>CETG01191766.1_pt1 | contig 10912 bp, 13 predicted proteins | sample 361471 | NCBI WGS metagenome assembly CETG01 (sample SAMEA2622696, study PRJEB7988) | marine metagenome | isolation source: saline water (ENVO:00002010), including | reverse complement strand
ATATATGACACTAGAAGGACACCATGGAGTTGAGAACAGTAAGGATGATTCTCCTACTCACCATGGACTTGATGGTCTATTTGGATTGGTTATGGATTGGGGCTTGGAAAATGATGGAATGTTTTCGATCGAGGCGGCTGTGGGGCCTGTATTGGTTTGGGGAGAAGCAGATCATTTTTATGGTGCTGTCCATCATGAAGAGGGGGAAGAAGAAGAGCATGCAGCTCATGACACTGATTTCAAACGTACAGATTTTCGTGGGCTTTTGAAATTCAAATATGCTCCTAATGATCGTCTTAGCTTTTCACTTGATACCAAGCCATATTTTGTGACGAGAAACCAGGGTGAAGAAAAAGAAGGTACAAAGAATGAAATCGGAGCTAAGGCCTTATATGAATTTGGAGAAGGAGACGTGAATTTTGCTCTAGGGGATTCATTTGCTGATTTAATAGATGGAACTTATGTAAGCCTTGAACACCGACAAGGATGGGATTCCGAAGGTACTTGGCAAGGAGAATATACTGATACTCGCTTGGGAGTTGGCTTTGACGTTGATTTGCTCAGTATTAGATTGGAAGGAGGTCCGCGATTTTTTAATCCAAGAAGTAATGCAGAACTTAGTAACCGCACTGACTTTGCGGGAGAATTAGAAGTAAGTAGGCCAATTGGAGAGAAAGTAGAATTCTTTTTTCACTGGCAGCCTTCTTTTACCGAGAAAGATGGAGATGAATGGAGTGAAGCTTGGAATCATCATGTGGGAACTGGGCTAACATATCGTTTCTGAGTTTGAAATCTGTCCCTGCTAACGCACATTTCTAGCTTTTGCAGGGATAATTTAAATCACAGTTCTCAGTTGTTACTGATGATGAGGCCCATGGCTGTCTTATTTGTCTTCGTAATATCTCCCATTTTGTGAGCTCCAAAAAAGTCGAAATATTTTTTCCCAGCTTGCTCTACCTCTTCTTGGTTATTAAAAAGTGTGGGCAGATTCTTATTTTGGAATTTCGGAAGGCAACCTATCTAAAGAGATTAATTAGAAGAAAGCAGAAAATAAAGCAATTTTTTCAATTCTATTTACTTCACTTTTAGAACTTTTATCTTTATATTTGGATTGAATTTATTTCTCTGAGAGTATGTAATTTGATTTATTATTTACCTGCTAATTAAGGAAGTTTGGATTTCTTTGCTTAACTCAGATAGAACAGAAAATAATATTCCAATGGAACTTTCCCGGAGAAAACGAGCTTTTCTACTGTTTCTTCAAAGTGATGAGTTACTTCTCTAGGTTTACATTCTATAGGTAAGGAGATGAAATTTTTCGCTGTGAAACCTGCTCCAATACCAATGAATACAATGATAATTAGCCATTTAGCTCTTTCATGGGAAAGCAAGCTTTTCATAGTGTGTAAGAAATTTATTTATTAGTTAAAGAAGAATTCAATTTCCTTATTTTTAAGTCCTTCCCAACCTGCCTTTATAAGGCGCTTGTTCAGCGTTGATTGGTCGAAGTGTTTTGCTCCAGTCCTCACTATACGACTCCTCATTGATTTTTTAACACCACTCCTTTTCCTTTTTACTTCTTTTTCCATTACCTCTTTATATAGAACAAGCATCTCTATAGGTATAGGGCTCCCATCAATATCTATTCCAGAAGCTATTGCCTCATCGATTAGTGCAGGGCCAGAAGAATCCATAGTTATAGTTAAAAAGCTTATTATTTTATCTAATCATCTTCTAAGGCTTTTATCTCTGTCTTTTATTATTTCTTGAACTTCATTAATTAATCTTTCTTTCAGTTCACTGGGGATTAAACCCAGTTCCCCGCAGGTTTTAATCATTTGTATTGGCTCTTTGATATCGCCATTCCCTTCTAGCCAGCTTTTAGTGCAACTTATACAGGCTAATTCTTTTAAATCTTTTGCTAGAGACTCTGCTTTTTGAAGTTCCATGAGATAAAACCTTTTAATTATTATATTGTAAGTAGATCATAAAATCTTGAAATGCTTACTCTTGACTATAATAATTGATTTGCTATAGGACCTGTAAATATATAGCAGCTTTTCTGGAAATATAATTTTAGACTTATTAAGAAGTATAAAATTATATTTTGTTAATTAGAAAAACTATTATTAAATCCAAAATAATAATTAAAATCAATAATTATACTTCGACTTTCTATGCTATACGATTCAACTTTGTTCTGAATATAATCACAAGAATATGGACATGGTTCTCTGAGTAATGATTTAATGATGATTGAAATCCAATTAATGCGACACAACTCAAGCATTAACGGCAGTCTGGTGCTTGGGTCAAATGAAATAAACCTATTGTCAAATAATTGTTTGATTATATTCATGTATCTCAATGGAATTCCATGATCTGGTTGCAAGATAAGATCTGAGATTAATTTACAAGGATCATCCCATCCTGCATATTCAAAATCTATAAAGTAATATTTATTATTTGCTTTTATCATGTTATGGCAACCGACATCGGATTGTGACAAAATTAGATCATTTAATTTAATCTCTTTATCTAAATCTTCATCGCTATTAATATCTTTATATTTTAGCTTTAATATTTGTAGATTTTGCAGGTTATACTCTAAGAGTTTACATGTTCGGGTATTAATACTTTTTCTTATTAACTTTTGATGAATAAAATTAATTTTATTTTCTAGACTAGAGAAATGATTATTAATTGAAAGGAAGGCTTCTGAGCCCATTCCAATCAATATGCTATTTGGCTTATCTTTAAGACTTTGTAGTCTCAATATGAATTCAATCAAAGCTTGGCAAGAAGACTGGGTGGCTGAGTTTACGGATTCACCTTTTATATAATTCATCAACATCCAGTTTTTCTCCTCATCCCATGCAACTGGAATAGGAACTGATTGTAACTCATTATCTTGAAGGAATTTCAAGAATTTAAGTTCATTTAAAAGACGATTCCTATTAGAATGAATCTCTAAGGGGTAACATTTTAATATCCATTTATTTTGATTATCACCTATAATATATGTAGAACTATTGGCACCTGTCGATATTTTCTTGATCGTTTTTATTTCAATTCCTTGTAGACTTAATCCTTTTATAAAAACTTCTCTGTTGTCCATCTTAGTAAATATCTAATACCTCATTAAGATCTTTCCAATCTTTTAACTTAATAAATTTATTAAGTTTCTCATGAGTATTAAGTGGATCATATAGGATTTTCTGGGTATTACTATTAATTATCTCGAGTATTTCTGGTAAATCATCTATGTAATGTGTGCAATTTAGAGTGCTTATTCTTTTTATCTTTTCTTCTTTTGTTAATTCAAAATACACATTATTTCTTGAAATTGCTAAGCCTTCCTGAGAGAAGAATTCATTTCTTTCCAGCCATTTTTCAGCACTATTGTGTAGATCATATTTAGGACCAATATATGGTATTTTAGTCTTATGACTTACAATAAATAACTCAATATTATAAATACTTAAATTTCCTAAGGCACTTAACATCCCAACGGCTTGATCTGCTTCATTTATTCGTGCACCATATACTTCCCCTTGTAATAATGTAAATTTTTCCTCTTGGCCGTTTTCTCTGAGAAAATTTCTAATTGACGTTTTGTTTTTCTTTATAGTATCTGGGATCAAACCTTGGCTTAGGGCAATTTTATGAAATAATGAATCATAGGTAATTAAAGTATTATCGAAATCGAGTCCAAGTCTAATCATAATGTTTGAATTTTCTTTATGATTCCATTGGAGTCTAATCCTAATTGTTTTCTTGTAAACTGTTGATTTCCAAGTTCATGTATAAATTTATCAGGCACGCCTATTCTTTCAATTCTTATTCTTGATTTAGCTTTTAATTCTGATTCCCATTCAAGTAATGCTGATCCAAGACCTCCAATTAATGAATGTTCTTCTATCGTAATCCAGCTTTTGAATTGTTTATTTCTCATTTCATGTAAGAAGGTTGAATCCAACGGTTTAACCCCCCCTAAGCTTGCAACAGCAACACTTATATCTTGATCTTTAAGCTTTTCTGCCGCCATAATAGCTTCATTAAGTATTGGCCCAACTCCGATAATTAAATAGTCATTTCCTTGCATGATTAAATTTCCTTTGCCAACTCCTAGATTATTTAAGTTCTTATGAAGATTAGGCTCACCTTTTTTTCCAATTCTTATATATGTTGGTCCTTTCAATTCCAACGATTCTCTTAGCTGTGCTATTAATTCATTCCTATCAGCTGGGGTAAGTATTCTTATGCCTGGGATACTTCTTAAAATTGCTATATCCTCTAAAGAATGATGAGTAGGCCCTAATTCTGAATATGAAAGTCCAGATCCAGTCCCAACAATTACAACAGAGGCGTCATGATATGCAACTCCAACTTTTATTTGTTCTAAACACCTTGTAGTAGTAAATGGTGTAATTGTATAAACAACTGGTCTCATCCCACTCAATGCTAAACCTGCTGCCATGCTCATCATATTTGCTTCTGCAATACCGCAGTTGATGAATTGATTAGGAGCTGTTTCCTTGAAGGCATCAAACATTCTATTACCTATATCTCCAGATAGCAATACGAGATCTTTCCTTGATTCAGCAATTAATTTCATCTCTTTTGCAAATGCATCTCTCATGATTTTGAATCCAATTCAATAAGTGCAGATTTCAACTCTTTCTCGTTAGGAGTTTTATAGTGCCAATTATTATTGTCTTCCATAAATGATACTCCTTTACCTTTAATAGTATGTGCAACTATCACACTTGGCATTGATTTCTCATTGTATGCACTCACAAATGCATTTTGCATTTGTGAGAAACTATGGCCATTAATTTCTTGAACATGCCAACCAAATGACTCCCATTTTTTGTGCAAAGGTTCTAGAAACATAATTTCCTTACTTCTGCCTGTTGCTTGCCATTTATTAAAATCTATTATGACTGTTAAATCACTTATTTTAATCCCTGGAGTAAGCATCGCCGCTTCCCAAATACTTCCTTCATTGCATTCTCCATCACTCACCATGGCGTATGACCTATAAGATCTTTTCGATATTCTTGCAGAAACTGCCATCCCTAAGGCCATTGGGAGCCCGTGCCCCAAAGAGCCTGTAGCTGCTTCCACCCCAGGAATAAAACCAGGTTTGGGAGGGTGTTCATGAAAGACACTTCCTGGCTCACCAAACTCATTTAATCTTTCAATGGAGTAATAGCCTCTTTCGGCTAAAACCTGAAAAAGTGCAGGGGCGCCGTGTCCTTTGCTAAGAAGGAATCTATCTCTATCAGGATCTTCTGGCTTTAAAGGATCTATCGATAATACATTCCAATACAAATAAATCAATATATCTATGCATGAAAGGCAAGACCCTAAATGAGGTATCTTTGCCCTAAAAGATGTTTCTATAATTCTTTTTCTTAGTTGCTTTGCAATCCTTTCTAACTCTTGATTAGAAACAGCATTTATATTCAACACGCTATTAGATATAGAGTTATTGTTCTAATATATCATAGTTAAAGGAAAATAATTTTCTACATATCTATTAATACTCTGCCTGCTGTCTTACCCTCTCTCATGCATGCAATTGCTTCATTTATATTTTCTAATTTAAATCTAGAAGTAATAAGATCTTTAAGTTTATATTTACCTTCCTTAAGTAATTTAATATATCTTGGGATATCCTTGTCAGGGTTGCACTCCCCACCATGTGAACCTGTTATGACTTTACCGAAATGTAAAGGTAATGAATATATACTTATATTTGCACCTTTAGAAGGGACTCCAACTAGTACAACTCTTCCTTCGGAGTGAGTTAATCTATATCCCATTTCAATTAATGAAGGCAATCCAGTATTGTCTATAAAAATATCTAGTTCTTGTTTGTTAAGTATTTCTCTTATAAGTTTCTCTGGATCACTTCCTCTACTATTTATAGTATGTGTTGCGCCCATTTTCTTGGAAAGATGTAATCTGGAGTCAACTAAATCTACTGCAATAATTGGCCAACATGACATAAGATTAGCTGCCTGAATTATATTAAGACCAATTCCACCAGCTCCCATCACAACTACAGATTCTCCCATTTTAGCTTTTGCATTGTTTTCGATAACCCCAAAACCAGTGGTTATTGCACATCCAAATAAAGATGCCTCTTCATTTGTAATATCATGATTTATTGGAGTGCATCTATTCTCACTTATAATCGCATGTGAATTAAAAGTAGTTATATTGCCTGCATTTAATTCCTTGTCATGCCATTTATATTTTGGGACTTGAGACTGAATGCCTGCGCCCTTTCGCCAATGTAAAATAACTCGATCTCCAGGCTTTTTAGTTGAAACACCAGGGCCGATTTCCAGAATTGTTCCAGAGCCTTCATGTCCCATCAGATGAGGTAAATATTCATCCTTTCCTTTAACTCCATCTATTTCTCCTAATTGTGAGCCACAAATCCCACTTACATCTATTTTTACTAGTATCTGACCAACTTCTAAGCAATTTGGTAACTTAATCTCATCAACTATAAGTGGTTTCTTTTGAGCCACTAAAATCGCAGCCTTTGCATGAGATATAAGCATATAAAATAAGTAAACTACTCAAAGTAGATAAAAGAATAATCTCCATTATAGCCTGTTTTTTTAAACCACCACTCCCATTCTCTCGGGGTATTAAAAGCCTCACATGTTACTTGCCAATAGAGTAAATTAGTTTTTTCTTGCTCATTTCGATAACTTTCAACGCATAAGTATTTATTACTTTTCCCGACTCTTTCCATCTCTATAAGAGATTTCTCAAGATCGTAGTTATGTAAATTATGAAGAGTTGTAATTGAGATAACAAGATCGAAATAATTATCTGGCCAAGGCAAGTTATTTGAGTTTCCCAGCTGTATTTTTTCTTTTATTTCTTCTTTACTATTTTGGATAGCATAAGAAGATATATCCAATCCATGAACTTCAGCATGTGGTAAACACTTTAAAATATCATACAATAAGAATCCTTTACCACAACCGATATCAAGTATTTTAGCTTCCTCAGTTAATTTATAATGAGCAATCATAGCTTTAGCAACTTTTGTCCACCGACCTTCAATATATTTATAGCCCCCATAGTTTATTCTTCTATCGCCATCCCAATAGTCGAAGTCCCATTTTTTTGCAACTTCTGCAGCCTTTGCCTTTGGAAATTCAGCATCATTAACTCTTTCCAAGTAATCTCTTTTGGTACTTTTATGAAGTACATTCATGAAATCAATTTCAGGCATTTAAATCTCTTTAATAGCTTTTTTGTAAGGCATGAATTTTGTTTAGTATTTTTTCTTCTCTTAAACATTGTAAACTAAAAAAACGTTTAAAAGAAAAAATAACTAACATTATTAAGTTTAGTAATATGTTCTCGAAATTTAATTAATTTAGCTAAAAGTTTTCCCAGTTTCTTTAAGAATGTTTCTTGGATTTACTATTCAAGAGGATGCTAAATGAGATATATACGATTCTTTAGTACCTGCATTAATCCAACCAGTGACAATTGTTTTTGTGTTTTTATAGCTTACTCGCCCACGATGAATATGAGAAGGACTTGCCGGAAATATAATTAATTTTCCTCGATCAGCAGATTCGTGGTGTTTTTGCCAGTAGAACTCTGTTCCAGCGGAATCAATGTCATTACAATAAAGTATCCATGCAAGTACTCGCTTTAACGGTTCTGTTGCATCTTCCTCCTCATTGAAAGTCCAATCACAATGCCAACGCTTAAATCCTTCGCCTGGTTCATAACGCTGGATATTGAATATGGGGATAACAAAGAGAGACTTCTCTGGGACGCACTCCTTTATCAGAGGACGGTCTTGAAGGTATTTATTGAGAGCAGCTGTAACTCCTTTGATAATCACATTTGATAGGGCAAAGGCTTCTGGATCTGAACGATCAATTCCGACTAAACTTATATCCGTTGACACCTTGGCAGGCTGATCTTCTATTGAATTTGGATTACTACTAAATGCAATTCCTTTCCGGTGAAGATCAATGCGTCGATCAAAGAAAGATATGGCGCCATCAGCAACTGCCTCGAATCCAGAGTTGCGATAACTAGCAATTAAGTCCAAAGGAACCTCTTATTCATTGGATTGTTGGAGATTTGGCTAATTTTATTTAACTATTATATCTTTGTATAATACCCAAAAGTTGAAACTTATACTAAAGAGAAACTTTCTAAAGTATCCATTCTAAATATAAAATCCTCCTATTTTGTATTTAAAATATTATATTTAATGGAAATTTATTATTTATAAATTTGTATAACTTTAAATAAATTTACTTTAATAAGTTTACATGGTTCTAATCAATGTATATTATTTTCTTAATTGAATTTATTTTGTAAAGATTTCCATCTAATAAATAGTAACTAGATTTTTCTCTTAATAGCTTAATTCAATAAATTCAGTTATTTAAAATAAATTTAGTTGGGAATTCTCAACACTATTAATCGGGTTTGAAAACCATTCCTGATCATCCCACCTATTAAGTATTGGTTTTAGTTCTTTTAATTCATGCTCACTTTTTACTGGCGCCATCCACATTTCCTCAAGGCCATAGGGCACAATAACTGGCATTCTGTTATGAAATTGCTTGATTAAGTTGTTTGGCTCGGTTGTCAATACACAGCAAGTTTCAAGCTCGCTTCCCTCGGAATCGGTCCACTTGTTCCAGATTCCAGCTAGCCAAAATGTTTTAAAATCTTTTCTTTTTATACAATTACCTTTTTCAAAAAAACCGCTTGCAGGTATTAGACATCTTCTATGTCTCCAACTATCTCTGAACAATTTTTTCTCCCCGATGGTTTCAGCTCTTGCATTAAAAGGTTTTGGGATTAAAGGGGCAAAGGGGTTCTTAGCCCATTCAGACACAAATCCCCAAAGCATAAAAACAGTTGAGACTTTCCCTTCGTTCTTTATAACAATCACAGGATCTTGAGGCTTTATTATTGTTTGTTGCTCATAGTTTTTTTCAAATCCATTGGGGAGTGCTTGTTTTAGGATCTTGGGCAGTTTTTCAAATTCTGTCCTTAGTTCATACCTTCCGCACATAGACAAATTAAAAATAAATTTACTAGATTTTTTTATTGATTTTAATTTGTAGCATATCATTAAATAATTTATACTAGGTTGTTGTTAGTATAAATTCAAGATATAAGGCTCATAACTTTACTCTTACTTTTTCTGCACTTCAATTGATAATAAATAACATGCAATTTAAAAACGTTCTTGGTACGGAGCTTCAGTTATGTAATTGCAATCCAATGACTGGGTGGTTCAGGGACGGATCATGTAAGACAGACCCCTCGGATTTAGGAATGCATACTGTATGTGCTGTTATGACAGAATCATTCCTTTCATATACAAAGGCGCAAGGTAATGATTTGTCTACACCTTTGCCTCAATTGAATTTCCTTGGATTAAAAGCTGGGGATCATTGGTGTTTATGTGCCCCTAGATGGAAAGAGGCTTTTGAGGACGGTATGGCTCCCTTGGTTAATCTTGAAGCAACAGAAGTTAGTACTTTAAAGGTTGTAGATCTAGAGATTTTGATGAAATTTGACTATCGTAAGAAAAATGATTGATTTATAGTGAAGATTATTTTAATTTTGCCAACAGAGTAATCGATGGAATTAAATTCTCTAATAAATAAAGATTTGATTGTTTTGAGATAATCTATAAAATAAACCTTTTGATTTATTGTAAAGAATGAGCATAGATAGGATTCCAACTTATCTATTTGTAAGTATTAATTCATTTTCTTTATTCCGTAATTCATTTTCTTAAATTGTTTATGTACTTCATTCATTGCTGAATTTCCTAATATAGGAGGTTCACCTAATTGAAATGCTGCTAAATAAATCTTGGCAAGAGTTTCAACTTCTACGGCTATATTAAAAGCATTTGTTATGTTTTTTCCTAATGAAATTTGTCCATGATGTGCAAGTAAGCACGCTAGTCGGTTTTCTAAAGCTAATAATGCTAGATTTGATAACTTCCTAGTCCCAAAGGTTGCATATGGAGCGCAACGGATGTCATTCCCCCCAGCAATAGCTGTCATGTAGTGAAAACTTGGTATGGGTTTTTCGTGACAAGAAAGAGCAGTAGCCGCTATTGAGTGACAATGAAGAATTGCTCCTATCTCTTTTCTTTCCCGAAGGATTGCAGAGTGAATTTGCCATTCAGAAGAAGGCTTCCTTTGGTTTTTGAAGTGAGGATTTCCATTAAAGTCAATTGCAACTAAATCGCTTGGTTGCATTTCCTCATATGGCATAGAGCTAGGAGTAATTAAAAGACCTCCATTTATCCTGCTTGATATATTTCCCGATGTACCTTGGTTGAGCCCTGAGGAGTTCATCTTCCTTGAGATGAAGATAATTTCCTCCCTTATAGTTTTGTCTTTAAATTGACTATTCATTTTATAAATGAGATTGCATAGCTAATTCATTCGGAGTGAAAATACCTTTTTCAGTAATCAATCCAGTTATTAGCTTTCTTGGAGTAACATCAAACGCTGGGTTATAGCCTTTCGTTTCAACAGGGCACAATCTCAACTTCTTGATTTCACCACTTGCTAACTGTCCTTCAACTTCAAATATTTCTGAGGGTGAACGATTTTCAATTGGAATTTCATCGATTCCATCAGAGATTGACCAATCAATCGTAGAGCTTGGCAAGGCAACATAAAATGGGACTGAATTGTCATAAGCAGCTAGCGCCTTGAGATATGTACCTATTTTGTTGCATACATCACCAGAAGATGTTGTTCTATCAGAACCTACGATTACAAGATCCACTTGACCATGCTGCATTAAATGACCTCCTGCATTGTCAACAATTACAGTGTGCGGAACACCTTCGCAGCCTAGTTCGTAC
>CETG01191235.1_pt1 | contig 10914 bp, 9 predicted proteins | sample 361471 | NCBI WGS metagenome assembly CETG01 (sample SAMEA2622696, study PRJEB7988) | marine metagenome | isolation source: saline water (ENVO:00002010), including | reverse complement strand
ACAGCAGTACATAACATCGTACTACCAATTAAATTTTGCTTTAATTTATATATCTTATTGGGATTATCAGAAAATGAAACAAAATATCCCTCTTCTTCATAAGAAGAAATCTTTACTTTTGTTTTGTCCCCGCTATGTAATCCAACACCCTCTTTAGTGATAGATCCAGCAAGGGTAAAACAAAATTCATAATTAGAGGGCCAAGAAAACACTTAAAACTTCCAACCAACGCCTAGTGTATAACGCATATTGCCACTTAGATCTTGAGAGGCAGCATCTAATCTTATTGGCCCAACGGGAGTTTTTATGCCAATACCTCCACCAAGAGAAAATCCCGAACCAGGTTTTTTTAGTAACTTACCGGGTTTTCCTGGTACATCATTCTGCGTACCCAAGTCACTTCCTGCATCTGCAAATAAAGCGGCAGATATCATTCTCCATACCGGGAATCTATATTCAGCAGTTGCTTCTGCAAAGGTCCTACTTACCCCAAGTTGACAATTGCCCCAACCTCTAACAGAGGAAGATCCCCCAAGACAAAATGATTCATAAGGAGGCAATTCTCCAATAATTGTTCCCGTTTTCACTTGGAAAGCTAAAGTTTGAGGACAATCTTTACTATCGGCTTTACCCGATTTGCATCCTTTTGTTAGATTTAATAAATTGGTAGGAATGAACCATGCATATGAGCTTCTCATTCTGTTAAAAGTTGGAGAATCATTTCCAACAGATATGAACTGCTCAGTTGCTACATTAAAAACATTACCAGAAGTTGGATTTGCTGAATTATTTACTTTATTGCGAGAAGCAGTTGCTATAAAACTAATTAACTTATTTTCTGATGGACATGATCCATCTTTTGTTTCATAACCAACACAAATAATTTCATGAACATTAAGCGTCGTTGGCTCATAAGCAACGGTTGCATATGGCCTTTTATGTCCACTACTATCCATTATCATAACTTTTTTGAAATTCATTCCGCCCAAAATCCTCCATGGTGAAGACTTAAACGGGTCTCCTCCATTTAAAGGTCTTGCGAATGAAAATCCTCCACCTATATTTTCTAAAACAACTGAAGCTCCTTCGTAATCGAACCAACTTCTGGTGCTGTCTGCTGATTTGGCCTCACTTACGGAAGAATAACTGCGAGAGGATATCTCATGAGCTACCACAGTCCCAGGAGCTTGATATAAATCTTTAACACCTATGAGTCTTCCATTACTTTCACTTTTAAATTCTTGCGGATAATCCCTACTTAAAAATACATTTGTTCTAAAAGAGGTTTTGTGTTTGTCACCTTTAATCCATGGGTCATATATTGAAAAGTTATAAGTTGTTGAATATTCACCAAAGTTTAAATTCAAATTTGTTGACCATTGTCTGCCAAGAGTATTGCTTTCCTGAAAACCAGCTTGAGCAAAGACACCTGCATTATTTGAAAAGCCAATTCCCCCAGTTAAAGAACCTGTCTTTTGTTCACTAATATCAAGAGTTATTATTACTTGACCAGGATTTAATTTATCTGGACCAAGTGATACCTTAATATCGTTAAATAAAGAAGTCGAATAAAGTCTTTTAATATCTTCCTCAAGGATCTTTCTATTAAAAATTGACTTTGGAGTAGTTTTTAATTGTCTTTTTATAACCCAATTCTTTGTTTTTCCTTTTCTTACCTTTTCGTCGGTACCAATAAACCTCAAATCAACTTTCGATACGATCCCTTCATCGATCTTCAATTGAACTATCCCATCTTCAGAGATCCTATCAGGTCCATTAATTCTGGCGAGGGAATAGCCCTTGTTTTCATACCACTTTTTTAAATCATTTATCTTATCCTGCAGTATATTTAAGTTAAGTGTTTTTCCATAATATTTTTGAAAAATATTATTTAAATATTCTTCGGGTATCATGACTTTAGAAGGGGTTATTTTTACATCTTTTAAAATTGGGTTTGGGATAACAATTACAATTAATCTAATACCTAGTGGACCTTCTTCAGTTTGGAACTTTACCCCAGAGAATAATCCAGTCAAATAGATAGCATTCAAATCTTTTTTCAATTTTGCATTATTTACTAAAGTTCCAGGCTTAATAGTCATAGAGTCATAAGCTGCAAGTTCTAACTTTCTACCTTCAGGATGATCTGCCCACCCTTTAATTATTATTTCAGATATAAGAACGTTAGAAGTATCCTTCTTATCTTCTTTGGCTATTTGGAAATTTTGATTTTTAAAATTATCATCTTTATTAAAATCATACTCTGAATTGAAAGAAGAAGAATTTATTTGATAATTAGAGCTTTTTAAATTATTAAATTTTTTATTTTGAAATTTGTTCGAATTATAATTATATTTAGCATTTAATTCACTATTATTTGAAATAACTATTAAGGAAAAGAATCCAAAACTTGTTAAAATCTTTTTTACTTTTATTGGATGATTTTTCATAGTAATTTAAAACAAGATCTGATTTTTGAGAAAATTTATTAATTTGAGCTAAAGAAATTATTTATTCTTTGATTAATTTCAGTGTAAGCTTCAATTAAGTCTCCTAAATCATTTCTAAAGCGATCTTTATCTAGACTTCTCATATTAACATTTTCTGTCTTCAGATCCCATAATCTACAATTATCGGGACTAAATTCATCTGCTAATAATATATTTCCAGAGGAATCTTTACCAAACTCTAATTTAAAATCTACAAGCTTAAGATCAATCTGAAAGAAAAATGCCTTAAGTATTTTATTTATTTTAAAAGAAATATCTTCAATAAATTTTAATTTCTCAATCTCAATAATTTTGAGAACTTTTATTCTCTCTCTTGTTAGCAGCGGATCTTTAAGATTATCATCTTTCAAATATAAATCTATTAATGGCTCATTAAATACTGTCCCAGGTTTCAAATTAGTCTGTTTGCAAATAGAGCCGTAAGCAACATTTCGAATTACTACTTCAAGTGGAATGATTTTTAATTTATGGGCGACTATTGATTTATTATCTATAACTTTTAAATAGTGCGTAGGAATATCAAATTTAATTAAATATTGAAAAATACTATTACTAATTTGACAATTTAACTCACCTTTACCTTTGAATTTTGCTTTTTTTAGAGAGTTAAATGCTGTTGCATCATCTTTAAATTCAATAATCACTTTTTCTTTGTCTTCATGTTCAAATATTTTTTTTGCTTTACCTTCATAAATTAATCTTTGTTTGATATTCATAGGAAAATTTATTTTTTAAAAAAATAATTTAGAATATAATTAGATTAACTCTAAAATAAAATTTTTCATAACTTTAAAATTTTACAAGACAATTTATTTTTAATGAAAGTCTGGGTTTATTCAAAACTTTTATAAAAATGATTCAATTATTAAATAAAGAAACAATGAAACTAGAAAATGTAGCCATAATTGGGAATGGCGGGAGAGAAAATTCTTTAGCATGGGCAATACAAAAGAACGATTCAATCAAAAATGTATTCTTAATCCCAGGCAATGGTGGTTCTGAATGTATAAAAAAATGTAAAACGTTGAATTTAGACTATAAAAACATGGATATTTTGATAGGAAACCTTCTTAGTCTAGATATTGATTTAGTTGTAATAGGTCCAGAAACTCCTTTAGCTGAGGGATTATCAGATATCTTAAGATCTAATAACTTTTTAGTTTTTGGTCCAGGAGCTGATGGGGCAAAATTAGAGTCCAGTAAATCTTGGGCAAAAAGGTTTATGAAGCAAGGAAAAATTCCAACGGCCAATTCCTGGGAGATTAATTCAATAGAAGAAGCTAAAAGAATAATCCTATCAAATAATAAACCTCTTGTTGTGAAAGCTGATGGATTAGCTTCTGGTAAAGGAGTGTTTATATATCCTACTAAAGAAGAAACTCTTCAAATAACTAAGGAAATACTAAATGGGAGATTTGGAGAAGCAGGAAAAGTTGTTGTTTTAGAAGAAAAAATTGAGGGGCCAGAAGTTTCTATTTTTGCCATTAGTGATGGGATTAAATACATTCTATTACCATCAGCCCAGGATCATAAACGTATAGAGGAAGGTGACAAAGGATTAAATACTGGAGGTATGGGAGCTTATTCACCAACTCCTTTAATTTCTGAAAAAGGTCTTCAAATAATAAAGGATAAAATTATTGAACCAACTATCACTGAGCTGAATAAAAGAAATATTAATTATCGAGGTGTTATCTATTTTGGATTAATGATCACAGATAATGGGCCAAAAGTTATAGAATATAATTGCAGGTTTGGAGATCCTGAATGTCAAACCATTATGCCTTTGATGAATAAAAATTTTGTAAACATATTGCATAATGCTGCAAAAGGTAATCTTGGTAGTGATTTAGAAATTATTCTTAAAAAAGAAGTTAGTGGTTGTGTCATAGCTACATCTGAAGGGTATCCATTGGATTACAAAATTGGTTACCCAATAAACTTAAATGATTCTCATTCCGAAGATATACAAATATTTCACTCAGGTACAACCATCAATGAAGAGGGGGAACTTGTAACTAACGGGGGCAGAGTTTTAAGTATTGTTTGTCAAGATGATAATTTCGATAATGTCTTCAAAAAAATCTATAAGTTTCTAAATAAAATCAATTATAAAGGTATTTTTTATAGAAAAGATATTGGACATCAAGTTAGAAAAGATTTTTCTATAGAGCACTAAATTAATGGATACAGAAAGTATAAATAAATCAAAAATATTCTTTTCAAATAATGGAGATAAAAATATTCCAAATAAATATTGGTGGGAAAAAGTTATTCAATGGTGGAGCAGATTTAGTTTAAGAACAAAATTATTAGCAATAGCAACCCTTGCTGTTAGCCTTTTAATGACAGGTATCACTTTTTTTGCCTTAAATAGCATTCAAAGGGACTCCGGCATGAACGACACTAGATACGCAAGAGATTTAGGTTTACTACTCTCAGGAAATGTTACTGAGCTAGTTGCAAATAACCAAAAAAATGAGATTTCTAATGTTGCGGAGAAATTCTGGAGATCAAGCAGAAATCTTCGATATATTTTTTTTACGGATGCAAATGACATAGTACAACTCGGAATTCCGATTAGTGCAACACCAAATAGTTCAAATAGTCAATTTCAACTTACTAGAAAACTTAAACTTCCATCTGAACTTAAAAAAAGACCACAATTCCCTTTAGTTAGACAACATTCCACTCCTCAAGGTCAGGTAACAGATGTTTTTGTTCCGATGCTTTGGAAAGGAAAGTATTTAGGAACCCTAGCATTAGGCGTTACTCCAAATAAAAAAGCCTTAGCGAGTGCAGCACTTACAAGAGAGGTAACTGTTGCTGTATTTATTTCAATATGGGTTTTAGTAATATTAGGAGCAGTATTTAATGCTTTAACAATTACAAGACCTGTTCGAGAATTAGTTAGAGGAGTTAGAGATATTTCACAAGGTAATTTTAAATCTAGAATTACATTACCCATGACAGGGGAACTTGGAGAGCTATTAACTTGTTTTAATAATATGGCTTCTCAACTAGAAAATTATGATGAAGCGAATATAGATGAATTAAAAGCTGCACAAATTAAACAACAATCTTTGATAGCTACAATGGCAGATGGTGCAATCTTATTAGATTCACAAGGTAAGATAGTTCTTACCAATCCAACGGCAAAAAGACTTTTTAGGTGGGAAGGTAGATTTCTTGAAGGTAAAGATCTACTAAATCAAATTCCAGAAATTCTCTCAAACGATTTACACTCCAGTATCGAATCCATCTTAAAAAAAGAGAAGGAAAGCGATGATATTAGATGTAGCCTTGGCGAACCTCCTAGGACTTTAAGAATTGTTCTACAATCAGTTTTAGATAGTAACAAAGGAGAATTAAAAGGAATTGCTGTTACCGTTCAAGATTTAACTAGAGAAGTTGAATTAAATGCCGCTCAAAATAGATTTATAAGCAATGTTTCTCACGAGCTAAGAACACCTTTGTTTAATATAAAAAGTTATGTTGAGACGCTGTATGACCTTAAAGATCAATTATCAGACGAAGAGCAACTTGACTTCTTAAGTATTGCAAACTCAGAGACAGATAGATTAACGAGATTGGTAAACGATGTTCTAGATTTATCCAGATTAGAGTCTGGAAAGATTGTCCAGTTAGAGCCAATGGATTTAAAGCCAGCCATAGATCAGACTCTAAGAAACTATAGACTCAATGCTACGGAAAAAGATGTTTCACTAGCCAAAGACATTGAAGAGAATCTTCCCTCAATACTGGGGAATTGGGATTTATTACTCCAGGTATTCGATAATTTATTAGGTAATGGACTAAAATTTAGTCCTAAGAATAGTACTTTAATGATTAGAGCATATACTTGGCCTGATTCTTGTCCTGCTTATCCTCCCAATGAAATCCAAAATGCTCCTCAATGTGAATTAGTATCTCCTCTTCCAAAAGTAAGAATTGAAATTGCAGATAATGGTTGCGGCATTTCTCAGGCCGATCAAGAAAAAATATTCGACCGATTTTATAGGGTTGAGAATGCTGTTCATACTGAACAGGGAACAGGCCTAGGTTTATCAATAGTAAGAGGAATTATTCAAAAGCATGGTGGAGAGATCCGTATGGTCAGTGAAATAGATATTGGAACAACTTTTTGGTTTGATTTACCATTAGAGCAATCTGATAAAGATGAGATCCTTACCAAGGCTTTAAATAGTGAAAAAAACTTATCTGAAAATCAAATTGAAGATCTTATTTAAGTTTTATCAATTCACTTAAAAACATTTGGTAGATTTTCTTCTGGGAGCACTCTATGAGGGGCTCCACTAAATATTTGTTCAAAATTAGAAAAAGAATCCTTTATTTCAGGGCCATTACTTGTGATAATGAATTCTCTTATTCTTTTATCATGCCAGGAACCTCTCATTTTAAACACATTAATAGCTCTCGCCATTTCACCCTTGATTTCTACATATTGAAGTAAAAGAATAGTATCTGTAATTGTAGAAATATGTGAGTCAGTGATTGAATGACTCCCCATAAATTCCTCCGCAGTGTTAGTAAAGAAACCTGCTATCTCCTCTTGCTTTGCATAGCCAGTTACTCCAATTACAAACTGTCTGAAGGCATTTAAACTAACTCCTCTTGCTAAAGCTGATAGAGAATCTATAGCCATTCTTGTAGGTTTAAATTGATTTATTTGAGTCTTAATTATTTGTAAATGATCTTCTAGGCCAGTGGACTCAGGATAAGCACAAATGATTTTTAATAGGCCATCACTTTCCATCTTCTCGAAATCTATTCCCCAACTTGTGGCATTTCTCAATAGTTGAGCTCTAGATTCTTCATAAGCGAAAAGGATCGCGCGCTCTTTATGATCATACGCATCCTCGATAAACTTGGAAACCAGCATTGTTTTGCCTGTTCCCGTCGCTCCAGTAGCTAAAATAATTGAATCCTGAAAATATCCCCCTCCACACATTTCGTCTAAATCACCAACACCAGAACTTATACGAATATTAGATGATCTTTGAGTCAGTCTCATTGCACCAAGAGGGAAGACACTTATACCATCTTCTCCCATCGTGAATGGGAATTCCCCTTTCATATGAGTTGTGCCTCTTAACTTAAGAACTTCTAAGGTTCTTCTTCTCTTTTCTGATTCTAGAACATTTCTAAGTAACACAACATTATCCGAGACAAATTCTTCTACTCCATAACGAGCAATTGGTCCATAGTCATCAACTCTTTCAGTTGTCATAACTGTAGTAACTCCTATTTCTTTTAACCTTGCTATTAATCTAAAAATTTCTCTTCTCACTACATAAATGGCATCATATTGTTGGAAAACGGCTGTAATAGAATCTATTGCCACTCTTTTTGCTTTATATTTTCTTATTGCGTAGCTTATCCTCTCTATTAATCCAGAAAGATCAAAATTACCTGCGACATCCTGTCCATCAGGATCTGGAGATGCATCTAAGATGAAAAGTTTATCCTGATCTATTAGCTCTTGCAGATCCCAACCAAAACTTGCAGCATTTCTAATAATATCCAAAGGTGATTCCTCAAAAGTCACAAAAATTCCAGGTTCATCAAAATTAAAAATTCCATGATGCAAATATTGCAGTGAAAAAACAGTCTTACCAGTTCCTGATGTACCACTAACTAGTGTGCTTCTTGAAGTAGGCAATCCTCCTCTACATACATCATCAAAACCATCAATTCCAGTTGGCAACTTTTGTACCTGCATTTTAGTTGATTTATTTTGTGCTTTATCTTTCATAAATAATTATTGAAAATGATTATTTCCTAAATTTAAAATAATATTAATTTTAATATTATAGATTATATTGAAATTTTATTACTATCCCTTCATTTCAGACTCATTTAATTCATCAAAAAGTAAATCTAATCCTATTAAAACTTTTTCTCTATCTGATAAATCTCCAATTATTCTTCTAACAGGAGGCGGTAATATTTTTGCTAATGTTGGCGTTGCTAAAATCTTGTCTTCCTCAGCTAATTGGGGGCTTTTTAATACATCAATCACTTTTAAGGCATAAACTCCTTTAAATTCATTTGTTAAAATCTCCTTTAAAGTGTTTAAGGCCCTCATAGAGTTTGGAGTATTCCCTGCGACATATAATTTTAAAATATAAGTTTTTCTTGCAACCATTTAAATTAATAAAATCTATATAAAAACTATTTTAATTACATCTTGACTAATTACACTATTTAATAAGAAGATATAATTAATTAATGATTGCATATTTAGGTATAATCATTTTCTTAATTTGAACCTAATTGCGTCCTAAATAATATGACAACCTCTAAATCCAAAACAAAATCAGCTCCAAAAGAAGTTTTATTCGCTATCGCCGAGACATCAGGTAAACAAGTTTTATTTGAAATCAATAGATATTATGATCTAAATAGAATTGATGCTAAAGAGAAAGAAAAAATCACTCTTGAAAATATCTTGTTAATAAAAGAAAATGAAAAAGTATCAATAGGAAAACCATATATTAAAAATGCCAAGATTGAATTAGAGGTTATTTCTCATAAAAGAGATAAAAAAATAATTGTTTATAAAATGAGGCCAAAGAAAAAGACAAGAAGAAAGATGGGTCATAGGCAAGAATTAACTCGAGTTATGGTAAAATCAATAAATATTGGAAAGAGTTCTTCCAAAGCTTCAACCAAATCGGAAAACATTAAAAAGTCCGCTACTGTTAAGAAGGAAAGCTCAAAAACTTAATCTAATTATCAAAAATGGCTCACAAAAAAGGGACCGGTTCAACAAGAAACGGAAGAGACTCTAATTCAAAAAGATTAGGTGTCAAGGCTTATGGAGGAGAAAGAGTAACTGCTGGCTCAATCCTTATTCGTCAAAGAGGTACATCTTTTTTGCCTGGTAATAATGTTGGGAAAGGTAAAGATGATACATTATTTGCTTTAACTGATGGGATTGTTAATTTTGAAAGTATTAAAAGAAAACTTAGAAACAGAAAAAGAGTGAATGTTGTAGTTTGAATTATTAATCTACTTTTCTATAACTTCTAGTTGTAATAAGTATCGGGTGAAATACTTCAATAAAATTCTTTTGAAGAAATTTAAAAAAATTATTTACTAAATTAGCATCATTAATATGAAATGGATATTCATTATTCTCGCCTTTATAGAAATACCAATTAAATAAAGCTATTGAGTTATCTTTCATTATTTTATGAAAAACTTCTAGCTGCAAAGAAGGATTTGATAGATGCTCTAAAACATCTAGGCAGACTATCGTATCAAATTTTGATATATTTGTCTCTTCAATAGAATTATAGAATGATAATTTCTTTTCTAAACCTAATCTTTTTGATCTATATTCAACAAATTCCCTGTTGGTTTTATTAATATCAACAAAAAATACATGTTCCACATTATCTGACATAGCATTTGCGATTGCATGAGTTCCTATTCCACCCCCAAAATCTAAAACTAAGTTTTTAGAAAATTTTTGCTGTAATTTTAAGGTGTCTGCAATATAATCTTTACTACTAATATGCCATGCAGCTAAATCAGCTAAATGTCTATCTCCAACTATTTCCTTATAGAAATCAGCGCAATCAACCAAATTATCGCCTGGATGTAAATTTGCTAATTCTAACTTTGCATTTTCTAAGAATTTATCTAATCCAATTTCGTCAATAGATAAAAATTGTGCTAAATGTGTTTTTAATTGAAAAGCATTAGCAATAAATTTGCTTATTATAATTTTATTTTCCAAGTTTAAATAATTGAGTATCTTTATCTAAAATAATAAAATAAAAACTTATTATTTAATCTTCATATCAAAAATGAATTATATAAATGGCTTTTTAGTATTAAATAAGAATCGAGGATGTACTTCTCACGATTGTGTCAAACAAATTAGAAGTATTTCTAAAATTAAAAAAGTAGGCCACACAGGGACCTTAGATCCAGAAGTAAAAGGGGTTTTACCCATAGCAATAGGCAATGCAACGAGATTTATTCAATACCTACCACAAATAAAAACATATTTAGGCATTATTCAACTTGGTATTAAAACAAGTACTGATGATATTCACGGTGAAGTTATTAACAAAAAGAATTGGCCTATCTTAAGTCTAGAAGAATTAGATCAATATTTGGATGCATTCAGAGGAAATATTACTCAAGTTCCACCAAAAGTATCTAGCGTGCATATAAATGGAGAAAGAGCTTATAAAAAATCATTGAGAAATGAAGAATTTGAATTAGCCTCTAAGGAAGTTAATATTATGGAATTAATTATTAATAAATGGGATCAAGAGAAAGGGTTATTGTACATAAAAGTAAAATGCTCATCAGGAACTTATATTAGATCCCTAGCTAGAGATTTAGGCAGTGCCTTAGGCTCAGA
>CETG01007362.1_pt1 | contig 10914 bp, 8 predicted proteins | sample 361471 | NCBI WGS metagenome assembly CETG01 (sample SAMEA2622696, study PRJEB7988) | marine metagenome | isolation source: saline water (ENVO:00002010), including | reverse complement strand
TCCTCAATAACTACCATTGTTCCATCTTCAAGATAAGCAATACCTTGAGAATTTTCTTTGCCCTCTCTTACTACCTTTAAATTTAACTTTTCACCAGGTTGCACTTCAGGTCTAATCGCAAGAACTAAATCACTTAAGTTCAAAACTTTTATCTCTTGAACCTGGGCTACTTGAGATAAGTTGTAATCAACAGTTATTAGTATTCCAGAAATATCAGAAGTTAATTTTAAAAGAATTTCATCAGTTCCTTCTCCTTCATATTTTGTACTGTTAACAACTAATCTTCTTCCATAAGATTCTCTTAACTGGTTTAATAATTTTAGTCCTCTTCTCCCTTTCCCTCTTTTTTCACTGTTACTTGAATCAGCAAGTTTTTGTAACTCCTCAATAACAGATTGCGCAACGATTATTTGTCCTTCTATTAATCCTAATTTGAGAAGAGCTTGAATGCGGCCGTCAATTATTACACTAGTGTCCAAGACTTTTGCACTTGCTGGAGTAAGAATTCCATCAGCCATTAGCAGGGCTTCAGTACTATTTGGATTAAAAAGACGCAAAATTGTGCGTCCATGAACATCAGCGAGATTGTACCCAAGTACTCCAAAAAATATATTGCTAAGTACAGCAAATATAGGCTTTACAAAAAATAATTCTTTGGGTAAAGGTAATAGGAGTACTGGTACAAGTAAAAGGGTGGCAATTAAAAGTCCTAGTACTATGCCTACTGATCTGCTTACTAGAAGATCAGTAGGCATAGTACGTATTTTTTTTGTTAATTTATTTCGAAACTGTTGAAAAAGAAATGCTATTAAAAGAGCTACTAAAGCTGTTAATCCTGACAAGGCAATCCTTAAATTTTTTAGATTATTAATTTGATCTAAAGTCTGTTGAGGTAGCCAATTGACCCCAATCCATCCGGTGATTGCACCTGAAATAAGAAATAAAACCAGGATAAATAGGTCTGTCATATATTCAGGTTATGCTTGCTTCAGGTTTTTTTCTAAAGTTTTATTTATTTTCAAAGATTTAGATTGTAAAAGTGACCATTTTTTTGAGTTGATATATCCAGAGGTCAAATGGTAAATCCCCCTCGAAGCGCATATTTGCATATTCCTTTTTGTCATAAAAGATGTTTTTACTGCGATTTTTCTATTATCCCTTTAGGTGATAGCGCTGGTGTGAAAGGCAGTCCAGGAATAACTTCCATTAACGCATATTTGGATCTACTACATCGAGAGATTTCATTTGCCCCTAAGGGGCCTCCTTTGTCAACGATTTATTTTGGTGGAGGGACTCCATCTCTATTAAACAAAACTCAGTTAGCGGATTTATTAGAAAAACTTCATAGAAAATTTGGATTTCAAGATGGAGCTGAGATAACGATGGAAATTGACCCTGCAACGTTTATGGAGAATAATCTTAAAGAATATTTGAGAATTGGAATTAATAGATTGAGTCTAGGAGGACAGGCCTTTGATGATAGTACTTTGGTTGGAATAGGGCGAAAGCATAGTCGATCTCAATTAATAGAAGCTTGTAAATGGATAAATAAATTATTTAAGAAGAGGTTATTAAGAAGCTGGAGCCTTGACTTGATTCAAAATCTTCCAGGATTAAATTTAGAGAAATGGTCTAGAGAGTTAGAACAGGCAGTTCAAACTGAGGTGCCTCATTTATCTATATATGATTTAACTATTGAGCCTGAGACTGTTTTTGGAAGAAGGTATCAAAAAGGTGATTTAAATATTCCAAACGAATCTGTCGCTCATGCAATTGATTTGGAAACCAATCAATTTCTAAAAAGTTTGGGTTTTTCTCGATATGAAATTTCAAGTTATGCTTTGCCAGGCCATGCATCTCGTCATAATCGAATGTACTGGAGTGGTTCTGGCTGGTGGGCTTTTGGTATGGGCGCGACAAGTGCTCCCTGGGGTAAAAGATTTGCTAGACCTAGAACAATAGCTGGTTATAGAAAATGGGTGGAAGAACAAGAGCTTCAAGTCTCAGAACCAACTTTGTTCAATAGGGGATCAAGTCCAATGCCATTGGATGAATTATTGATGATTGGTTTACGAAGAAGGGAAGGTGTTCATTTAGAAGAACTTGCTGCAAAATCAGGTTGGAATAATGAAAAACGTAAGAAAAATCTAGATTTATTAGAAAAATATTGGCAGGACTTTTTAAAGGAAGGTTATTTAATTAAAAATAATGGAAGATTTGTATTAAGTAATCCAAAAGGGATGCAAATTAGTAATCAGATTTTGATTCAAATGTTTTCATGGTGGGATTCTCTTGATTTAAGTCATTAGATTCAATCCATTTTTTTAGAGCTTCAATACATAGATCTCTTCCAGGAATTAGAGGCTTCGCAAAGGGTGGTTGTTTGCTTGAAAGGCCAAGAATATCAGCTGTGACTCTTACCTGACCATCGCAATCTTTCCCTGCACCTATTCCAATAACTGGGATAGATAAACTCTTTCTTAATTTACCCGCAATTTCTTCTGGGATATGTTCAAGAACAATTGCAAAACAACCAGATCCTTCTAAAGTTTTTGCATCTTCAAGAATTTTTCTTTGGCTATCTTTATCCCTGGCTTGGGATTTATATCCCAATAAGTGAACAGATTGTGGAGTTAAGCCTAAATGTCCCATTACTGGGATGCCCATTCTTTTTAGCCTTTTAATTACTAGCACAGTCTCAGGCTCAGCTCCTTCAAGCTTTACCGCTGAAGCAGAGGAGTTCTTTAGGAGAGTTCCTGCAGCTTCAACTGCCTTATCCTCTCCACATTGATAACTTAGGAAAGGCAGATCACAGACAACTAATGGTTGTTTTGATGTTGGCTTTGTGAAACCTCGACAAACAGCCTGGGTATGATGAAGGATTTGATCAAGAGTTACTGGAAGAGTGGTGGTATGTCCTAAGACAACCATTCCAAGAGAATCTCCTACAAGGACGATATCAGCCCCTGAAGCTTCAACAATTGATGATGAAATCGCATCCCAAGCAGTTAATACACTTATCTGTTTGCCCAATTCTTTAAAATGTACTAAATCTGTGATTAGCATTTAATTCTCTATAACGTGATTAACAATTGCTAGGATATTATTGACTCGGCCCATGCGGCTGTGACGCCTAAACCTGGTCAGAACCGGAAGGTAGCAGCCATACGGGATGCTCAAAGCAGGCGTGGATTCCGGGTCACCTTTAATTTAAGTGAGTTTATAAGGTTTAACGATTTTGTCTTAAACGTAGGAACTCGGGAATTGACGCCCCTGCTTCTTTTATCTCTGATTGTTCATAAAGCGATTGAGGAGAAAGCCTGGCTCTAGTTCTTTCATTTGAATAGTTTTGATTACTATCAAATCCTGTTGCAATTACAGTGACTTGAATCTCGCCTTCTAATCTCTCATCAACAACTGTACCCACAATAATATTTGCTTCTGGATCTACCACGTCAGATATGACCTCAGAAGCTGAAGTCATGTCTTCTAGAGTCATATCTTTTCCGCCAGTTATGTTTATCACACATCCTTTTGCTCCATCTATTCGAGCAGCCTCTAAAAGAGGGCTATTTATTGCTGCTTGAGCAGCTTCAAGTGCTCTAGATCTTCCAGAACCTAAACCGATACCAAGTAGAGCTGTCCCAGCCTCTGTCATGACCGATCTAACATCAGCAAAATCAACATTCACCAAACCTGGACAAGTAATTATATCGCTTATGCCTTGAACCCCCTTCATTAAAACATCATCAGCACTCCTGAAGGCTTCTTGCAATGGTGCCCCTGAAATAACATCCTTCAGCCTGTCGTTGGGAATTACTATCAAGGTATCAACGTTTTCAGCAAGCCTTGCAATCCCTTCATCTGCTTGTCTAAGGCGGCGCTTACCTTCAAAGCTAAAAGGCTTGGTAACAATTCCAACTGTTAAGGCACCGCTTTCTTTCGCGACTTGAGCAACAACAGGGGCAGCACCTGTCCCTGTCCCTCCACCCATTCCAGCCGCAATAAATACTAGGTCAACTCCTTCTAAAGCTTGTTGAAGGTCAGTCTTTGATTCCTCAGCCGCTTTTTGTCCGATACTTGGATTGCCTCCTGCACCAAGACCTCTAGTTAAATTTTGACCAAGCTGAACTCTATTGGTTGCAGATGATTGAATTAATGCTTGAGCATCTGTATTGAGTACACGGTATGTGACACCATCAAGATCACTATCGATCATTCTGTTGACAGCATTACTCCCTCCACCGCCAACACCAATAACCTCAATACGGGCAGATTGACTGGGTAGGATTCCTTCATCCATGTTGAAGCTTGATTTGTTTCCAATTCCCATCACCATATTAAGTATTTGAAGCTATTTTGGGCATTATGAACATCATCCATAAGTTCTGTTGGTTTATTCTTTCAAATTGATTAACAAATTAATTTGTTTAATTCATCTAGATTTGCTAAAGATTTGTTTAAGACTAAAACAGAAGCTTGTCATAGCAATGTGTTTACTCATCTCCGTTCGGTATCTTTTCCGTTTTTAATTCTGGTTTTGTTGGATCCTTTAAATCAACGATTTTTACTTTTGTGTTGATTAAAAGATTTGGTAATGATTTTTGAAGTTGGTTTAGTTTGTTGATTTGCTCCATTAAGCGATCTGTGTTAGAGCCTAAAAGAACTGAATCAAAGTAGGAAGTCTCTATGCTCATTTCTTGAAGACTATTTATTTTGATTTTTTTAAGAGAGCTTTTCAGAATAAATCTATTTTTTATTATTTGTTTAATGTCATACCTTTTGCTTTTGTTCCAATTCTCAACAAATATAGTTGTGTTATTTTTTTTTGACTGAGCAACAAACTTAAGAGGAATCCAATTCCCCTCAATATCAATCATTCCCTTTTCAATTTCGTTTGATGTTATTCGACTCGCAAAGGCCACAGGATCTCTTTCGATAATGCTCAATTGAATTCCAGGTGGAAAAAACCTGCGGTTTACAGAAACACCATTAATTGGAAGCTTTTTCAATAAGTGATTTTCAATTTCTTTAGGATTTAATTCCAAAAGATTCTTTGAAAGAAATTGGCTTACGGCTTTGTCTAAATCATTTTTTGATATTCCGGAAAGACCTAACATTTCAATTTGCTCTAAATTGATGGGTTCCCAAGCTTGGTTTAAATATATAAAAATAAGCAGAGTTGAAATACTGGAAAAAAAAACTAATTGCCACAGTTCAATTAAAAATTTCTTAGTTGTAAAATTATTAGAAATATTTTTTACTTCTATACGTTTGCGTTTTTTTAAGGTTGTACTTTTTTCAGTATTGAATATTAAAGGTCGCATCTTGCTCTAGACATAAGTTGATCCATCCATTGACGTGCACGATCAGCATCTGAAAAAGGTACGTCAATTTCTTCTCCTGCTCCCACAAGTCTCAGGCGGCACCTGCCTTGGGATTCAATTGTAAGAGGTGCCTCACCGGAACTTAGAGCCATTAATTCGACCATTTCCAACTTTTTAACTTCGAAGGTAGCTTCTTCCTTAAAACTTCCTGCCTCAAAGCTGCTCCAGCATAAAAAACCATCTTTTAATCGAGCCGCACCTGTTCCATCTAGTTTTGCAAGTTCCGAACCCTTAGCCCAAACTAAATAAAGATTTTGACGCCTTCTCTCTATCCAACCTAGGGCAGTTATAAGAATAAAAGCCATTAGTAAAGGCAACCAAAGAAGACCGTGAATCATTTTCCAAAAAAGAGATCTAAAAATGCCATAGTGGATTACTCTTTTGCTATCTCTATGAGCCTAGCAACAAGTTTTTCTAGTTTTACGCCAGATGCTTCCCATAGCATTGGGTACATACTTTTTTTTGTGAATCCTGGCAGGGTGTTAACCTCATTTATATAGATTTTTTGTGTATTTTCTTGGTAAAAAAAATCTACTCTTGCCATGCCAACAACATTAATGGCTCTGCAGGCTTCGATAGCTAGATTTTTTATTTTATTGGATATACTAATGTTTAAATCAGCAGGGATAATTGTTTTACTTAGGTCATCGTTATATTTTGATTCATATGTGTACCAATCAGTTTGAAATTTAACTTCGCCAACAACTGATGATTCCATAATTGATTTTCCTAGTACGCCGCATTCAAGTTCTCTTCCTTGGATGAATTTTTCAATAATTATTCTCTCATCATAATTTATTGCAATGTCGATTCCAGTAATAAGTTCTTTTTTTGAATATGCCTTAGTTATTCCTATTGAAGATCCAAGATTAGCAGGTTTTATGAAGCATGGATAATTTATTTCTGTTTCTAGTTCTTTAAAAATAGATTGCATAATATAATTATTTGCTAAATCTTTTTTCTCTAAATAAATATATGGTGCTTGAGGAAGATTGAATGATTTAAATATAGACTTCATTGCAATTTTATCCATGCCTATAGACGAGCCAAGAACTCCAGAACCAATAAAAGGTTTTCCAGTTAATTTAAATAAACCTTGAATAACTCCATCTTCTCCGTTTGGGCCGTGTAATACTGGGAACCATATATCAATATTTTCGATACCTTTTGGTAAATCAATTAGAAAATTTGACTTTTTCATATCATTTTTTGTATTGAGATTATAATTTTTAACTTTAAATAAAATTGATTTTGAATATTCAAAATCTCTCCAAAAACCAGCTTTATCTATATAAATAGGATTTACGACAAAACGATCTTTGTTATCGGAATGGTTTAAAGCCATAAAAATAGTTTTTGCAGACTCTATAGAAACCATATGCTCACTAGATATGCCACCAAAAACTAGACCTAAACTGATTTTTTTAAGTGACATTTTGATTCATTTTGGAAATCTTTACGTAATTATTCATTTAAAATATAAATTTTAAATTAAATTTCCAGTTAAAGAAAAGGGACGTATTTCATTAATTTTTACTTTGACAATTTCTCCAGCTAGGTGAGATTTTCCATCGTTTAAAAACCTTGGGAAGAAAGTTAGTCGATTTGTTCGCGTCCTTCCCATTAATTGAGAATTATCTTTAGAGTTTACACTCTCAATAAGTATTTCTTGTACTGAATCTTTATATCTTAAATTTCTTTCTTTTGCAACTTTCTCAACTAGAGAATTGATTTCTCTTAAGCGGTCTATTTTTACTTTTTCTGATAATTGATTAGGCCATGTAGCTGCTGGTGTGTTTGGTCTGGGAGAGTAGGCTGCTGTATTGACAAGATCAAATTGAAGATCCTTTATGATTGATAGGGTCTCATTGAATTGATCTTCTGTCTCACCAGGAAAGGCTACAATTGCATCTGCAGATACTGAAGAATCAGGCATTATTTGTTTGATATAATTAATGATTTCTTTATATATTTCAATTGTATAACCTCTAGCCATTTTCTTAAGTATTTTGTTGCTTCCACTCTGAAATGGGATATGAAAATGTTCACAGACTTTTGGAAGTTTTGCGCAGACATCTATTAGTTCTTTAGTGAAATATCTTGGATGACTTGTAGCAAATCTAATACGTTCAATTCCCTCAATATCATGAATATATTCTAATAAGTTTGAAAGTGATAATTGATTTAACTGATTATGTTCTCCAACTTTAAAGTCTCTGCCATAAGCATCTATATTTTGTCCTAATAGAGTGATTTCTTTATAACCAATTTTTGCTAAATTTTGTATTTCATTTCTAATAGCTTTTGGCGTCCTTGATTGTTCTTTTCCTCTTACTGAGGGCACTACACAATAAGTACATCGCTCGTTGCATCCATAGATGATATTGACCCAGCCGCAAATGGGGCTATCTCTTCTTGGTGTTGCTATGTCTTCATAAATATGTTGTTCATCAGTTGCCAAAACTTGATGTCCATTATCAACTTGATTAAGCAGAGTCTCTAATCGATTGGCATGCTGAGGCCCCATTACGAGGTCTATTTCAGGCACCCTTCTCAAAAGTGAAGCACCTTCTTGTTGAGCTAAGCATCCTGCGATGATGATTTTCAAATGAGGCAGTAATTGTTTCCTACGGGCTTGCCTCCCTAAATAACTATAAACTTTTTGTTCAGCATTATCACGAATAGTGCAGGTGTTGTAGAGAATTAAATCTGCTTTTAGTTCTGCTTCCGCAAGGTGATAACCCATTTGTTGCAAAATCCCTGACATTCTCTCTGAATCTGCTTTATTCATTTGGCAACCAAAGGTGGTTATCCAATAGCTTCCTCTATTACTACTTCTGGACTTTTTATTTTTTGCTGGAGCTATAGATGTTGTCATCTCAGGTGTATTTTCTCATTGAAAATAAAAGGGTTTTTGAGATTGATTACTAAATAGTTTTCAAGGGCGAGCGAGGGGATTCGAACCCCCGAATAGCGGCGCCACAAGCCGCTGCCTTAACCACTTGGCGACGCCCGCCTTGTTTTTTTAATTTACCAATATTTAGTCATTTTGAAATCTCAAAATGATTTTGGTAAACAATTTTTGTTCGATTACATTGTAGATGGGACTTGTAGAAATTATCACTTTTTATATCTTGATCACAACGCAATTGACTGCTATTGAAGTTACTGTGGGATTAGAACCCGAATAAAAAACTCGGGACTGGAATTTATTCGAAAGTGAATTTCGCAAAAAATGTTGAATTGATTGCAAGTCCACCAAAGTCTGGATGCATAGATGTGCTTGTCCCAAGATCTTTGATAGAGAATGGAAAAGATTTAGTAGGGTGCCCTGTTGACAAGGAAGGGTTGTCTTCTGTTCAAGTTGAATGGAGAAATGGAAGAATTATCTCAATTAAGGGTTTGAAAGGCACTTCTAAAGTTCCTAAGGAAATCCTTTTGCCACGATTTGTTGAACCTCATGCACATATAGATAAAGCATTCTCATGGTCACGTTCCCCAAACTTGAAGGGTAGTTATCAAGAAGCTTTAGTTGCCAATCTTGGTGAATATAAATTGAGGTCTAAAGATGAATTATTTTTTAGCGTTGAGAAATCCTTGCATTTGGCTCTTGTAAATGGCATCGGTGCAATTAGGTCTCATATTGATAGCTTTGGGGAAAATGCAATGAGAGATTGGGATTTATTAGAAATTGTTAGAAAAAAATGGAAAGAGAAAATTCACTTACAGTTTGTAGCATTGGTTCCTTTAGATTTTTGGCAAACTTATGAAGGTAAACTTTTAGCTCAAAGAGTTGCTTTCAATGGAGACCTTTTAGGAGGAGTCATAGCTCCTCCTTTGAATAAGAAGAAGTCTTTTAAATCTTTGTTATACCTAGTTCAACTGGCAAATAGATTAAAATGTGATATTGATCTTCATATCGATGAGTCCCAGTATTGCCCGGCCGAAGGGTTAAATTTACTTCTTGAAGTTTTAGGACAAGTCAAGAATGAGATATCAATAACTTGTAGTCATTTGAGCAGCATGGGCTTATTAAGAGAAAAAGCGATTTCACATTTGGCAAATAAAATGGCTAAGAACAAATTAAAAGTTGTTGCTTTACCACTTACGAATTCTTGGCTACTTGGAAGAAAAAGTCGAGTTACATTAACAAAAAGACCCCTAGCACCAATCTTTCAACTTCAAAAGGCTGGGGTTATTGTGTCTGTTGGTGGCGATAATGTAAATGATGCATGGTTTCCTCTATCCAATTTTGATCCAATAAATTTGATGGCTTTTTCAATGCCTATTGCGCATTTGTCTCCTTGGAATAGATTAGGTCTTTCTCCTTTTACGTCATCTGCAGCACACATACTTAGACTCCAATGGGATGGCGTTTTTAGGAATGGAAGTCCTGCTGATTTTATTTTGTTAGATTCAAATAGTTGGGTAAAAGCTTTGTCGGAAAGGCCTAGAAGAAAAGTAGTTATCAATGGCGAATTTTTAAATGAATTACCTAGCAACAAAATCCCAACAGTTATTAATTCTGAATCATGAACAATAAAGATAAAGTAGCTTTGCTTTTAAGCGAACTAAAATCAGTATCTGATCTAGAGATATTTCAAAAGACTAGTGATTTAAAAAAATTCTCTAAAGATTTTTTTGATTATTCTCCAATATTAATTAATGAATTAAAAGATTGCTTGGCTGACATCGTTGTTCGCCCACTGTCTATAGATGCAATTATTGTTGTGGCTCAAATTTGTAATAAATACTCAACTCCTTTGACCTTAAGAGGATCTGGGACGGGGAATTACGGACAGTGTGTGCCGCTGAAAGGTGGAGTTGTTATGGTTATGTCTGGTTTGCGGAAGATTAGAAATTTCGATTCGATATCAGGTGAAATTACAGTTGAATCAGGTTGTTTGCTTAGAGACATTAATGATGAGTTGATTAAGCATGGACGTCAACTACGCTTGCTTCCAAGCACATGGAGAAGCGCTTCAATTGGTGGTTTTATTGCTGGGGGGTCAGGTGGGATAGGGTCTGTTCGTTGGGGCTTTCTTAGGGATCCTGGGCATCTGCAAGCATTAGAAATAGTAACGACTGAGGCATTACCAAGAAAGATTGAATTGAATGCTAATAATTCTGAGGCTTTAAATCATGCTTATGGAACTAATGGAATTATTACTGCATTGACTTTGACAACTGCACCATATGTTCAATGGCAACAAATAGTTGTCGATTGCCTAGAGTGGGATCAATCTGTAGAGTTGTTAAATAAGTTTAATAGTGCAGCAATAGAGCTTTATTTGGGGACTTTACTTGAAAAAGAAATTGTTAATTGTCTTCCTCACTGGTCTGGTCAGCCTTTAGGTAAACATAGAATTCTACTTTTGGTCTCGCCTGATGGCATAAGTACAATTGAACGCCTTGCTAGATCAGTAGGCGCCGATTTTGATGACTTAGGGCCAGAAAATCTAAAGGCTGGAACAGGTTTGCGAGAACTTTCTTGGAACCATACAACTTTACATATGCGTGGTATTGA
>CETG01155194.1_pt1 | contig 10918 bp, 8 predicted proteins | sample 361471 | NCBI WGS metagenome assembly CETG01 (sample SAMEA2622696, study PRJEB7988) | marine metagenome | isolation source: saline water (ENVO:00002010), including | reverse complement strand
AGAAAAGAATTAATAGCATATGATAAATCTATTTCTGAAATTGAAAAACTATTATCAATTGATAAACTTGTTTATCAAGATATAGATAATCTTAAAAAGGCGATAACATATAACTCTGATTTAAAAAATCTTGATTTATCATGCTTTAATGGAAATTATGTTTCAGGCGAGATTACTCAAGAATATTTGGAATGGGTTGAAAGAGAATATTTGTCTTAATCTAATTCTTTTATTAAAGGGACTACTTTTATAATTAATTCATTTGGTTCTAGGGAGATTAGATTCTTAATTAATTCTTTTTCTTTAAATTCTTTTATATTATTATTAGAAATCTGACCGACTCTATTTAAATTGCTTTTTATATTAATAGTATCTTTTGTATTATAAGCATAAATAATTTTATCTTTATTTGAAAAACTAATTTTCTGACTAGTCTGCATCCAACCCAAGTCACCTTTAGAACAATTTCTTATAAAAGCAGTTTTATATTTGATACATAATCCTTTTTCTGAAATTAAAGCAATTTTTTCATTTCTTTCAGGGTGAGAGGTGAAAGCATTTATTATCTCTTCATCAGGGAAAAGGTTAACTATTAAAGGACCCTGGGCAAGTTTTCCCATTAACGGTAAGTTCTCTTCATTTATTTGAAATTTTAGGATTCTTCCATAATTAGAAATAATTAATAAATCTTCATTTTGATTACATAATAAAGCTGATTTTACAACAACATTTTCTTTTAATTTTAATATTGAAGTTGCGCGATTAGAAATATCTATCACATCTTCAATTGGTATCCTTTTAAATCTTCCATCACTAGTAATTAAACCTAAGCTTGAATTGTTATTTTTTGATAAAGGTATAAGACTGATAATTTCTTTTTCTTCAATTCCATTAGGTAATAAATTATGAAAAACGTTATATTTGTTATTTGTAAATTCCCATCTTAGTAAACCTAATTTTCCATTATTTGTAACTACTAATATTTTTGTACTTTCTTTAGCATTAACTATTAAGCTATTTGTCATTCCATCTTTGCTTAGTGGAATAGTTTCTTCCAGTTTCAATTTGTTTAATGATTTTTTATTAATAAGTTTTATTTTGTTGTTATTTTCTATAATTATTAAGGAATCTTTAGGTATAGATTCGAGAGCTTGTTTCCTTTGGAGTTCTTTATTAGGCCTTTGATTTGCATTTTTTTCTGCTATTAATGCATCTCCACCTTTAATCAACCTACTTTTTCTTTTCACGCCAAACCTTTTCTTCAAATCTTTTAATTCTGTACTCATTAATAACAGTAATTCTTTTCTATCTTCAAGAATTAATTTAAGTTTTTCTTTTTTTATTAGAAGTTCTTTCTGCTCGGTATTGAGAGATTCTTTTTCTATGCTTGTTAATTTTCTTAACGGCATAGAAAGCACTCCTTCTGCTTGTTTGTTATTTATATTTAATTGTTTTATTAACTTAGCTTTTGCTTCCGTAGGATCATTAGCATTTTCTAAAGTAGCTATTACTAGTTTAAGGTTTTTTAATGCTTTTGTTAAACCATCAATTATTTCTAACCGAACTAAAATCTTATTAAGAGCATTATTTGTTCTTCTAATAATTGTTTTTTCCCGAAAATCTAAAAAGTTTAATAATAAATTTTTTAAAGATAGTTGTATTGGTTGACCATTTACTAATGCAAGCATAATTGCTCCATAGTTACATTGAAGACTTGTCTTTCGGTATAGATCTTTGAGTATTTTGTTAGGATCTGAATCTCTTCTAATTTCTATTAATATTCTCATACCACTTCTATCACTTTCATCTCTAATATCTGCAATTCCATTTATTTTTCCATCATTAACTTGTTCAGCTAGTTTTTCTATCCAGCCAGACTTATTAACTTGATAAGGTAATTCAGTGATTACTATACCTGTTCTTTTATGCTTTCCTTTTCCAGGATTTACTTCTTCAATATGAGCTACACCTCTCATTGGAATACTACCTTTTCCTTTCAAGTAAGTTTCATTTATTCCATTACTTAATAAAACTTCTCCTCCAGTCGGAAAATCTGGTCCTGGAATAATTTTAATTAATTTTTCCTCATCTAAATTAGGATTAATTATTAGTTCAAGCAGCCCATTTACAATTTCATTTAGGTTATGAGGTGGAATACTTGTAGCCATTCCTACAGCAATTCCAGTACAACCATTGAGTATTAAAAAAGGCAATTGTGCAGGAAGGACATTTGGTTCTTGTTGTGAGCCGTCAAAATTAGGAGAGAAATCGACTGTTTCCAGATCTATTTCTTTTAAAATTGCTTCTTGGGAGATTTCTGCTAAGCGAGTTTCCGTATATCTCATTGCTGCTGGAGGGTCGTCATCTATAGAGCCGAAATTCCCATGCCCATTAAGAATTGGATATTTAGAAGAAAAATCTTGAACAAGTCTTACTAATGCGTCATATACAGCTTGATCACCATGAGGATGATATTTACCTAAAACATCTCCAACTACACGAGCACACTTTTTGAATGGTCTGTCGGGAGTTAGGCCTAATTCATGCATTGCGAATAGGATCCGACGTTGAACTGGTTTCAGTCCATCTCTTGCGTCTGGCAATGCTCTTCCTACGATTACGCTCATCGCGTATTCGAGGTAAGAACGCTGCATCTCTTGATGCAGTGAAATCGAATTTAGGCGCTCTCCAGTCATCCAGGTTTAGAGAAAAGAGGGCCTTGCGGCTTTGGTTTGCTCTTTAATACAGTCCTAACATTTTTATTGATTATGAGCCATTTTGTATCTTTGCGTTAGCAATTGCTTGTGCAACTGAATTTTTTAATTTTGGGTCCTTTAAGAGTTTTTGAGTAGCTTTTCGTAATTTTTCACCCCAGAGTTGTTCTTTTTGATGAATTTCTAAAACATAGCTTGGGTTTTTTAATAATGCTTTTTTTGCAAGTAAGATAGAATTATCTTTGTTTCTATTTTTTATATAGGTAGCAGTTGCTAATGCAAGCATTGGTTCTGCGTCGGAGTTGATGGTTAAGACTTTTTCCCAAATTAAAATAGCTTTTTCTTCTTGATTTAATTCATAATGAACGAGGCCTTGATTATTTAGAGATTGCCAAAAATCAGCTTTAATTTGATTAGCTTTTTCAAAAGCTAGTAATGCAGAGTTATATTTTTTTTGAAGAATTCTGGCGTTGCCTAATTGAAAATAGCCTCTATAACTTTTAGAATTAATATTAAGACCTTTATTAATTAATAGAATAGAATTCTCAATTCTATTTTCATTAAAGTCTAAAGAAGCTTCTGTAAAAAAATAATTCGCTTCTTTTGGATTTATAATCTGAGCTTTTTTAATAGAGTTTCTTGCATTTTTAGGCTGATTAATTCTAATTTGAGTTTCAGCCAAAAGGGCCCAAAGTCTGTCATCAACTGAATTTAATTGTACGGCTAGCTTTGCAATTTGATGTGCTTTTTGTGTTTGGCCAAAATATAACAATTGCTCTGCAGTTTTTCCTAAATTTAATCCTTTTAATTTAAGTTCTTTTACGTTTGGTTCATATACATTGGGTATAAAAGCATATATAGGATCTAAAATATAAATAAACCCTGTGATTGCAAAGGCAAAATAATAAATAGTTTTTTTTATCATCAACAAAATTATTTATTATTTATAGTAAAGGATTTTTCTTTAATTGCATTTGCATTCCTCCTCCACATCCAAGGTTTAATTCGTTTTAAAGAAGAGTGCTTAAGTTTTTCTCGCCATGTTTCATCATCCCATTTCATAACTTCTTCTTTTGTTAAATTAATCACCCAATCTTTGGGTTGCACATCTGGGTCAGAGCTACTTGGGATTTTTTTGTGATTCCATGGGCAGACTTCTTGGCAAATATCACAGCCAGCAATCCATTTTCCAATTGATTCTGAGATTTCTTTTGGCAAGGAAGAATTTTTATTTTCTATTGTGTGATAGGCAAGGCATCGATTCGAATTGATAACAAAAGGCTCAGTAATTGCTGATGTAGGACATTGATCAATACATTTTTGACAATTACCACATAGAGACTTAGAGGGAGTATCTCCTTCCAGTTCTTCCGTGCAGAGAAGAAAACCTAAAACCATCCATGAGCCATTTGACTTATTAATGAGATTCGTGTTTTTGGCGATCCAACCAATTCCGGCTTCTTCTGCCCAAGCTTTTTCTAATAAAGGTGACGAGTCAACACATACCCTCCATTTACAATTAGGCCTTTGATTCTCTAACCACCGGCCAATTTTTTTCAGTCTCTTTTCTATTGTTTTGTGATAATCGTTCCCCCATGCATATCGCCCAACAAGAAGAGAGTTTTCAGAGCGTTCTTTACCAACATAATAGTTCAGTCCTACTGCTAGCACGCTAGAAACGCCTTCTAGCATGCTTTCAATTGTTTTTCTTCTTGGAGCTTTCATCCAGTTCATATCTGCATGGTGTCCTGCTTCTAGCCATCTTTCTAATGCTGCTGTTCTAAGTTTGATTCTTGAGCCACCTGGGACTTTTGCAATTCCTACAGGATCGAACCCTTCTTGCCTTGCTTTTTCTTTGAGTAAAAGGCTGAGATTTTTTTGATTATTAATTGATATCACTTAGTTATTTATGAAACGAAGGTTTTTTAAACTAATATGATCTTCAAGTCATTTTCATTTCCTTTATTCAACTTGGTTTGAGGCATAATTAGATTTTTATTTATTTAATTATAAATTTGCCATCAAAGTATTGAATTCACATTGAAACTCATTATTTGTTTAAATAAACTATAAGAAAGGCATCAGCCTGATTTTGGTTCAATCCTCTCAAAGACAAGATCTTTCACTGGCCTCAAGGTTTCAGCAAGATCTAAAGAATGATCTCATAGCAGGTCTTTTGGTAGTCATTCCTTTGGCTACAACCATTTGGCTGTCTACTATTTTCAGTCGATTTGTTCTGGCTTTTCTTACTTCTATACCAAAACAATTAAACCCCTTTATTACGCTCAACCCTCTTTTGCAGGATCTTATTAATCTTGCCCTGGGTTTGACTGTGCCTTTATTGGGGATTTTGTTAATTGGCTTAATGGCAAGAAATTTTGTTGGCAGGTGGCTTTTAGAGTTTGGCGAGGGAACTCTTACACGAATTCCTTTAGCAGGTTCTATTTACAAAACCCTTAAGCAATTACTAGAAACATTTTTAAAAGATAATTCAACAAGATTTAGAAGAGTTGTTTTAGTTGAATATCCTCGAAAAGGTTTGTTTAGTGTTGGCTTTGTTACTGGAGTTGTAGGACCCTCTTTACAACCTGATTTAGAGGAGTCTTTGTTGAGTGTTTTTATTCCTACTGCGCCTAACCCCACAACTGGCTGGTATACATTGGTTCCAGAGGAGTCTGTTAAAGATTTAAACATATCTGTAGAAGACGCTTTTAGAACTATTATTTCTGCTGGAATAGTTAATCCTGATGAAAGGGACAACTCTACAAATAGAAGCTTTTCTAGTTTATTTGCGCAATTCAAATCCTCTACTTTGCCTTCATCTTCTTCAACTACAAAATCTTAATATTAGCTATAAAATATTATGCAACCCAGATCAGTTTCGAGAGAACTTGCTTTATTACTTTTGAGCCAGGTTTCTGATAGTGATCGAGCAAATCTTCATTTATTATCAATAGATAAAGTTCTAAATCAAGTTTTAGATACTCTTATGAATCACTGGAGAGATGAATTAGATTTATGTGCAAATTATCTTGCATTAGCCCAAGATGATTTGTCTGATACAGAATTAGAGGAAGGCGATAAAGAGTTTAATCAAAAAGTCCGTCAAAAATTATCTAATTGTTTAACAAAGAGTGAGTATATAATAAATAGTCTTTCAGAGACAATAGAACTTGTTCGTTTATTAGCTTTAAGTGATCAAGAAAAGATAAGAATGGATGCAGTTGAACGTGTCAAACTTGTTATTAATAAATTAAATACAATAGATTCTAAATTAGATTCTGTTATGGAAGGATGGAGATTAAAAAGGTTGCCTAGGATAGATAGAGATATTTTGAGAATAGCTTTTGTTGATTTAAATAATTTAAACATCCCAATTCCTGTTGTATGTAATGAAGCAGTCAATTTAGCTAATCGATATAGTGATGAACAAGGTAGAAAAATGATTAATGGAATTTTACGTAGACTGCAGGAAAATTCTTCTATAAATATTCTCTAATGACATACGATGAATTTCAGAGGAAAAACTTAGGATCTTTAGATAAAGAATCTATAGATCAAGAAAGTAATAAAGACTCTTTAGATTGGGCTAAGGAAGCTTATGAAAGATTAAAGCAACAACAAGAGCAAAAGAAAATAAAACAATTACAAGAGTTAGAAAAAAGCGAATTAGATTCTAAATCAATAACAAATCAAATTAACCAAAATCAAAATTCTAACGAAGCTAAGCCTAACTTAAGTCAAGAAAGTTTAGAAACCAATCTAGAAAATCAATTACCTAAACCTGAACCTATTGAAGTTGTAAAAGAACAAGCTGTATTAGGAGATTTTGATAATACATTTACTTGGTCTGCAGAAGTCTTAGCAGCTCAAGGTAAAAATTCTATTGATATATCTATAGAAGAAATTGATTGGTTAGGTCGGTTAAGACAGGGATTAGAGCAAACAAGGAAGGATTTTGTTACTGATCTGTTAGATAAATTTGGGGATGATCCTTTAACACCTGAAGTAGTAGATGATTTGGAGACTTTGTTGTTAAGAGCAGATGCTGGTGTGCAAGCAACAGATAAAATATTAGATGCTTTGAGGAATAAGCTTAATGAAGAAGTATTAGGAGCTGAAGAAGGATTAAGGTTTTTAAAAGATAAACTATGCGAAATACTTGATTCGCCAAATAAATCTGACCAAGTTAAATTACTCGCGCCTAAAAAAAATAAATTAAATATATGGTTATTAGTAGGTGTAAACGGAGTTGGAAAAACTACTACTTTGGGTAAATTGGCAAGTCTTGCTTCTAGAAGTGGTTATTCATCTTTAATAGCAGCTGCAGATACATTTCGAGCTGCTGCAGTAGAGCAATTAAGAGTTTGGGCTAAAAGAAGCTCTGTTCAATTGATTGCCAATGAAACATCTAATGCTGATCCTGCTGCTGTTGTTTTTGATGCTATAGGAGCTGCAAAGTCTAAAAATATTGATTTACTTTTAGTTGATACAGCAGGACGATTACAAACCAAAAATAATTTAATGGAAGAATTAAAAAAAATTAAAAAAATAATAAATAAGCTTTCACCTGATGCTGAAGTTGAATCTCTTTTAGTTCTTGATGCAAGTCAAGGTCAGAATGGTTTAAGACAGGCAATGGCTTTTTCTCAAGCAGCAGAATTAACTGGTGTTGTCATTACCAAGCTTGATGGTTCATCTCGAGGAGGAGTAGCCTTAGCAGTTGCTTCCGAAGCAAAATTACCTATAAGATTTGTAGGGGCTGGTGAGGGTATTCGAGATTTAAGACCATTTAATAGCTTTGAATTTGTTGAAGCTCTATTAGCAAAAAATTGATTATCGTGTTACCTCAGCAAAATGCTGCTAGCTTTTGAATCTTGGAGGGTGATTTTGTGGCACATAAAAGTTTACCTTTAACTTCAAAAACTTTTTTATCTAATAATAAAAAAGTTTTTTCTGCATCATCATCCTTACGAGAATTATTAGATAGTTTATCTAAAGAGCAAAAGAGAAATCAAGAATTATTAGTTTCCTTGGGATTTGTTTTAAGAAGTTTTACTAATTTAAGCCGTTTTTTAGAATTAGCTCCAATAGTTGCTTCTCAGCTCGTTGGAGTACAAGAAGCTTTATTGGTTCCTTTTCTAGAAGATGGACGATTGTGGCGAGAACAAATCCAAAACCTCTCTTTAGATAAATCTCAAGACTTATTAAGAGAATTACTTTTATTTAAATCTGGAATGGAAATTGGATTTGCTTCTCAAGAAACTAACTTGAAAAAGTTAGATCATTTTATTCAAAGAAATTCATCGCAGACAGCTATTTTTGTTACTTCTGTGGTTTCAAGAGGAAGAATTAGAGGCAGGTTGTATCTTTTTGGAGATAAAAATTCTTCTTGGAGCGAGATTCATCGAAAACATGTTCAACTTGTTGCTGATATGACTGGAGTCGCAATTGAAAATGATTTTATTCTTAAAGAAATTCGTCGTCATGAAAGCTTAGATAGACAATTGAGCATTGGAGCTGAAATACAAGCTCAGTTATTGCCAGATCATTGTCCAGTAATTGAAGGGATTCAATTAGCAGCAAGATGCAGACCTGCCTTTCAAGTTGGAGGAGATTATTACGACTTTATGCCCACCCGACCAGAATTAATTGGAAGGCGCAAAGAGAGAGGTCGTTGGGCTTTTGTTATTGGCGATGTTATGGGTAAAGGTATTCCTGCTGGTTTATTAATGACCATGCTTCGTGGCATGTTGCGAGCAGAAGTTATTACTGGCTTACCGCCTGATCGGATTTTGCATGATTTAAATCAACTAGCTTTAGAAGATTTAAGTCAATCCCATAGATTTGTCACGCTTTTCTATTCTGATTTTGACCCCAGGTCGAGAAAATTGAGATTTGCGAATGCTGCTCATAATCCTCCTTTGTTATGGAAATTTAATTCTAAAAAGGTTATAAGATTGGACTCCCCAGGTCTTTTAATAGGACTTCAGTCTGAAGCTGAATATGTTTGCGGACAGACTATTCTTGACCCTGGAGATGTTCTTCTTTATTACACTGATGGAGTCACAGAAGCTCCTGGAATGACTGGAGAGCGTTTTGAAGAAGAACGGTTAATTAATATTTTCAATCATTTATCTAAGACAGAATTAAGTGCTCAAGATATTTTAGAGAAGCTTTTTAAACGTTTAGATGGTTTTATTGGAATAGATAATCAATTAGAAGATGATGCTTCAATGGTTGTTTTAAAGGTGAATGAAGATATCGCACTTCCTAACTTAAAGAAAACTAATACATGACAAGTATTTGAGATCTTGCTTTATTAGAATAGAGTTGATTTTTTAAGCATTTGCAAAAGGCTTGGAGCAATAGATTTGACGAAGGGCTTCATCCCTTTATAGAAAGCTTTAATGCTTCTATTGATTTTGATATTGAATTACTACATGAGGATATTGATGGTTCAATTGCTCATGTCAAAATGCTTTCTCAAATGAAAGTAATAACTATTGATGAAGCTCTCCAAATTGAGGAAGGTCTTCAGTCAATTAGAGCTGATTTTCTTGAGGGATCTTTTCAACCTAACCTTGAAGATGAGGATATACACTTTGCAGTTGAACGTCGATTAATAAAAAAAATTGGAACTTTAGGAAAAAAACTTCATACAGGCAGAAGTCGCAATGATCAAGTGGCAACAGATTTACGTCTTTGGCTGAGAAAACATATTGATTTATTAGCTAAAGATATAAAACAATTACAATTAGCTTTATTACTTCATTCGGAAAATAATTTATATACTTTAATTCCTGGATACACTCATTTACAGCGTGCTCAGCCATTGTCTTTATCGCATCATTTGCTTGCTTATATTGAGATGCTTGAAAGGGATATAGATCGTTTAATTGATATAAGGAAAAGAGTTAATATTTGTCCATTAGGTGCTGCAGCTTTAGCAGGAACAAATGTTCCAATAGATAGATATTTAACTGCGAAAGAACTTGGTTTCGAAGGTATTTCCTCTAATAGCGTTGATGCAGTTAGCGACAGGGATTATGTCATTGAATTTACTGCAGCAGCCTCATTAATTATTGCTCATTTAAGCAGATTATCTGAGGAAGTTATTTTATGGTCTTCTCAAGAATTTTCGTTTATCAAGTTAACAGACAGATGTGCTACTGGGAGTAGTTTAATGCCTCAAAAGAAAAATCCAGATGTACCTGAATTGATTAGAGGAAAATCAGGAAGAATTTTTGGCCATCTTCAAAGCCTTTTGACAATGATAAAAGGATTGCCCTTGGCATATAATAAGGATTTTCAAGAAGATAAAGAAGCTCTTTTTGACACAGTAAAGACAGTTTCTTCTTGTGTAAAAGCTATGACAATTTTGTTTGACGAGGGGATAAAGTTTTCAAAGAAATCTCTAGATGCAGCGATAGAGTCAGATTTTTCTAATGCTACAGATGTTGCAGATTATTTAGTAACTAAAGGAATACCTTTTAGAGAGGCTTATCAGTTAGTTGGGTCTCTTGTTAAAGAGTGTATAGATGATGGTTTGTTGTTGAAGGATTTGACTATTGAGAAATGGAGACAGTTTCATCCATCTGTTTCTGAAGATATTTTTCAAAAAATTTCGCCTGAACAGGTTGTTAGATCTCGCAATAGTCAAGGAGGTACAGGATTTGAAAGGGTAAATGAGCAATTGCTTTATTGGAGAAAAAAACTTGATAAATAATTCTTTTTTTCTTTTTGTCGATTGAAGTATTAGAGTATTACTTAAGTGGTTCTTAGTTGAACCATTCCTTTAAGGCTTTTTAAGCCTAATTAGCTAAATCTATTTTTTGGTCCAAGATTCAAGTGAGTATTTTTGTTGGTAACTTGCCTTTCCGCGCTGAGCAGGAAGATGTTGTTGAATTGTTTGCTCCTTTCGGGGAAGTAACAAATTGTTCTTTACCTTTAGAGCGTGATACAGGCCGCAAAAGAGGTTTTGCTTTTGTTGAAATGTCTGATGAGTCTGTTGAGGCTGCAGCAATAGAAGCATTGCAAGGTGCAGAATTAATGGGAAGGCCTTTACGAATTAATAAAGCAGAACCACGAGGCAGTGGTGGTCCTAGACGCGGCGGCGGCGGCGGTTATGGCGGCGGCGGCGGTTATGGCGGTGGCGGCGGTTATGGCGGCGGTGGCGGCTATAACAATTCTGGCGGCGGCGG
>CETG01185653.1_pt1 | contig 10927 bp, 10 predicted proteins | sample 361471 | NCBI WGS metagenome assembly CETG01 (sample SAMEA2622696, study PRJEB7988) | marine metagenome | isolation source: saline water (ENVO:00002010), including | reverse complement strand
AGATGGGCGAGAAGACCAGTCGCCATTAAATGCAATCGATATCGTGGTTCGAAGAAATGCCTTTGGTCGCCAAGTTGACTCCTTTGAGTCCTCAATTGACGTAGAGGGTTTGAGGGAACCATTCCCAGCGATCTTCATAAGAGCCCCAATAGTTGAGAGCGTGGGGGATGACGTTGACGTGTACGCAAAGGTAGATGACCAAATCGTTCTTTGTGGAAATGCTACAACACTAGTAGCATCGTTTCATCCAGAACTTTCGAGTGATACTCGAATCCACGAGATGTTTCTTTCTTTAGGGGAATAGATAAGGGTAGGGGCAATATGTCAGGTCACTCTAAATGGGCAACTATCAAGCATAAAAAAGGTGCTGCGGATAAAAAACGCGGAAAGTTATTTGCAAAGCTGATAAAACAAGTTGAAGTCGCTGCTCGGCAAGGTGGAGGTGATCTTGATGCCAACCCTACTTTGAGGACGATGTATCAAAAGGCTCGCGATAACTCAGTTCCCCTAGACACCATAGAAAGGGCGATAAAGCGAGGAACAGGTGAGTTGGAGGGAGTCAATTACGAAGACGTTACCTATGAAGGCTATGCCCCAAGCGGTGTCGCACTATACATTGAGACGCTTACTGACAATAGAAATAGAACCGGCTCAGAGGTTAGGTCAACGTTATCAAAGAATGGCGGCTCACTAGCGGAACCTGGATCTGTCGCATGGCAATTTGAAAGAAAAGGAGTGATTGTTCTCGATAAGATTATAGATGAGGACACGATAATGCTTGTTGCTCTTGAAAATGGAGCCGAAGATCTTATTGATGAAGGCGATACATGGCGACTTACATGCGATCCGGCCGACCTTAATAGTCTAAGAGATTCTCTTGACGCATCAGAAGTTCCATCTCTTTCAGCTGACTTAACATTTCTACCCACCCAAATCGTCCCCCTCGAAGACTCCTCATCCGCCAAACAAGTCTTGGCGCTAATTGATCTACTTGATGAACTGGATGATGTGGACTCGGTGCATGCAAACTTTGATATACCAGATTCTGTGTTACAGGAATTAGCTGGATAAGTAGAATCCACCGGATTTACCAAAAGAAACCCTATCATCGTACATATGTTCGTATTAGGTATAGACCCGGGACTGTCGCGTTGCGGTTACGGCCTTATAAAGATTGGAAAGCCTAAAGAGAAAGCCATATCTGCCGGCGTCATTCGAACATCTCCTGACGAAGTGACATCTGTTCGACTTTTTGAGATAAGGAATGAAGTTCGAAAGCTTATCTCTGAATATAGGCCAGAGGTGGTCGCTATTGAAAGGGTTCTATTTCAACGCAACGTAAAAACCGCTGTTTCAGTAAGCCAAGTAATCGGGGTTATTATGGTTGAAGCGTTGGATGCAAATTGCGAGGTCGCTGAATATTCACCGACAGAAGTCAAGCTAGCAGTGGCAGGATATGGAGGCGCACAAAAAACTGAGATTCAAACGATGGTTCAATTGCTTCTGGGCATTGAGAAGAAACTAGACCCAGTTGATGCTGCTGATGCATTGGCAGTGGCTCTATGTTATTCGGCAAATCGCTCTATGGTGGCCCGATGACAATAGGAAGCCTTCGCGGTGAGATCATAGTCAAAGATGATAACGAAATGATTATCGAAGTTAACGGCGTAGGCTACCGACTTCAGGTTTCAGCTTCCACGTATGAAGCTTCTCAAATAGGTCAGTCAGGAACTCAGTTTTATATACATCACCACTTTCGTGAAAATGAGCAGACGCTATACGCGTTTTCATCAAGATTTGAGTGCAAGCTATTTCAGGCATTAATTTCAGCGCATAAAGTAGGTCCTTCATTAGGGTTGTCGATTTTGTCAACCTATGGTCCCGACCAGCTAATAGATATCGTCAATTCGCAGGATATTGATGCGTTGTGTTTGGTACCTGGAGTAGGGAAAACAACAGCTTCAAGGTTGCTAATAGATTTAGAAGCGAAATTTAAAAAACTAGCAATAGGCTCTGAGCATCTTCCCTCAAAAGCCAGCGGCAAAATTAACGATGACATAAAAGATGTGCGCGACGCATTATCTGGACTCGGATACGGTTCAGAAGAAATCTATGCGGTTACAAAGGATCTGCCTTCAGAAACTGAAACGTCAGAGTTAATAAAGCTAGCCTTGCAGAAACTCGCAATAAACTCTAGGTGACAAGCTAACAAATTGATTATGAGAGACGAATTACTTTCCCCAAATGAAATTAACGAAGAAGACGATTCACATCTAGATATGAGTACACATGATCTTCGTCCTGATTCGCTAAAGGATTTTGTTGGGCAAGCCGAACTTAAAGAGCATTTAGAAATTATTCTTGGGGCAGCCCAGAAGAGAGGGAAGCCTTCAGATCATCTACTGTTTGCAGGGCCTCCCGGACTAGGAAAAACGACCTTAGCCAATATTGTCGCAGGCGAAATGGGCGTTTCCATGCATAGCACATCAGGTCCAGCGCTAGAACGAGCTGGAGATTTAGCAGCTATTCTTACAAAGCTCGAACCGGGTGATGTTCTCTTTATTGATGAGATACATCGCCTATCAAAAGCAGTAGAGGAGGTTTTGTATCCAGCAATGGAGGACTTTCAACTTGATATTGTTTTAGGAAAAGGTCCGGCGGCGCGATCAGTGCGGCTAGCAATTGCGCCGTTTACTTTAGTGGCTGCGACAACTAGGACTGGTTTGATAACAGGACCTCTACGAGACAGATTTGGGCTTGTCGCCAGACTGGACTACTACACCGCAACGGATCTAGAGAAGATAGTTACACGTTCTGCAGGCATTATTGATGTTGAAATTGATCAGGCCGGAAGTTCAGAGATAGCTAGAAGAGCACGAGGAACACCCCGAATAGCAAATAGGTTATTGCGTCGAGTTCGTGATTATGCAGAAATGAAAGCAAATGGCGTCATTGACCAGGCAACAGCGAACGAAGGTCTCAAAGTATTTGGGGTTGATGGTAGAGGTTTAGATAAAGTAGACCGCTCTATATTGAATTCTTTGTGCAAGCAATTCAGCGGAGGGCCTGTAGGGCTTTCTACGCTTGCTATTAGCGTTTCTGAACCCGCTGAAACAGTTGAGGATGTGTATGAACCGTTCCTTATTCAGCAAGGTTTTCTAATGCGAACACCTCGGGGGCGAGTGGCAACTGATGCGGCATGGCAGCATCTAAATCTAGAGCCCCGAAAGCAAGCAGACTCTCCAAAATCTGATGACCTCTTTTCGGAGCTTGAGGAATAAAAGAGCTAAATCTTGGATATTTCAAATTTTGACTATGACTTGCCAAAAGACTCGATTGCTCAGTTTCCATTGAGTCAAAGAGACGAATCGAAGCTGTTGGTCGCGACCAAAGCTGTTGAGCATATGCATACAAGAGATTTTCCGAGTCTATTAGGGCCCGGTGATGTGGTCGTGCTCAATGAAACTCGGGTTATGCCTGCACGATTAAACTTGCGGAGACTTACCGGCGGGGCTGTTGAAGTGCTTGCTCTTGAAGAGGCTGATAATGGGAGGTGGGAAGCACTGGTGCGTCCTAGCAGAAAGATTCAAGTTGGTGAAGAATTACTTGATCAATCTGGGAAAGCAGTATTACGTATCGAGGAAGTTACGCACAAAGGGACAAGATATATTTCATCCATTGAAACGGAAATGAGAGAAATCTTGAGCGTTTACGGAGAAATTCCCTTGCCGCCCTATATCGAGAATAACGAAATTGATAAGAATCGATATCAAACCGTTTATGCGCAAAATGAAAATTCTGTTGCTGCACCCACAGCTGGTTTGCATATAACAAAGGAGACCATTGATAGATGCGAAGGAGCAGGAGCATCAGTGGTAACGGTTAATTTAAGTGTGGGTATTGGTACCTTTCAACCTATCGCAACTGACTCTATTGATGAGCATGTAATGCATTCCGAGCGATACTCCGTCGAGGCTGACGTATGGGAAACTATCCAGAAAGCGAAGAGGGTCATCGCAGTAGGAACAACCGTAGTGCGAACCCTTGAGTCAGTTGCATCCACTGGGCGCTTAGAGGGAAGAACTAAGCTTTACATAAAGCCCGGATTCCAGTTCAGAGTCGTTGACTCCCTATTGACTAACTTCCACCTACCCAAGTCAAGCTTGCTGGTAATGATCGAAGCATTTATGGGAAAGAGTTGGAAAAATCTCTATCATTTAGCACTCAAGGAAGGATATAGGTTTCTTTCATTTGGTGATGCCATGTTTATTGAACGTGGAGGATAGCTACTATAAATGGAAACGCATGAGGTTAAAAGATAAGTGGTGAACCCTAATTTTAAAATAGCAGCGATAGATGGCAGTGCACGTGCTGGAGTCCTTTCTATGCAAAGGCATGTTCTCAATACCCCAACCTTTATGCCAGTCGGGACAAGAGGGGCAGTCAGAACAATCACGTCTAAAGATCTCGAAGAGTTAGGTGCGGATATCATTCTTGGGAATACGTATCATTTGATGTTAAGACCCGGAGAGGATCTCATTCAAGAATTTGGTGGAATTCACGGGTTTGTAGACTGGAAACGTCTTATTCTCACTGATTCGGGAGGCTACCAAGTCTTCTCATTGGAGCCTGATGTAGATGACGACGGGGTTGAGTTTAAATCTACGTACGATGGCAGTCTGCACAGATTAACTCCGGAAAAAGCGGTTGACATACAGTGTTCATTGGGTGCTGATATCCAAATGGTTCTAGATGTTTGCCCCCCGATCCCTACTGAGAAAAGAGTTCTTGAAATAGCTGTTGATAGAACTCACAAATGGGCTATAAGAGGACGCAACCACTTCTTATCAAAAGAAAAGAGTTTTGAAAACGAACGTGCTCAATTTGGTATTGTCCAAGGCGGACTAGACCGAGAACTGCGACGAATTTCAGCTGAACAAATTGTTGATATCGGTTTCGACGGATATGCAATAGGTGGTTTATCCGTCGGGGAAACAAGACAAGAAATGATCGAGCCTATGCGGATAAGCGCTGATGCACTCCCGAAAGAACAACCAAGATATTTTATGGGCTTAGGTGATCCAGCAGGGCTAGTTGAGGCAATTGCATGCGGTGTCGACATGTTTGATTGTGTCTGGCCAACAAGATTAGCAAGGCACGGTACAGCGTTAACGATGAAAGGGCGCGTTAATTTAGGAGCAGCCAGATATGCAAAAAGCGATGATGCCATTGATCCTGACTTCGATTTAAGTCCTGCAAGCCGGTGGTCACGTGGCTACATAAGACATCTGCTATCTGTGGGTGAACCAGTAGCCGCTAGGCTTCTTACTCTTCATAACCTTGCGTGGATAATCGACTTCATGAAACGTGCGAGGGCGTCTATCGTTCAAGGGACATTTGATGATTTCCAGAAGGAAACACTCCAAATTTGGGGCTAATAATAAAGCTGCCGCTTCTAAATGATCTCTTCAGTGCGAATGTCCAAATGTGGCTTATTTCTTCCGTCAGGTAATTATTTTCAATACGCCAAATTATTCCCAAACACATCGGAACCTTGCAATGATCCGCTAGCATTTGGAACTGAACTACAAGATTAGGAGACTGAAATCTATGGGAATACTTTTCCTACCTATATTGCTTTTGCTGATGTACTTTATGATTCTGAGACCACAGCAAAAACAGCGGAAGCAACAACAGCAAATGCTCTCAACTCTTGATGTCGGTGATGATGTAATACTGGAGTCAGGAATTTATGGGACGGTAAGTGACCTTGATGGGGCGACTGTATTCATCATGATCGCCGATGGCGTAGAAATAAAGGTCGCTAAAAGTAACGTTGCGAGAATGATCTCATACGATAATGACTCGGAGCTAAACTAATCTCTCCTCGGGGTTAGAACAAGAGATGAAAAAGCAAGTTCTACTTCCTTTAATGTCAATACTTGTTATCGTTGGCGGATTATTTGGATGGTCACAAGGCGCGGGCAATAGTGTTCTGCTGGGATTAGATCTCAAAGGCGGAGCAGAGGTTGTTCTCGAACCTGTTGAAGATACAGAACTCAGCGGTGATGTACTTGATGAAGCTCTTGACAAATCGGTTGAGATAATTCGTAACCGAGTCGATGGTCTAGGCGTTGCAGAACCGGATATAACACGTCAAGGAAATAGAATTGTAGTTCAACTCCCAGGGGTAGAGGATCAAAGGCGAGCTTTAGAAGTTGTCGGCCAGACAGCCGAGTTACGCTTCAGACCTGTTTGTGCAATCCTTCCTGCTGTACCAATAAATTTGGACCAGGTAAATAGTCAGAACTCTGATGAGGTAAACGATGGACCAGTTGGAATTCTTCCAACCGACCAAGACGAACCCTCAGTTGAGGGTCCAGAAGGCAGCGAATCTCAAGCAATGGTTTCAACCCCAGATGGTATTGGATGCGAAAATCTAGGTTTTGCGCCTGAGGATGCTCTAGGTATGGAAAACACTGAAGCAGATAATGACGAAGCAGAGAATCCGGTTATATTTCCTCTGCTTGACTCCGAGGGAACCCCTTACCAACGATTACTCTTAGGAAGAACTATGCTCACTGGAGCTTCGCTTGAAACAGCAGATGCCAGCATCGCAGGGGGGTTTGAATGGCAAGTTCTTCCTGTCTTTCGTTCCGGGGTAGACGGCATTGACTTATTCAACGCAGCAGCTGATGCGTGCTATAACCGAAATTCAAAATGTCAAACTGGACAATTAGCAATTGTTCTAGATGGGGTAATTGAATCAGCGCCTACTGTGAATACCCCTTTCTTTGAAAGAGACCAAATTGTCATAAGTGGTAATTTCGATCAGAATCGAGCAGAGGATACTGCTTTAGTACTGAAATATGGTTCACTGCCTTTGGAATTTGGGGACCCAACTGATCCAACAAGTGGCAGTAGAGTCCGTTTGGTCTCTGCAACACTCGGTCAAGATTCTTTAGATGCGGGTATTACCGCCGGACTTGTTGGTCTTGCACTAGTCGCCTTATATATGATCGCCTACTACAAGCTATTAGGGTTAGCAGCGATGCTTTCTTTAGCGGTGTCTGGAACGATGTTGTGGGTAATCCTCTCATGGCTTTCTGAGACACGAAGCTTAGCTTTAACGCTGGCTGGAGTGGTTGGATTGATTGTCTCCATAGGTACGTCTCTAGATTCAAACGTCGTTTACTTTGAGCACTTAAAGGAGGATATAAGGAATGGAAGGACCCTGCGTTCTGCAGTGGATCAGTCATTCCCAATAGCTTTCAAAACAATCTTTTGGGCTAATCTAGCCTCTCTCATAGGCGCTGCAATTCTTTACTTCCTCACAGTCGGTTCTGTAAGAGGGTTTGCTTTGATGCTTGGCCTCGCATCAATACTTGATTTAGTGGCCACCTATTTCTTTCTCAGACCAGTTGTGAAAATAATGGGAACGCAAAAAGCAATACAAGATCGATCTTGGTTAAGTGGCTTGCCTAGTTCTGTTGAGGAGGAATTATGAGTTTGCTTGGGAGAATGTACAGGAATGAAACGTCGGTACCCTTTGCGAAACTCTGGAAACCTATCGGTCTCTGTTCTCTTCTAGTCTTGATAATTTCAGTAAGCAGTCTAGGATTCAGAGGATTGAATTTAGGTCTTGAATTTGAAGGGGGCGGAGCATGGGAAGTCTCAGCCACTGGAATTGAAGCGGAACAGGTGCGAGATGCACTGCGCCCACTAGGCATTGCAGATGCACGTATCCAAACAGGTGGGGGTGTTCTTCGCGTTCGAACCGAACTCTCAAAAGTTGCACAAACGTCGCTTGAACAGGGCGAAAGTGGTGACCCTATAGTTGCTCAGGTAACGGCTGCTCTTTCGGAGATAACAGGTCAGGATGAATCAGCTATCAGCGTCTCGACGGCTGGTCCATCATGGGGTGAAGAAATTACGGATAAAGCTATTAATGCGCTGATTGTCTTTTTTATTGTTATTGCTCTTTATATAACGATTCGGCTCAGGTGGGAAATGGCAGTAGGGGCCTTACTCGCAGTCGCACATGATATTTTGATAACTGTTGGCTTGTACGCACTTTTCCAGTTCGAAGTAACCCCACCGACCGTAATTGCATTTCTAACGATCATGGGTTACTCGCTTTACGATACTTTAGTGGTGTTTGACAAAGTCAGAGACAACGAGCACATGCTCTCTAACTCAAAACTAACTTATACGTCAGTAGTGGAAAGGGCCTTGAATCAGGTTTTCATGCGGTCGGTAAACACTAGTATCACTTCTATTCTCCCAGTTGTTTCGGTTTTGGTTGTTGGGTCTGGCATCATGGGAGCAGTCACTTTAAGAGAATTCGCCTTGGCACTACTTATCGGTCTAATAATTGGAACTTTTTCATCTCTTTTCGTTGCTGCGCCTACAGCGACGATCTTGAGGAATAAATTTGGTGATGCGGACTCAGACAGCAACAGGTCCTACCGGTTAAGTGAGGCAGTAAAGAAAAGGTCAAAAAGTTCTCAGGCTGCTGTTAGGGAGCCATCAAACCCAGCCATTCCCCCAAGGCCAAGGAAAAAACGCAAATAACTGAGATGTCCCCATCCGAAACAGACTTGAAACGACTCATTCAAAATGTTCCGGACTTTCCCCGTGAAGGAATCAATTTCAAAGATGTATCGCCTCTATTAAAAGATGCCGTTGCCTTCGCAACAGCGGTGTCACTGATGGCGAGAGCAGTTGAAGCCGACGAAATAGACTATGTTGCTGGTATTGAAGCTCGAGGATTCATCCTTGGATCAGCCCTGGCAAATTTGCTAAATTTAGGTTTCGTTCCCATTCGGAAGCCAGGGAAACTTCCAGGTGAAATCATAGCTCAGAGCTACAGTTTAGAGTACGGCGAATCTTCTCTCGAGATGCAACGTGATGCGGTACCCAAGGGATCAAATGTACTAATAGTTGATGATATTCTTGCAACCGGCGGAACTGCGAAATCTGCTGCAAAATTAGTTGAGCGTATCGGCGGAAGAGTTGTTGGATTTGTATTTCTAGCATCGCTTGAGTTCCTGAACGGAAACAAAGAGATAGCAAATTATCAGCAACATACTCTTCTGACTTACGACTAGTGCTTGCCTAGGATAGGCTTATAAACATGAGCTTGATTACAACAAAAATTAGCTTATGGAATCGCATTGAAGAGGATCCTGCAGCTGAACTTAATCAGGTTTTGGAAATGTTCTCAAGGCACCATGCCTCAGCAGAAACAGATCTAATTAAAAGAGCCTACCAAGAAGCCCAAGAGGCGCATGATGGCCAAATCCGTAAATCTGGAGATGCCTATATTACACACCCAGTTGCAGTGGCAGAGATAGTTGCGTCCTTAGGGCTTGATGAATCAACGATAATAGCTGCATTGCTTCACGACACTCTTGAGGATACCGAAGAGGCTTTTGAGCGGATCGAAGAAGTCTTCGGAGAAGAAGTCGCTTCTATTGTAGATGGTGTAACCAAACTAGAACGCATAAAATTTGAAACTAAAGAAGCTCAACAAGCTGCCTCAATGAGAAAAATGTTAGTGGCAGTTGCAAAAGATATAAGAGTGCTTCTAATTAAACTTGCTGACCGTCTCCACAACATGCGTACAATCGCATCCTTGCCTAAATGGAAACAGCAACGGATAGCAAGTGAGACTCTTGATATTTATGCCCCTCTCGCTCATCGACTAGGCATGCAGGGTTTAAAAAATGAGCTGGAGGATCTCTCTTTCGCTGCATTACATCCCAAATGGTACGCACAAATCGACCAAATGATAGCCGATCGGGCACCGGAAAGAGATCTCTACCTTGCTCAGATTTTAGCCGATGTTAAGTCTCGACTGGATGAATTGATGGTGGGAGCAGAGGTGCATGGCAGACCCAAACATTTCTGGAGTATCTACGAGAAAATGGTAATAAAGGGTAGAGAGTTTGATGAAATCTACGATTTGATGGGTATCAGGGTGATAGTTGAGTCGGTGAAAGATTGCTATGGCGCTCTTGGTTCAATCCATGCAACCTGGCACCCAGTCCAAGGACGGTTCAAGGATTACATAGCGATGCCTAAGTTCAATCTCTACCAATCTCTTCACACCACTGTAATCGGACCTCAAGGAAAGCCACTCGAAGTCCAAATAAGAACACGCGATATGCATCACAGAGCCGAACACGGTGCAGCTGCGCATTTCAGTTATAAAGAACAAGTTGATGAAAATGAATACATGTGGTTCTCACGAATTGTTGATTGGCAAGAAGAAACTGAGGACCCACTCGAATTCATGACTAATCTAAAGATGGATCTAGATCAAGACGAGGTATTCGTCTTTACACCCAAAGGTGAAGTCGTTACCCTTGAATCTAAATCAACTCCTGTTGACTTTGCATACACAATACACACAGAAGTAGGGCATGCCTGTAGAGGAGCTCGAGTAAATAAACGTCTTGTCCCGCTCGATACAGTTCTTCAATCAGGTGACACTGTGGAAATATTAACAAGCAATGCCCAAGACGCTGGGCCGTCTCAAGACTGGCTTAGATTCGCAAAGACGCACAGGGCGGGTTCAAAAATTCGACAATGGTTCACTCGTGAAAGAAGAGAAGACGCAATTGATGCTGGAAGAGAAGCTCTTGCGGAATCTCTTCGCAAAGAAGGCTTACCTACGTTCAAACTTTTGAAGAGTGAGACCTTGCAAGAAGTCTGTGAAACACTAAATTATTCGGATTCAGAAGCGCTCTATGCAGCTATCGGTGAACAAAATGTGAATCCGAAAAGCGTAGCCGGACGATTTCTCGAGATCCTCAAAAAATCAGGGTCGTCACAAGGAATTCCAGCTCCATTACCAAGTCACCGAGATAAAAAAGTAGGGCAAGCAAAAAGAAAACGAGATAATGAAGTCGGAGTCGTTGTT
>CETG01031766.1_pt1 | contig 10928 bp, 9 predicted proteins | sample 361471 | NCBI WGS metagenome assembly CETG01 (sample SAMEA2622696, study PRJEB7988) | marine metagenome | isolation source: saline water (ENVO:00002010), including | reverse complement strand
TCACCCGGCTGTAAATCATTAACATTTTTATCATATCCCAAGCAATCTAAAGCCACACTTTCAGAAGCAAACATATGATTTTTACCTTTCTTCTGCCCATACACCAAAGGTCTTATGCCATCAGGATCTCTAAAAGCTAATATTCCGTATCCTAAAATCATTATAATAACAGCATATGCCCCATCGACTCTATCATGAACTTCATCAACAGCTGCAAAAATATCCACAACATCTAATTTATTATTTGCTCTATGATGAAGAGCATGAGCAAATACATTTAATAATACCTCAGAATCTGAATTAGTATTTAAATGTCTCAAATCCTGCACACATAATTGATCTGCTAATTCTGCTGAATTTACAAGATTTCCATTATGAACTAACACCAGACCAAATGGAGAATTAACATAAAAAGGTTGAGCTTCAGAATTACTAGAACTACCTGCCGTAGGATAGCGTGTATGACCTAAACCATATTGCCCTTCCAAGCTAATCATTCTCTTTTCATTAAACACATCCCTAACCAAACCATTGTCTTTGTGTAATACTAAACTACCATCATTTGTACATGTAGCCATACCAGCAGCATCTTGACCTCTATGTTGCAACACTGTTAAAGCATTATAGAGAGATAAACAAACATTATTTTTTTCAGTAAAAATACCTGTTATTGCGCACATAATTTATTTACTAACCTCATTTTTATAATTTTTAGGAAAACTTTTTAAACTGTAGTCTACATAAGCATCGATAACACCATAAAAATAAAGACCTAACATCCACCAAACATAAGTATTCCTTTTAGCAATTTGATTACTTTCATTATAGTTTGAAAATTTATAAAAAGAGTAACCCTGAAGAGATGCAAGCATTCCCCCTTTTATATATTGATTATTTTTAATCTGCCCTACAAATGGAATTAAATTTAATTTCCAATCAAATTTATTCTTTTGTTTTTCATTTTGAATAGAATTATTTGAAAAAATAATTGAAATTATTAGTATGCACACATATTTATACATTAACATAACCTATAGCTTCAATTTCAACTCTAGAATTTTTAGGAAGATTAGAAACTTCAATAGTAGATCTAGCAGGCAATGATTCATCAAAATATTCTTCAAATATTGAATTTAGAATATTAAAGTTTGATAAATCAGTTAAGTAAACAGTTAATTTAATAATATTATCTATATTACTGCCTGAAGCTTCTAAAATTACCTTTAAATTATCTAATATTTGTATACATTCTAATTTAAAATCACCTGATACTAAAGAGCCATCAGGCTTTAATGGAATCTGACCTGATGTAAAAACTAATTTATCTACAATTTTTGCTTGAGAGTACGGACCAATTGCTTGAGGTGCTTTGTTTGTATTCACAGTTTTCATTTATTCTCCTCTAAATATTCCATAAAGATAAACCAATATCACAATTTAATTTTCGATGCAAATGATAATTAGAAGCAAAAATACAAAATTCAGCTGCAGCTATTACTTCAGCATCAAACAAATGTCCTCCATAAACTTTAAAATCTGTATCCGAAAAGCTAATATGCGTATGAATAAAAGGCATTTCATCAACTAAAGTCACATTTCCAATTAATGATAAAAGCTCATAGTCATGATTAAACTTCTTTTTTACATAAACTTTTTTATCTATATCCCAATATCCAATTTCAATGTTAGAAATTGCACCCAAACCATTAATCCATCCTGAATTCAAATGTTCTTTTTGTGCTACTTTTAATAATTGTTGATTTACTAATTCACCTTTATCTATTGATATAAATATTTTATCATCAACTCTTTTATAATTCATTTTTTTTCCATCTTAAATTCAATTCTCTGTTTGCCTTTGTCTCATCTAATCTGCTAACTGGAGTATTAAAAGGAGCATTTATTATTTTTTCTTTATCAATATCAATATTCTTATCAATTTCAACCATTGCTGATATGAAACGATCAAGTGTATCCTTATCCTCAGATTCTGTTGGCTCAATCATAATTGATTCAGGAATATTAGTAGGAAAATAAATTGTTGGTGCATAAAAACCATAATCGAGAAGTGCTTTAGCAACATCAAGAGCTTTGGCTCCCTTATTTTTTTGCTTTAAAGCTGAAATAACAAATTCATGTAGAGTGCCATCAGAAAAAGGAACATCATACACAGAAGAGAGTGATTTTTTAATATAATTAGCATTTAAAATAGCATGCTTAGCCATATCTTTAACACCCTCTTCACCTAACATCTTAATATAAACAAAAGCTCTAACAAGTATACCAAAATTTCCATTATATGAATGTATTTTACCTATTGAGTTTTTAATATTATAATCCCAAAAATATTTATATTTATCTTTTCTAGCTAATGGATAAGGAAGCATGTCTTTCAATTTATCAACCACGCCAATCGGTCCTGCACCAGGACCACCCCCACCATGAGGAGTAGAAAATGTTTTATGAACATTAATATGAGTGATATCAAATCCCATATCTGCAGGCTTTGACAAACCTATCAATGCATTTAAATTAGCACCATCCATATACATAATACCATCAACTTGATGAATCAAGTTAGATATTTCAGATATTTGATCTTCAAATAAACCTAAAGTATTTGGCTGGGTAAGCATCATACCTGCGACATTTTTATCGATTTTACTTTTCAAATCATTCATATCAACCCTACCTCTATCATCAGTACCTAATTCGACTGGTTTATATCCAGCCAAAATCACACTTGCAGGATTAGTTCCATGTGCACTCTCAGGAATTAACACAATATTTTTATCATTATTTTTTAATTCATGATATTTCCTCATTAAAAGAAGCCCTACAAATTCTCCTTGAGAACCTGCTGAAGGTTGTAATGTAAATGCAGACATACCTGTTATTTTTTTAAGCATCTGCTCTAATTCGAACACAACAGCAATTGCTGATTGACAAAACTCATCAGTTTTATTTGGATGAATAGATGAAAATTGGCTTAATGAAGCAATATGCTCATTTATCTTTGGATTATATTTCATAGTACAAGAACCCAATGGAAAAATATCTTTATCTATATGATGATTTTTAGTAGACAAATTTACAAAATGACGCATTACCTCAGGTTCACTTACTTCAGGTAAATTTGCTTTATTAGATCTGATTAAAGATTCTGGTAAATAATCTGATAATTTAAATTCAGGAACATCTATCGCTGGTAATGTGCACCCTACTTTTCCTTCAACACTTTTAGAAAAAATAATTGGCGTTTCTTTAATCATTTTCACCTTTCATTATTATTGATTCAATATATTTATACATATAATCAAACACTTCTGATATTTTTAAAGTATTTTTTCCACCCGCTGTAGCCAGATGAGGCTTTCCGCCGCCACCGCCATTAATTTTTATACCTAATTCCTTACAAATCTCTACTGCATTCAAAGTTGGTATCATGGAATCAGTTACAGCACATACAAAATTAACTTTTTCATTTGAGCTTGATGACAATATTAAAATACCCTTCGTTTTATATTGATTTCTAAATTGGTCAGCCAAATGTTTTAAATCACCATCATAGCTTTTCATATCATAAAAAATAACTTGAGTATCATTTAAAATTTGACCTTGAGAAATAATACTATTAAAATCTATAGAACTTGAATTACCATCTTTAATCTTTTTCTCAAGATCTTTATTTTTACTTATTATTGATAAGGTTTTTTCAATAATTTTATCTTCGGTAGTTTTAAGATTATTTTTAGACTCTTCAATTATAGAATCAATATAATTAATTCTATTTAAAACTTCTTCACCAGTAATAGCTTCAATCCGTCGAATACCTGTGGATAAAGAAGATTCAGAAATAATTTTAAAAATACCTATATCTCCTGTTCTTGAAACATGCGTTCCACCACATAACTCTTTTGAAAAACCAGGAACATCTACCACTCTAACTTTATCATCATATTTTTCACCAAAAAGCGCTACAGCGCCATCTTTTTTAGCCTTATTATAATCTTGAATAGTAGTAACTATTTCATTGTTTGACCTAATAATAAGATTGACTTTTTTTTCAATTTTTTCTATTTGATTTTGAGTGATTTTTTCATAATGAGTTAAATCAAATCGTAATTTTTTATCATTAACCAATGAGCCTGATTGCTGCACATGTTCACCCAGCACTTGTTTAAGAGATTCATGAAGAAGATGTGTGGCAGTATGATTTGATCTTATTTTTAATCTTTTTTCTGTATCAATCATAGCTTCTACTTTTTCATTTAATTTAATCTCACCTCTTTCTAAAATGCATATATGAGTAATACATTCATCTATTTTTTGAGTATCTAAAACCTTTAATTTTAAATTATCATTTTCAATATAACCAATATCACCAATTTGACCACCTGATTCGGCATAAAATGGTGTACTATCAAGGATTATTTCATATTTATCATCCGATGAATTTCTATATTTTACAATTTTCGATTTACTACTTGATTCAGAATAACCTATAAATGAATATTTGATTTTTTCATCAATAGAAATCCAATCAATATTATCTTCTGAAACCTTAAATTCTGATTGAGATCGAGAGCGTGCTTTTTGTTTTTCCATACATTCTAAAAAACCCTTTTCATCAATCGATATATTTCTTTCTTTAGCCATCAATTTAGTTAAATCTAAAGGAAACCCATAGGTATCATATAATTTAAAGGCATTTTCACCTGAAATAATGAATTTTTCATGTTTTTTATCGCCTAAATTATTAAGAATATTCTCAAAAACTTCTAAACCTTTATCAAGTGTTTGGCCAAAAGATTCTTCTTCAGCTCTTATTACATTTTTAATGTGTAATTCTTTGTCCTTAATCTCTGAATATGAATCTCCCATTACTTTGATTACAGAATCTACTAGTTGATATAAAAACTCTTTTTTCATACCTAACTCTCTACCAAACCTGGCTGCTCTCCTCAATACTCTTCTAAGAACATATCCTCTTCCTTCATTACTTGGTATGGCCCCATCAGCAATTGAAAAACATAGCATTCTAATATGGTCAGCAATCACTCTGTGTGGAATACCACTATTATTAAGATGATACTTTACTCTAGATATATCTTCTATAGATTTTATTATTGTTTGAAATAAATCTGTTTCATAATTAGAAGATTCATTGTTTAGTACACCTAAAATTCTTTCAAGCCCCATCCCTGTATCAACGTGTTTTTGAGGTAATTCATTCAGGACTCCATTCTTATCTCTATTGTATTGTATAAATACAAGATTCCAAATTTCTCTGTACAAATCATCCCTATTGACACCATCAGGATTTTGATTGTTGAGATCATTACCAAAATAATAATGAATTTCTGTGCACGGACCACATGGACCGGTATCTCCCATCTCCCAAAAATTTTCTTTTTTATCAAATTTCAATACTCTTGATGGGTCAATATCAGTCTTTTCTATCCATAAATCTTTAGTTTCATTATCATCTTTATAAACGCTAACCCAAAGTCTATTTTTATCAATTTTCCAAACATCTGTTAAGAGCTCCCATGCCCATATAATAGCCTCTTCTTTATAGTAATCTCCAAAAGACCAATTACCTAACATTTCAAAAAATGTATGATGATAATCATCTACACCAACTTCTTCTAAATCATTATGTTTACCACTTACTCTAATACATTTTTGAGAGTTAACAAGACGGGTTGATTTTGGGCTTTCCTTATCTAAAAAAATAGGCTTAAATTGATTCATACCTGCATTTGTAAATAAAAGAGTTGGATCATCAATTGGAACTACTGCAGAACTTCTAATGCTTGTATGATTTTTTGAAATAAAAAAATCTATAAATTCTTTTCTTATCTTATTTGATGTAATCATCTCTAAAATAAAACCTGAGTTTCGACAAACATAGAATATACTTGCTTGAATATAGAATCACCATTCGAATCAATTCCATTAAATTTATAGCTATACCTTGCCTTGTAAACTAGAACCATAGATTCAGAGATATCTACACCAAGATTATACCCATAAACTGTATTCTCATCAGGACTATTAAAGTCTAAAGGGTTTCGTGTATTGGCTCTTTGATAAAAACCATTAAAATATTTTAATTTTGGAATTTTTGCAGTATTTAAACCAATGTTAGTAATAAAACTTCTATTTTTTTTATCTGTCTCCCATTGCTGATTGGAATCGCTCCACATTTCACCTGTTAAATCCTGATAGCTTAAACCTACATTAATTAAATTAAGAATACTACCTCCTAAATCTATATACAAGCCTTCTAAAGAGCCGTATTTGTATAATTGCTGAGATTTGGTTTCAATATCTGGAATCCCATCATTATTGTTGTCAATATTATTAAGGATAGCTCTATTTAACTCATATGAACGATCCCAAAAGCTATAAATAAAGTGTCTTTCACTATTCCTGTACTCCATTTTAAAACTAAAAGGACCATAATGACCTTTAAAGCCAATAGGAGTTAATCCATAGCCAGGGCCCCAATCTTCTCCACTTGGATGAACACAATTGTTACATTTAGAAATAAGCTGTGCAAATTCTGAGTAAAATTTAAAATTTTCATTTATATGATATGTAAGATTTACACCAATTCCAGAAATTGATTCTTTTAAATCACTAAATGTAACTATTTGTTTTTGGTTTGTTATAATTCCATCTGGATCTAATTCAAAATCATCATTAAAAACAGTTGTATCACTAGGATTCTCTAAATAATCAAACCAATCAAAACCATCACCATCTGCATCAGTGTCAAGTTCATCAGGCAAACCATCACCATCAGTGTCTCGTGAATAATCACTATCATTTGGAAAGTCATCAATAAAGTCTGGCACATTATCATCATCAGAATCATCTAATGCTCCAGTTTGATTTATGTCTGTCACAAGCGAAACACCAAAATTTATGTTAGGTGAAACAGGATAATTTAAAGTCAAACCAATTAATCCCGGCATTTTTCTGAAATCACTTTGTATATAATCAATACCAATGCCTGAATCAAGGTATTTACTAAATTGTATTCCAATTTTTTTTTCAGCAGGGTATTCCATTGCATTAGAATAATTTGATACTAAAATACCATTTCCAACAGATATATTTGATAAAGATCCTACTCTGAAATATAATTCATCACCTGGATAGCCATATCTAATATATCTAAATTTATCTAAAATAGTTCGATAGGTGTCTTTCCAGCTATCAAATTTCCAAGTTTCATCATATAACTTACCATCTGCATCAATATATAAATACAAATCAAAACCTATACCCCAATTCCTGTAATTGAATTCAGGACGCATAGAAATTTGATTATAAATATCACCATCAATAACAACCGTGCCAAAGCTACCCGTCCAGATAGGAGGATACTCTTTTAAATTATCAATGAATGATTTTGGTAATATGGCAGCTAATAAAAATAGTAAAACTATATTTTTTTTTATCATCTTACAGATTCAACCCTTCCAATTAATTTGTAAATATTAAATATTATTAAAATATGAACAAACACAAAAAATATAAGCATTAAAAAATAATAAGGCCACTCATTAGTAAATAGAAGTGGATTATCAGCAATCGGAGCCTGACATATATACATATAATTTGCTTTTATAATCTGATTATACTGATCAATAACAACATAGCAACTATTAATTGCCATATTAATAATACCAATACAAAAAGCTGTAAATAATCCATTATAAAAAGCAGTTTTCCAGGCATTGTTCCTTAATTTATATCCAAAATTAATTGAAAGATATAGAGGAGCTAAGAAAATTATACCATGAGAAAAATAAAACTCAGGAAAATAATACCCATTCCAACCATTTATAAACTGAGGTGTTAGTATAGAATGAAAAGCACTTGGTATACCTAGTAAGACTAAATACTCAAATAAAGATTGATTGTAACGAAACATTATAATTATGCAAATTATTGAATTTATCCCACAGAGATGTAAAGGCAGACTATTGATAATACTCCAATCACCAATACCAACCATGTATCCATGAAGAAAAATTAAGCGAATAAAAAACAAAATTCCTAAAAATTTAGTAAAAATACTTTTATATTGTTTAGGCAAATAATACCCTATCAATATTATTACTGCAACACAAATAAATGTTAAGGCTACAGAATTAACCCACAGTTCAGGATTTGAAGAATAACTTAATATTTTATCTTCTTGCTTCTGTATATATAACGTATCTAACATTTTATAAACCTAAATAAGCTTTTACCTGTTTTTCAATTTTATTTCTAAGTTTTTTATCTTCTTTTAATGCTGTTTTAACTTTTTCTCTACCTTGGCCAATTTGATTTTCTTCAAATGAAAACCAAGAGCCTGTTTTAACTACAATATTAGCCTTAATAGCTAAATCAATCAAATCCCCTTCGTATGATATCCCTTGACCATACATGATATCAAATTCAGTCATTTTAAATGGTGGTGCAACTTTATTTTTTACAATTTTAACTCTAGTTCTATTACCAATAACCATGTCCATATCTTTAATCTGACCTATTCTTCTTATATCAAGCCTTAAGGAAGAATAAAATTTTAAAGCATTCCCTCCTGTTGTGGTTTCTGGGCTACCAAACATAACACCAATTTTTTGACGAAGCTGATTAATAAAAAGAATTGTAGTGTCAGTTTTACTAACTAGTGCTGTTAATTTTCTAAGAGCTTGAGACATCAATCTAGCTTGAAGTCCCATATGAGAATCGCCCATATCTCCTTCAAGTTCAGCCTTTGGAGTTAATGCTGCAACAGAATCAATAACTATAATATCTAAAGCCATTGATCTAACCCAAGATTCAACAATCTCTAATGCTTGCTCACCACTATCAGGTTGTGATAATAATAAACTTTCAATATTTACACCTAATTTTTCAGCATAGTTTGGATCAAGAGCATGTTCTGCATCTATAAAAGCTGCATAACCATTATTTTTTTGAGCTTCAGCAATAATATGTAAAGCAAGGGTTGTTTTGCCTGATGATTCTGGGCCATAAACCTCAATAACTTTCCCTCTAGGCACTCCCCCAATACCTATAGCAGCATCTAGTGAAATAGAGCCTGTAGAAATTGCTCCTTTAGAATATTTCTGACTACCTTCATCAGTTAATCTTACAACAGCCTCAGGATCTTTTGTTTGTTTTTTGATTTGCTCAATTGTAGCTTCTATTGCTTTCTGTTTTTTATCTTGATCCATAACGCTCCTTTTTAAAAGTAGAATTGAATTTGTAATTAATAATATAAAATTATAAACAAATACCTAATAGAATATAGTGAATTCCAAAAACCAAATAAATCAATATTATGATAAATTTTTACTTTTATTTAATTAAAGACCAAAGCATATATAAAGAAGCTTGCTTAGTCATTAATCTGTGAGATTTTCTATCTACTCTAAATATAAACTTTTTGCTAACTAATTTATCTAAATATTTAACGGAAATACAAACTGTACCAACTGGTTTCTCATCTGTACCACCATCTGGTCCAGAAATTCCTGTACATGCTATAGATATATCTGAATTAAATTTTTTTAAAATATTAATTGCCATCGATTCCGAAATTTGAATACTAACCGCTCCAAATCTATTAATATCATCTAAAGGTACACCTAAAATGTTTTGCTTAACATAATTATCATAGGCTACTATACCACCTAAAAAAAACTCTGAAGAACCAGGTATATCTGTTATTCTTTTAGCAATATAACCACCTGTGCAAGACTCAGCTAAAGAAAGTTTAAGTCTGTTTTTTTTAAGTATATTAGAAACTGCCACCTCAAGTGTTTCTTTATCTTTTCCATAAGCATAATTTTGAAGAAAATCTAATAATTCATCTTTAATTAAATCTATATTGAAACCTGTGCCTAAATCAGTCAATCTTATTTTTACTCCCTCGTAACTAGGTAAAAATGAAACAGAAACATATTGATCATACTTTTTGATAAATTCCTGCATCATATCTGAAAGTTTCGTTTCGTATATCCCTGCAGTATTAATAGTTATTATGTTATTATCTATTATTTTTAATGCTTTTTCTTTATTTAAATACAATTTCAACATTGCATTCATTTCTATTGGAATGCCTGGTAAAATCACAAGCTCAGTATTATTATATTTAAAATACATACCCAAAGCTGTTCCTATACTATTCTCTAAAGGTTTAGCTAAATCTAAAATTTCTGATTGACATTCAGGTAAACTAGCTTTATTGAATTTTTTACTAATCTTAATATGTCTATCTTTTAAAAATTTAAACTTTGAATTAAACAGTTCTGATAAAGCCAGTTTTGTGACATCATCATGAGTAGGGCCTAACCCTCCTGTTATAAATATATAATCATAGCCTTTAATTATAAATTTTTCAACTTTCTCTTTTATCTTAGGTATTTCATCAGGAACAGTTAAATGTATCGTGGTTTTGATATTACGTTTAATTAGTTTTTTAGAGATTGAATTTGCGTTCAAATCGACCGTATACCCTTGTAAAATCTCATTACCTATAGTAAGTATCCCTGCTATTTTCATATACGTTTATCTTTATACTGATTAATATAATTGAAAAGACTTACCAAAGAAGCTAAAAGAGTTAAATATAAGCTGTAATCAAAAGATAAAAGTACATATTCTTGATATGAATTTTCAGGAATTAACTGATATAACAAATATAAATGTATACAAATCACTAATATTGTTGTTTTAATTTTTGCCATATAGTTTGTTTTTAAAATAATGCGATCTTTTTTGAATTTTTCTTCTCTTAAAGTTGTAGCAATTAAATCTCTAAATAGTAAAATTACTAAAATAAAAAAAATAATATGGTTAGGGTCTATGTTTAATAAGCCTGATAAATGGATTGATAATAAAGCATCAAACTC
>CETG01056702.1_pt1 | contig 10952 bp, 23 predicted proteins | sample 361471 | NCBI WGS metagenome assembly CETG01 (sample SAMEA2622696, study PRJEB7988) | marine metagenome | isolation source: saline water (ENVO:00002010), including | reverse complement strand
CAATGTAAAAATTAATCTGCCCAATATAGCAAATGATCTTTAAAAAATATCTCCCATTAGTTATACTTGATAAATTAATCAAACTTCATCACTTTCAAGGAGAAATAAGAATAAAAGTGGAACTAATCACAAACAAAGAAATTATTGCCGTAACAATGGCAACCGGTAGGCAAGGGTATGGAGTTATAACCGAGTTAGATAAAACTAACAAATACACAATTCGAGCAATTGCTAGAGACCCAAATAGCCCAAAGTCCTTAGCCTTAAGTAAATTAGCCAATGTTGAAATAATTAAAGGAGACCTTTTAAATTCAGAAAGCCTGCTCAACTGCTTTGAAAATGCCTATGGCATATTTGGAAACACAACTCCTACAAAAGGAAATATCCCTCTTGTGAGAAGCTATGAAATTGATCAAGGCAGAACACTTATTAATGCTGTAAAAGATATTAATAAAAAAGGTGACCTAAAACACTTTGTTTTTAGCTCAGTCTGCAAAGCAAAAGATCCTTTAAAGAATGAACCAGCTCCTGGACATTTTACAAGCAAATGGGATATTGAAAACTATCTTATAAATAATGGCCTAAGAGAAATAACTACGATTTTACGACCTGCAAGTTATTTTGAAAACTTCGATGGGGACTTACCCGGTTTGAAAATTACAGATAGGAGGTTTCCTGGTGTAGTAGAAGGCAATAAAGTTTGGCAGACAATTGCTGTTAAAGATGTAGGCAAATGGACTAAAGCAGCTTTTACCAACCCAAAAAGATTCTTGGGTCAATCTTTTAATCTTGCTGGAGAAGAAATGACAGGTAACGAAATGGCACGCTTACTAGAAAAAATAAAAGGTCCTAATACTAACAAAATCTCCTATTCAATGGTTCCAAGATTATTAATGAAATTATTTGTCCATGATATTGGAGTTATGGCTGATTGGATAGAAAGAGCACAATATGGAGCAGATTTAAATCAACTAAGATTAATAGCAAAAGAAGAAAACATTACAATAACTTCTCTTGAAAGTTGGCTCAATGAAAAAATAAAAGGAACCTAAGTTAAAAATATCGCTTATAAATAGATTTACCTGCTCGATTTAGCATGAAAAAAATAGTTGCTAAAATAATTGCAAAAGGGAGGATATATATAGCAGTAAAAATTCCCATGAAGAATATAAATCCAATAAGAATAAAAAGAATTAAATAAACTATCCAAAAAAATGTTTTTCTTGCTTTTTTTATCCAAAACTTACCATTAATTCTATCTAATTCATCTTGAAGTAAATTCCTCTCTGAATTTAATTGAATAAGTCTACTCTGATGCCAACGAAGGGAATTACTTGCACTAGATTCGATAATTCGACGGTGAAATCCTCCTAAAAAATAATTTTTCTCTGAAAATAAAGTCCTAATACGGACATTCTGAGCTTGAAAAATAGATGTACTAGTTTGAGAAATCTGTATATCAATGTCTCGTATTTTCTTTGTCAAAAATTCTGGAGATTTATAAGGGTCGAAATTATAATCTCTTTTGACTGGTAAATTTCTGTTATTCCTATTTAAAATCAAAACAAGAATTAATCTTAAACTATATTAATATTCTAATAGGACTATAGCAATTACTAATTAACTAAAAAAATATATCTGGTATTTGACTATTAGGATCTAATTCATAATAAAGCTCAAATCAGAGGGAATTTAATGGCCTAAAGCTAATAAAAATAAAAACTTTGTCTTAGATGATCAATTGAGATTCACTCTCTAAATTGGTTTACCAGTAATAAAAGAATGAACTGCTGGGACTGTACGATCAAGTACAACAGCAAGGATTAAAATCAGATTGAGAGCCACCACTGCTCCGCCGATTAAAAGGTTCCCTTCTCTTGTTGTGTAGTCCCACTTTGGTTCACTTTCTGACATCTTAAAAAAATAATAGTGCTAAAAACTAGTCGTTAATTGAGTACTGCTCCTCCAAAGAGACGCTGCCCTCAAATAATGCAACAAGTCTATAAATCATTTCATACTTACAGTAATAAAACCTATCAGCGAAATGTTTTTTTTTATTTGAACCTTTGTATATGAAAGGAGGAAAGAACAGCACGGCATGCGATACTCTTTCGAATTTCTTAAGATTTGATGGCTAAAGGGTATTGGCTTAAACAAGCAAAAATCTCTAGCACAGATGTTTTTGTTGAATATGTCAGAACAGTTGTACCTTGGTTAAAGTCCGTTGGAGGAACAATAATAGCTAAAGATGTGAACCAGAATTCTGATTTAAATCAATGGGACGGAGGACAGCTTGGTTTAGTTATCGAGTTTGACTCAAAAGATGCTGCTCAAGAAGCATTTGATTCGCCAGTTTTTCAAGAATATATAAAAGGCAGAGGACTGCAAAGTGACTTGTGCTTATCAATAATTGGATGATGAGATCTCAAATAAATCACTTTTAGAAAAATTACAATCGGAGCATTAACTTAATTAAGTAGTGGTTAAGGTATGAAAACGATATTAAGGTTCGATTGATTTAAAAAGTTCACCATGAACACTGACAACCTAATCGTCATCAACCTAGCTGCAATCTTGGTTGGAACCACTTTTACCTCTGAGCAAAAAGTCCTCAAGTGGGGGGGGGTTATTATTGCAGTTGCTTCAGTAGCAACAGCTTTAGTTGGTAGCTAATAAAAAAACTCATACAAAAACCCCTCTCACTTATAAAAAGTGAGAGGGGTTTTTGTATAAATTTACACCTAAAAGAAATAATTACGCAAAGTTTTGACGAATCAATCAAGACTTAATTTATATTCAAAAGACACATAAAAAAGCTAAAGCAATGTTTTTTACAACTTTCGCGCTTAGTTCTTCAGAGTTAGGAGTAAGTGGGTTTACAGTCAACACTATTTTCATCTTGTCTACATTTATAATACTTGGGCTCCCTATGTATTTCCTCTTCTCAAAATCAAAAGGAGGAGCTCTCTCTAAATTTGATTAATAAATCATTTAGATCTCCGATGAAATAAATTAAAAATTTTCTTATAATATTTAATATTTATAGTAATGGAATGTATTATCTTATAAATTTTCATAAAGATTTAATCAAGAAATTCCAATTATTAACTGGCTTAGGCAATTATCAGATCATTTGGATTGCTTGGTTAGAAGGACTAATAATGGGCTTATTAATGGCTTTTTGCATTAGTAAAATAAAATGATCAAAGATTCTTCAAAACTCTTTAAAGGACAAATCCTTCAGGTTGATCTAAAAGAAGTTAAAGATAGATTACCGAAAAAGCTAATAGAACTTTTATCAAAAGATCCTAAAGGGACACTGATTGGATATAAAATGGTTGATGGCAACCAATTTGGATTCGTTCTTGAATTAAATATTGGTCAAACTCAATGGTTCTTCGAGAGTGAGCTCTCCGAAATATCAGATTTAAATGAATAAAATAGCTCTAACGAAGATAATATTTGATTTTTTTATGTTCAAGCCAACTTAGCAAAAAGTTCTTTATGATAATCAACCACATTTTGACAACTAATTACAGGAGTGATTTCCATATCAATCCCAAATTGGGCTCGCCAGGGGGAAAAGTGAATAAATAACTCTTTGTCACTTAAGGCCTTACAAAGAATAACTACACGTCCTTCACCTGGAGCATGCACTCGAAAAAGCATTTCAAATCCTTCAAATTTGTCTTGCTTTAGCATTTCTCCACTCTCCCAAAAATCTACAAATTGTTTGTAAGCAGAAATTTGATTCTCTATATTGGGGAATTGGCAATCAACTAAGTAAAGCTGCATTGATCAATATGAAAAGATACATATCCTTCTTAACAGAAAAGTTATTCGATATGTTGTAAAGACAAGAATCCAAAACCCAATGATTCCAATTTTTGCTTCTGATCTGAATTTAAGTCCATTTTCTATTGGAGTAATTGCCTTTTCAGGACTAAGTTTTATTGTAATGTTTGGAATAGCTTCAGCAAAAGGTGGCTTTAATGAACTTGTTCAAACAACTTTAGAAAATGATGCTATTCAAAGAGAAAAGAAAATAAACAAGAAAGGGAAATAAAAGAATATAAACTTACCAGATTTTTTTAATTAAGCTACCTCATCAAAATCAGAGCTAAAAAGAAGCGTCTCTGGAATAAAATGCTTTTGACCATCGGGACATTTGTAAACACGTTCAAAAATTCCATTATTTTCAATGATTTCTTCTACATAACAACCCATTGGCAAAAGTTTTTCCTCATATTTTTTAGCTCTGCTCATGAAAATTTATCAGTTATCCCATTTGAACAAATAAATTTATTAATGCAATAATACGAACAGCATTTGTTATATAGAGTTAATACATGAATTAAAAGACCTAAAATTAAAAAACAATGTCTAATAATTTTTTTTCTATTAGGTAAAATTTCTAATTAAAATACACTGATTTTGGAAATAGCCTATATAGTACTATTGCAAAATTATTCTAGAAGTTAAAAATGTTTCGCAAAGAAGAAAAGTCTGCGCTTACTCGGCTAGCTGTTCTTTCAATTGGATGGGGTGTAGGACTCGATAGATTTTATGAAGGGAGAACAAAAGATGGTTTTCTCTCACTCATTGGGTGGGCGATAATATTTAGTAGTTTCATGTATCTATCTCCTTGCAATAATTACAGCTATGTAGAAGGAGTGAAAACCTATTCAGAAATGAATGTCAGTCCATTAATTATTCTTCCAATTGGGTTAGGGGCTTATGGATTAATTCTTGTCATAAGAAAGGCTTTCAGATTATTAAGGAATTTTGAATTATCAGAATAATCTTATTAATTTCTTTCAGATTAAGAATAGGCTCTTAAAAACATTTAAGACCATTCCGTATCTTCTAGAAGTTCGGAGTAAGTAGTTGATATAAATAATTTACTTTTACTAGAACCCCATTCACTGTCTTCCAAGAGATCAGAGTACTCTAGATTTTTTGTTAGATTAAGGAATTCTTTTGAAAATGGATGCATAATAATGTCTATAACATATACAAGATAAAGTAAATCATAAAATAATCAAGTTTGAATATATTTCAAATCTCAAATGAAGAGATTAATTATTAAATTCAATTTTAGGCTCTTCAGTTACCCCTTCAATAGGACCACTCCACATTGCCCAAAGAAACAAAATTGTTACAGGGCAAAAAACTATGCCCGCTAAAGGTGCTAAGTATCTTAACCAATTAAGATTTGGATTCATAGAAAACAAAATAAGAATAAACGTTTTTAACGAAAGCAGCTGTTCCCAACAATTCTTAATCTATTTATAGTTCCTGATCGTTCATATTGGAAGATTTTTTTAAAATTCATTTGAGAAAATGATTGGTTTTTTGTTTTACCCTTGCTTAATTTAATTACAGCATCCTTCGCACAAAACCAATTTTGGTTATTGAGAATGCCTGGCCAGGGTATCCATAGGCCACCAACAAAGCCAATTGAAAAAAGAAAAAGGATTTTAACCATGTACATATAGTATCGCTAAATACAAAAATTCAAAATATGAATCTTTGAAAAAAAAATTAAATTCCAAAAAAGTTTGTATTAATGTCTTCCAAAATGAATCCAGACAAAATTAAAGTTTCTGATCCTAATATTATTTTTAAAGATGCTTACTGAGCTTTACGAATTAACTCTTAATAATCCAATTTTTATTTCTGTACTTATTTTGTGTATTTGGTTTATTCCTGGAATTGTTATTCGAAATATTGCTCAAAAGAATATGATCGCTAAAAAGAAATTAAAACAAGCTGAACAAATTTCTAAGCTTTACCCTGAAAGGAAAAATTAATCGTTATGAAGGGCTTCCATAGTAAGCAGGTTCTAATACAGGAGATCCAGTTCCACCTCCATCCTGATCATCATCATCATCAAAACCAGAGGATAAAGCTAATATTCCCCCAAGCGAGAGCACAAGAGAAAAAACAATCGTGACTAAATCGGACTCCAAAAGAAAAACAAAATTTTGACGACACTACATGATTTTCACCTCAGAGTCTAGTTTTTAGTGCATTTATATAAATAATAAAAGTTATAGGTCTAATAAGATGCCCTAATTTAAAGGAGTTGTTAGCATCATAAATCATTATTATTTTTATAACCAATCCAATCTTTTGGCTTTTTCATCATCCAATCCATAATGCCCGCACTATCAAGATTTTTAGAACTGATTACAAAAGATATTAGAAATAAGATTCCAAATGATACGGCCACGCAATTAATCAATGGATTAAGGCCTATATCCGATAATGGAATAGCAAAAAGCGCGTTCAATTGAAGAATCCTCTTATAAATAGCTAATTTAATAAATCCATCATGTTTTTTTTATTTTTATTAAAATTGATCTAAACATGTTGCAATCAAAAAATATCTTTAGTTACCTAAATAAGTAAAAATTATCAGTGAAATGAAAGAAAATCTAGATTTTAAAGATTGTGAACCGGTTAATTACTTATGGAACGAGTTCTTGAATTATTTAGGTCCAGAAAGAGCGATCCAAGCTGTACGTCAGGCTAGAGATCTAAATAAAATGAGAGGTGGTAAAGAAACTTTACCAGTTTTATTTACAAAGACAGGAGGAATTGCTTTAACAACTTTTGATAAGCTGAGAACTCAAACAGGTCTTTCCATATTTGGAAATAACCTTGTACTTCTTTATAGCTCAGAGAGAAAGGTTATTCAAATACTTCACGAAATAGAATCAAAATATTAAAGGCTTATGAACTATTTGGAGATTAAATCCTTAAATAATTTTATTAAGGCGACAAAAAATTTATCTATATATAATCTGGGATTAGTTTTTTTTTGAGAATTAGGTCTCGACAATAAAATTATTAAACCTCCAATTAGGCCTAAGTTACTAAACACTTGAACCACTTGAAAAGGATTAACATGCATGATTATTGTTGTAGGAATCAAAAATATCAATAGAAGAGAAGCACCTATTGAGGTATCACATCTAAACAAAAGGAAGCCAACTCCAAAGATTAGGCAAAAAATTGCTCCTATTAATAAGCAAATAGCTAACTTCTGATTAATCCCTTGCAAAGCTATAGAATCAACAAAATCCTGAAAACGTAAAATTTTAGGAGGAATAGCTATAGCAAAGGTCGCAGAAATACATAACCGTCCAAGAAAATCAATGCTATTTCTCACTTTCAACTGCATGTGATAAATACCTCGCATCATTGAATTAAACAGTCTAAAAATTTCGATCTCAACTTGTAGCGCTTAGCACTTAACACTACGACACCTTGCGTTACACTTCTTAATAATCCTATTACTTCTAATGGTTAAATTTCTCCAAAATGCGATAGCTATTCTTTCTGCTATTTTTGTTTTATCTACTAATTCAGCAATTTATTGCAGCTAATTTGTATATAGCAAGCATATGTTAATTGCTTTATAATAATTAGTTTTATGAGTAGTTAAATAGAGAAATTTAGTGATTTATAGTTCTAAGCGGCTTTTATTGCTACATCTAATTCAAAACCACTATCGAATAATCTTTGATAAGTATAGCCAGCCTCATATGTACTAAAAGGTGTGATTTTTCCTTCATTTTTTTGAATATAAATATAATTACCATCAATTTTGCTCTTAGTAAAAGTAAAAACATCTCCACTTTTACTTAAAGTCCAAGATTTATTTGAATTTTTCTCCAAATCCCATGGACAATTACTCGGTTTCCTCTCCTTAAAAAACATATAAATACAAAAAATTTCATTCGTATATAAACGGAGAATAGAAACTCTGACAAGACTTAAGTCAAAGAAAATAATTATTAATCCCACTACGGCAAGGAACACAGTATCAATATAAACACTAATATTGATTTAATTGATTAATTTCTGCTCTTGAGCAAGAGACTTGTTTTTATTTATGACGGTGAATGTCCTTTCTGCAATCATTTTGCAGAATTGCTTGAGCTGAAAAGTAATATTCCTTCTCTTGAACTCAAAGATGCAAGAGATAATCCACCAGAAATTCCAATCGAATATGATATGGATGTTAAAGGAGCCCTGTTAATACTTGGCAACGAAAGACTCTCTGGAGCTGAAGCAATAAATTTCATCTGTACTCAACTCGATAATCCTTCAGACCCATTACTATTACTCTTAAGAGTTGTATTTAGATCTAATAATCGTACTAAATTTATATTTCCCTTCCTTATCCAGGCAAGACGAATGGCTCTTTTAATAAAAAAGGTTCCAAGAAAAATAAATCTCGAAATCAGTACATAGTTGTTGATATACCTTCGTTGCCCTTAATAAAATGATCTTTTCTTAAAATCTTCCAAAACTTAATTTGTTTCTAAAAATTTTAAGCTGCAACAAAGAATAGATGAGGTATTTCCTATAATAAAAATGTTCCAAGAACTTTTTTGTTGTATTAGCGATTACCAATCGACATCGTCTACTAAATTATCCCGTTTTCAAATCACTGAGGTGACTTTATGCTTTTACAGCTATTTAGTATTAACTCTCCTATACTTATATTTCTATTGATTCTATTAACTATAATCTTAGGTTTTAAAGTAAATCAACAACAAGAGATTAAGAAATGAGATGGCCGCCTAATAAAGCATGGACCTCGAACAAGCCCAAAGAAGGTTTTAGACATTTTGAGGTTATTACTTATGGAGGAAGAGGGGATGAACGCTGGGTAGAACTAAATGCCATCATGGACGAAAGTGTTAAATTTAAAGTCCCTTGGAGCGAACTTAAAACATACGCGAAATGGACAAGTGGATGGCTAAAACTTCCTAAGGATGAGCAAGACGAGCAAGGCAAACCTTAGCCAAGTGTTTTCAATTCCAACTTTCGTTAGGAATCTCACTTAACAACCTTGGTATTAAGTGCAGAGTGAGCTACATTTCCGTGCGTGAAATCAATCGTTAAAATATGTCTCCGAGACACAATCAAATAGCCTCTGATTCCCTATCAGAAACAGAACTACAGATCAAATTGCTATTAGAAAGTATTTCAGCCGAACTAGAAAGAGAAATATCTATTAAAGAGTGTAGGCAAGCAACTTCTACTACCCCTCAAAAAAATTAGGTTATAGAAAATAATTTATAATGTTATAACCAATAGTAATGAATCAATCAGGCAAATAATAATTAGTTCTTAGAAAGGATTCAATAACCTTTATCATTAATAGATTCAATATTTATTCCTTTATCCAAAGAGCTAGTCCTCCTCCTCTTCCTCTTGCAGATAACCATTTATTTTTAGTCCCCAAGGCAATAAGTGCAAAAAAAGGCCTCTTTTTTATATCAGTTATGATCGGAATCTTACGAATGAAAATAGGCCTAGAGCCCATATATAATTCTATAGATTCAAAATAAAATGTTAATAAGGTCTGATCTTCTTGAAGGTTAGCAAATCCAACAAATTTGAGGGATAGCAAACCAAATTGAATAGAGTTTGAAATTTTATAATTTATGCTATCTTCATTTTTGGAGTCATTTTCAAGACACAATTTTGCCGAAAAAACCCTTAAAAAGAAACTTGCAGCAATGTTTTCTTTATTTTTAAAATTCTTCCATACAGTAGCAAATCTCCAATCGCCGATTAAAGAGTTAAATTCTATATCACTACCATTTTTTCTGGATTGTTTTTCAAATTCCAAGAGTTGATTCAAATCTGGTAAATCTCTAGGAAGTTCTTCTAGTTGATTGTTATGATTAAAGAGCATTCCAAATAACCTATTTGATTTAAAATCTCTTGTAGCCAAGAAAGTTCCCAATATTAGGAAAATCAAAAAGGCATCTAGGATAAGAAAATTATTAAAATTCATTCTTATTACTTAGAAAGTTATCAAATTATGCTCATGGTACATAGATTGGATATGGATAATAAAAGGAAAAAGATTTAATAGGTACACAGATAAAAATACCAAAATAAAGAAAATAGTAGAAAGTTCTTAAAAAATTTTCATAGATTACAAAACTGAGGATATAAATGCTTAATCTAAAGGGAGTATTTTAAATCCGTTATGGCAGTCTCTAAAACTCAACAGAGAGAGAACCTCTCTTCCCAAGCTAGATTTGCCTCAAGTAAATTAATTCAAAATTTAGGCTCTAAAAGAGAGCAATATCTATTTCAAGGAAATCTTCGTACAGTCCACGGGCGAGATTAAATAGATGTCTCTACAAAAAAACTGAATAAATGGTTAAAGACTAAAGATTATATTACTATTATTAAATCTAAACAGATAACACTGATTTATATTTGAAATTATCTGTTGACAATTTTTTAAACTTGGAGGAATTGACAAAGATGAATTCAATATTGAAAGAAGAATTACTAGAAATTAAAACATCTGTAAACTACTGGCTTGGTATTGGTTGGATTGCTGTAATTATTATATCTATAATAGCTATAATAATAGTAACCTTGACAAATAGAAAAGATAATAAAAACACTCACAATGATTTTGATTTAGAACTAAATCAAAAGGAAAAGGGAAAGGGTTTCAAAGATGACTAAATTTATGTTTAAATTAATTAATCGTATATTAGTAGGTAAATGTTATAAATATCTTATAAAAAGGAGCCCAAAGATCTGTTCCAAATTTGACGCCTTATTAAAGCACACTCATTACATTTACAAACCCAAGAATCTCCAACACCCCAAGCTTTTCCAACGCCATTTACCCTCCCGCGACGTGTATGAAAAGTTTCGGGATAAATTCTCGTAAGCATGTCGTTGCTAATAGAAGATTTTTTCATCGTAAAGGAAATAAATACTGATGGAGTCGATTAAATTTGACTTTTCATTTTTAAAGTAAAGTTCAGTATAAAATTATAGTGCGAGTTACAGAAATTCTATATTAATTTAAATAATTGCAAAGATCCTCAAAAAAATTAATCTTGTTATTAAAAATTATGTTAATTAAATATAGAGAAATAAAAGAATTTAAAAAA
>CETG01187856.1_pt1 | contig 10955 bp, 9 predicted proteins | sample 361471 | NCBI WGS metagenome assembly CETG01 (sample SAMEA2622696, study PRJEB7988) | marine metagenome | isolation source: saline water (ENVO:00002010), including | reverse complement strand
GGCAGAATCATGTCTCAAATTAGTATGGCCATTGAAAGTCTTAGCAATTAATTTGCTACCAATAGATACAGCGGGAGAACTTTTCTCCCCAAGTTGATATAGCTGTAAAGCAGCGGATTGTTGAAGTTGGTCTATTGCAAGGGTTTTAATTAATCCCTGACTGAGCATTCTTTTTGACACAGATATTATTTCTTGATCCCATTCTTTTTTTATTGCTTTATTACGGCTTAAAAGCCAATCTCTTTCTTCATTACTTAAAGATATAAATATTCTTCCTAAATCATTCGATTTTGTATAAGATTCAATATCATTTAGTTGTTCAATTAGTTTTGTTTGTAGTTTCTCTGAAGCATCTTTATCAATAACTTGAACAAAAGTAAGACTTAATAGTTCAGAACGTTTTTTTTGCAATGCTTGACTGTCAGTTACTAAACCTTCCTTTTGGGCTGTTGCATCAAATGGTGAAAGATCCCCTGGCCTTAGATCCGGAACAGCCAAGAGTTGGTAACTCGAAATTATTGCTATAAGAAAACATATGAAAAGCAATCCCAACTTGTCAGCCGATCCCCAGCGAAGTAATGAGCGTCTTGGAGATTGGCTGCCTAGCCATTGTCTCCAGATTCTTTTCAAGTTAGGAGATTTTGCCAATGCTTTTGGAAGTAGAACATAACCCTAGCTATCTATTCAAATCATGTTGTTATTAAGGTTATTTGAGTTCCATGGTAATTAAGCTTGATGGGAAAAAACTCGCTAAGAATATTGAGGAGAGGCTAAAGGAGGACATCTCAATTGGTCTAAGGAAAGGAATAAGGGCCCCTGGTCTTGCAGTCATCAGAGTGGGTGATGATTCGGCAAGCGAAGTTTACGTAAGAAATAAGGAAAAAGCATGCCTAAGAGTAGGAATAAGTAGTTTTGTGTTTCATTTCTCAAAATCTATTTCTATTGAGGAACTTATACAAAAGATATCTTTATTAAATAACGATAAAAATGTAGATGGAATCCTTTTGCAATTGCCATTGCCCAGTGAATTTGATGAAACAATTGCCCTAAAAGAAATTATTCCAGATAAAGATGTTGATGGATTGCATCCTTTGAATTTAGGAAGATTACTGAAAGGTGAAAAAGGTCCTCGTTCTTGTACTCCTGCTGGCATTATGGCTTTGCTAGCTAGTAATCAAATACCTATAGAAGGCAAAAGGGCTCTTGTTATCGGCAGAAGCATTCTTGTCGGACAGCCGATGGCATTAATGCTTCAGGCTGCCCATGCAACGGTAACAATTGCGCATTCAAGAACTAGAAATTTAATGCAGCTAACTAGAGAGGCGGATTTAATTGTAGTAGCAGCTGGTAAACCTAAATTAATTGGAGCTGATCATCTACGAAATAATCCAGTTGTTGTTGATGTGGGAATTCATAGAGTTCCTTCAAGCAATGAGCTTTCTATGAAGAAGGGCAACTATAGTCTTTGTGGTGATGTTCGATATGAAGAGGTGGCTTCTAAAGTGACTGCAATTACTCCTGTCCCAGGAGGAGTAGGACCTATGACCGTAACAATGCTGCTTGTTAATACAGTTAATAGATGGCAAGAGCATTGCGGTTTGTCATCTACCGTTGATGATCTGCTCCCATGAGGCTCTTAATCCTGGAGAATCCATAAAGATAGATTTTATTCATGGCGGAAGTGGTCATTCCTTCTTTTGATTTTGCCGCCTACTTGGCTAGGTCTAAAACTCTTGTCGAATCGGCTTTGAATGAGTCTTTGGGACCAGAAAAACCAGAGATTCTAAGAGAAGCAATGAGGTATTCATTGCTTGCTGGAGGAAAGCGTTTAAGACCAATACTTTGCCTGGCAGCTTGTGAATTGGCTGGAGGGGATTCAAATAAAGCGATCCCCACTGCTGTTGCATTAGAGATGATTCACACAATGTCTTTAATACATGATGATCTCCCAGCGATGGACAATGACGATTTGCGTAGAGGTCGTCCTACTAACCATAAGGTTTATGGAGATGCAATAGCGATCTTGGCTGGAGATGCTCTGCTCACAAGGGCTTTTGAAATGGTTGCGTTACGCAGTTCAAATGTTCCTGCTGAAAGGCTTTTAAAGGTTGTAGGAGAACTTTCTTTAGCTGCAGGTGCTCCTGGTTTGGTGGGAGGGCAAGTTGTAGATCTTGAAAGTGAGGGGAAAGATGTTGATTTAGATACTTTGGAATATATTCACCTGCATAAAACTGGGGCGCTTTTAAAAGCTTGTGTTATTTGTGGCGCCTTAGTCGGAGGTGCTGAAAAGGATCTTTTAGAGGCACTAAGTATTTATGCAAAAGGTATTGGATTGGCCTTCCAAATTATTGATGACATACTTGATGTGACAGCTAGTAGTGAAGTGCTTGGAAAAACAGCAGGTAAAGATTTAATAGCTGATAAAACCACTTATCCAAAATTACTTGGCCTCGAAGAATCTAAAAAGAGAGCAAATGACCTTGTTTCTCAAGCAAAAACAGCTCTTGAACCATGGAGTGATAATTCTGGTCCTCTTTTAGCTTTGGCTGATTACATCACCAATCGCGATAGATGAATTCATTAGAAGCATCATCTATTGATATGGCTATTGAGTTATTAGATAACGCCGTTTTGGCATGGGGCCTTATTGCTTGTGGTTTAGCACAACTATCGAAACTTCTTTTTGAATTTATACAGAGTCGCAAATTTCGACTTTCAATTCTTTTCGAGACTGGAGGGATGCCTTCTAGCCACTCGGCATTGATAACAGGAACAGCTTCTGGAGTTGGGTTGCAACTTGGTTTTAATGATCCATTATTTGCACTTGCAGCAACTTTGGCTTTTATTATTATGTACGATGCTAGTGGTGTTCGAAGAGCAGCTGGATTAACTTCTGCGAAGGTAAATGAGTTAATTGATCAATCTAATATTTCTTCCTCAGATAAACCTCTAAAAGAGACCTTGGGCCATACTCGACTTGAAGTATTAGTTGGAAGTTTATTCGGTCCATCGATTGCTTTGCCTGGCATCTTATTTATTGGATCGCCATTGGATGTATTACATTTGGTTGGTTTGAGTCCTGGGTGATCAAGAATAGCGATCATTGTTCGTCTGAGCTGACTTTCGACCAGAAAAACTCACTCAAGGCTTTTAACGCTTGGTTAGACAGTTCATCTGTTACAGATCCATTTGTACTTAGTGGTTTTGCGGGAAGTGGAAAAACTTTTTTAGCAAGTAAATTATTGAAATTTGTTGAAGAAAAGAAACTTAGTTGGACAGTAGTCGCACCAACTCATAAGGCAGTTGGTGTTTTGCGTAAAGCATTGGAGGCAGATTCTCTTCGTCCTTCATGGTATCCCTCAACAATTCATCGATTATTGCGTTTAAAGCTTAAAAGAAGAGGCAATCTTGAAATCTGCGAAGAAACAGAGCAAACAAAAAATTCACTAGAGAATTTGAACTTTGTTCTTATAGATGAAGCTTCGATGGTTGATATAAGCTTACTCGAAATATTACTTAAGTGTGCTGCCCTTTTTAAAACCCGTCTCGTATTTGTAGGCGATCCTGCTCAATTGCCTCCAGTGGGTGAAAATGAAAGTTCTGTTTTTTCTATGAAGAGAGCAGTAAATAGTCAACTGAATGAAGTTGTTCGCCATTATGGACCAGTTCTCAAATTAGCTAGTCTCATTAGAGAAGGTGTTATTCCATGTACCTCTCCACCTTGTCTGCCTACTATTAAGACTTCTCAAGGCATTGTGACCTGTTGCAGAAAAGATATTTGGTTACAAGAAGCTAGTACTGCTTTGAAGTTATCATTTGAGAATGGGAATCCCGATGACGCAAGGATTCTTTGTTATACCAACCGTGTACTTGAAAGCCTTGTTCCATATGCAAGGAGGGCTATCCATGGAGATATGGCAAGTCAGTACCCTGTCCTCCCAGGAGAAGTTTTAATTTCTAGAAAGGCTGTAACAGCAGAAGCATCTATCGATGATCGGCATTCTGGAGAAGATCCTGAGATGCTTATTAGCTCAAATAGAGAAATTGTTGTTCTTGATGTTAAACCAGATAAATTTAATTTTTCTGAATGCGGATTAGTAGGATTAGATGATTTTGCTATTGAAATTTTAATAGCAAATGTTCGTTGCGATGAGAGGGTTTTTTCTCTTAGGCTTTTACCTCCTATAGGAACTGAGTCTAGAAGAATGTTAGATCTTAATCTCAAGAAGCTTAGTCTCAATGCCTCTAATAGTGAAAAAAAAGAGGGTAAAATGCTTTGGCGTTCTTACTTTCTTCTTAGAGATGCGTTTGCTTCTCTTGGACCAGCTTCTGTTTTAACAGTTCATCGAAGTCAAGGGAGTACTTTCGCGAATGTTTTCATCGCTTCCGACGTCTTTTCTCCCAAGAATATTGGATTTAGACGACAACTAGCTTATGTCGCAATAAGTAGGGCTAGTAATGGAGTGTGGCTGGTTTCAAGTGGCAAGAATAATGTTGAGAATCAAATTTGGGAGGATCAATTAAATTAAAGGCTTCATTCATTATTTGTTCTAGTTCTCAAAAGCTTTTTTCCATCGCTTTAATAGTGTTGTAGAACTTGGCCAATGAAGATGAATCCAGCTTGCATGTAAATGCTTATTGCTCCAACCTTCTTTTGATTGATTTACCTTCCATCCTTCGAGTGTCCATGGAGGTTCAATACTAAGTTCACTTTTGTTTAACTTGAGTAAGCTTTTCCCCGAAGAAGTATTTATTTCCCATCGATGAAACTCATGGCCATTTAGCTCATCGTTGTTCTTAAGAATAAGGCTATTACTAATGCTAGTGAGCTTTCTATAGCCTACTTGTAGCTTCCCTTTTACCGCATTAAATGGCAGTACACCTGCCATCGGATGTGCATTGTTATGAAGATCTGTAAGGCTATTCCCAAGAAGTAACATACCACCACACTCTGCATAGATGGGCTTCCTCCCATAGTATTCCCGCAATGAGTTAAGGCTTCTTTTTGCTTGCCCAAGCTCCTCTGCATATTGTTCTGGGAACCCTCCTGGAAGTATTAACCCTTGAGAAGATGGGATTGCTTCATCGTCGGTAGGTCTCCAAGTGATAATTTGAAAACCTATTGCTTCTAAAAATTCTTTCGTTTCTGGATATCGAAAATGAAAGGATTTATCTTCTGCTAATGCTAAAGGAATTTTGCTTTTAATTGATATTGCTTTGAGAGCATCAATTCTTTTACTGATCATATAACCGGAATTAGAAGGTGATTGGAGAAGTCTTTCGAAAGCTTTAAGATCTAGATACAATTCTGCAATTTTGGCCCAATTTTTTCTTCTGCTTTCTATATTTTTTATTTCGTGAGCTGGTACCAATCCAAGGTTTCTACTGTTTACGTGCAGTGTCTTAATCGTGGGTAGACAACCAAGTAATTTTACTTTGATTGAATCTAGGACTTCTTCTAGTAATTCTTTATGACGCTTGGAGTTGACGTTATTAAGAACTACTCCTGCGAGAGATAGACGAGGCTCTTGATCTCGGAATCCTTTTATTAATGCTGCAATGGAGGCAGCTTGCCCATGAGCATCAATAATTAAAATAACAGGTAACTTTAATTTTAGGGCTATATCAGCACTGCTTCCTTCATTTGTAGAGCCTTTCCCATCAAAAAGTCCCATTACACCCTCTACAATTGTTAAATCTGTCTTTGATCCATATTCATAAAAGCTATCTTTGACCCATTCCTTCCCACAAAGAATTAAATCTAAATTTCTGCATGGACATTTAGAAACTAAAGAAAGTAATTGGGAATCTAGATAGTCTGGACCTACTTTGAAGGGTTGTATCCTTTTACCTTTTAAGCAAGCCCAAGAGGTGAGAACTAGGCTTAATAATGTTTTTCCGCTTCCACTTGATGGTGCTGCAATTAAACAGGCCATATTTTTAGATTTGATTCACAAGAGAAAAGAGCAAGTATTTATTTTTTTACTTCTTTTGTTAAATTTAGTAATTTAACTGCTATTGGTGTAGAGGAGGCTAGTAGAGGGCTAGTGCTTCCACGACTACTCGCAAGGAGTCGTGCTACATCCATCTCAACAGAATTAAATTGAATAGGAACTACTTCTTCAATAAGGTCCATGCTTGCCATGCCCCCAGCTTCAAGTCTCATACACTCGCCCGATTCAGAGGCAAGTATTACACATAACCCTTTATCAAGAGTTTCATTGGGCATGCAAATTAACCTTAAACCTACAATTTGACCAGGATGGATACTAGGATTACCTACTGGTAAAGGGGTAATTCGTAGCTTGGCTAATTTGTTGTCGGGTCTTTTGAATGTTGCTTCAATTATTTTGTTTTCTGTTGAATTACTATTGACTAATACCCAGTTCAATCTGTCGGCCAACCAACTTGCAAGTAAGAGTCCTTGGACAGGGTTATGACCTTCTATATCTACATCAAAATGCATAACATTCTCCAAAGACTCACGGCGACTTAGTGGATCGAAAACCATTGCTAGAGTTTCTCTCCATGTTCTTAGTCGTAACCAATTCAAGTCATTTACTGCTTGACCAGCTTGTATTTTCTCTTGTAAAAAATCAAGGCAATTAGATGGTTTCCCAAGTGCGCTATCAATAATCAAACGTCGATTAGGTAATGAGAGCTTATTTAATAACTCAGGGGCTTCATCAAGATTGCCATTCCACCAAAGCCATGAAGGTAGATCCTCTGGAATTAATTCTCCTAAAATCCCTAGCCCTTTTTTTAGTGAATCAAGATCACCACGAAGAACGACAACATCACCGCAGGCAGAATTACCTCCTCCTTCCTCTGGTAGAGGGCAATATGCTGCGACGAGTGTTTCTAAAACCTGATTTTTCTTTAGAGTAGGGGCAAGTGTAATTAGTCTTCTTGGTTGAAGTTCACTGATTGCACTATCAATTTGTTGCCCTCTAAGATCCTCAGTTTTTTTACATGAGTCTTTTAAAGAGGAACAAACGCTTTTGTCTAATGGGGAAGTACTGTGGGGTAAATTTGTTTCTAATATTATTTTCCTTGCGGCTTCAATTAGTTCTAGACGTTGATTACCAATAATTGGACCATCTAGTTTTCCATTTTGAACTAATTTTTGCTCTATCCAAGAAGGTTGCCAAACAAGGAGGCTGAAGGTATTAGCACCTTTATTCCCCCCCTCTTCGTTTGACCAAAGCTGCTCTAGATAGCTTGGTATCTCAGAAGGCGGGATTTGAAGTGGTGTTTGAACAGTTAATTGCGGTGACATAGACAGAATAAATTTAGGAGAATGATTTTTGGTCTATGGACGTCGCCAAAGAAGGTGGTCTTTAGCTAGAAGAGCGTCTGCTTCTGATGGTCCCCAAGTTCGGGATTCATATTGGCAAATAGGAAGTTGCCAGGGTATGTCTTCAATTAATTCCAATAAAGGTGTATAAAGCCGCCAAGCCGCTTCTACTTCATCATTACGTGTAAAGAGTGTGGGATCCCCAAGCATGGCGTCTGCGAGTAGTCGTACATAACCTTCATCAGAAGGTTCTCCAAATGATTGATCATAAGAAAATTCCATCTCGACAGGTCTGCTTCTCATTCCTGAACCAGGTGACTTGACTTCGAACCGGAATTCGGCCCCTTCATTTGGTTGAATTCTAAGAATTAATTGATTTGAGGTTGGACTACCTCCAGCCGAGTCAAATAGATGAACAGGTGCTTCTCTAAAAGTTAAGACAACTTCACTAAGCCTTTTTGCTAGACGTTTGCCTGATCGAATAAAAAAAGGTACACCTTGCCATCTCCAATTATTTATAAAGAGTTTCATTGCAACATAAGTTTCAGTAGTGCTATTTGGGTCAACTCCTTGCTCTTCTCTATAGCCAAGTAGAGGGTTTGTTGAAGTTCCTCCTTTTGAATATTGCCCTCTAATGCAACATTCCCATGGTTCTCTTTCATTTGCTAGACGTGCAGCCTGAAGAACTTTTGCTTTCTCATTTCGAATAGCTTCTGGATCAAAGTGCCCAGGTGGTTCCATTGCTGTAAGTGCAAGCATTTGTGTTAAATGGTTTTGAACCATATCTCTAAGCGCTCCAGCGCTTTCGTAGTACCCAGCCCTGTCTTCAACGCCGACTGTCTCTGAACTAGTTATTTGTACGCTTGATATGTAATTACGATTCCAAATTGGCTCGAAAATTGTGTTAGCAAATCTTAGAACTAAAATGTTTTGAACTGTCTCTTTTCCTAAATAATGATCTATTCTGAAAACTTGGCTTTCTTGACAGCATCCTTGAACTAATTGATTAAGGGTTTGCGCACTGCTGAAATCACGGCCAAAGGGTTTTTCGATGACAATCCGACTTCTTTTGGGATCACTGAGAAGACCGGCTGCTGATAGTGCCTTGAAACCTGCTCCGTAAAACTTAGGGGATACTGAAAGATAAAAAGTGCGATTGCCATGAGTTGCTCTTAATCGATCAATCTCTTCTAACCTTTTACCCAGGCTCACTACAGTCTCTTTTTGTTGAAGATCAACAGGTTCGTAAAATAAGTTTTCTGAGAATTTTGACCATTCATTTGGACTTTGTTTAATTTCCTCTTCTAGAGATGTCCTCATCTTTACTCTAAATTCTTCATCACTCCAAGGCCTGCGAGCACAACCTAGAAGGGCAAATTCACTTGGCAATCGTCTTTGTTTAAATAACTCAAAAAGAGCTGGAACAAGTTTTCTGTGAGTCAAATCGCCACTTGCTCCAAAGATGACAAGGCATTGCGGTGGAACAACTCTTTCTTGCCTTAAACCAATTCTCAAAGGATTTGTAATTGGCATGGCCATATTCATTCCATTTTTTCCCTGTGATTGGGATAGTAAGTATTAAACAAATTCAAGTTGTTTATATTGATATAGCTATGGTTTATTTTCGGATCCCCAAAATTAATTTTGAATCCAAGTCATATTTTTGAAATTTATCAGTAATTTACTTTTAGTAAGTTTCAGCATGCCATCTTCCTGCTTTTCTTAGTTGAGGTCTAAGCTCAGACCAATCAAGGCCTTTGGATGCAGCAGCAGCTTTCATTGCTTCATCTATTCCTGGCTCCATACCTTTTAATCCACATAAATATATGTGAGTCTTTGGATTTTCAATCATTTTGAATATTGCTTCTGCATGTTCTAAAACTCTGTCTTGGATATACATTCTTCCACCCTTTAAGTTTTGCTGTTCTCTACTTATCGCTTTGGTATATATCAAATTTTCAGGGTACTTACTTTTATAATGTTCAAAATCTTGGTCATAAAGAAGATTAGCCGTTTTTGGCGCACCCATAAACAACCATGCTTTTCCTTTGAAATTCCATTTGTTTTTTTCTTGTTCAGTAGGTTCAAACATCCTACGAAGGTAGGCTCTCATTGGAGCAATACCTGTTCCTGTTGCTAACATGATTATGTTCGAATCTTCCTCCTCGGGAAGAAGCATCTCTTTTCCTACCGGTCCACTTATTTTTACTTTGTCTCCTGAAGAAAGATTGCAAAGATATGTTGAACAGACACCGTTAATTGTTTGACCTTCTTTTTCATATTGAAGTTGTCTTACGCATAAAGAAAGTGTATTGCCTTGGAAATTATCTCCATGACGGGTACTTGCTATTGAATAAAGCCTTGGTCTATGTGGTTTGCCTTTATCATCTTCCCCTGCAGGAATTATTCCAACACTTTGACCTTCTACATAGTTGAGAAATGGGTCGCCTCCAGAAAGATCAAAAGTAATATGTTGAACTTTACCTATAGCACCTTCTTTTAAAACTGAATAATTTTCAGTAACTGTGCCTTCAAAAGGAGCCTTTGGCTTGTATGTATTTACAGGCACATCTGAATGAGGCTTTTTCTTTAGTTGTTTTAAAGGAGCGCTGTCTGCTTTAGTGCCTTCTGTAACTGCTTTTGGGATCGAGGATACTGACTTAGTTTCAGGACTCGCAGTGTTAGTTGCTTTTTTTTCTTTTGAGAAGGTGTCAGATAAGGCTGAGCCTTTAACATTCCCAAATTGAATTTTGTTTTGAATAAACCAAAACACTCCAATAATGATTGGAATATGAGCAAGTCCTCCTGCTACTACCTTTAGTTCTGAGTAAGCCATTAAAAACTAAAAACCGACTGCGAGAATACCAATTTCTTTGATTTTATAGTTGAGATCTCTACTCTTAAAGGTCACGTTTTGAGATTGGCACAACTCAAAACAAAAGTTTTTTGACCTTTAGGAGAATTTTTTATATATTCTTCCTCCGTTTGTTGGTGATAAAAATTTGCTTTGGAATCTTTTTCAGATCAAAATTTCTCTATAGAAGAAACCAAGAGTCAATCAGTTCTTTCGCAAATACTTGAAAGGCAGACCATTGAGCAAACAATGGAAGTACTTCCTAATGGAACAAGAAGACTTGCTGCCCAGTTAAGAACTCAAAACCCTTTTCAGGAACTTTGGCAAATTCTTACAAATTACGATCAATTAAGTGAATTTATTCCCAATTTGTCAAAGAGCGAAGTGATTTTTCGTGATGGTAATGAAATACATTTAAAACAAGTTGGATCGCAAGATTTTTTTGGATTCAAATTTTCTGCCGAGGTTTTGTTGAGATTAGTTGAAGATAAATCTAATGGGATTTTGAGATTTGATTTACTAAAAGGTGATTTTCGCCGTTTTGAAGGATCTTGGAATCTTAGAGAGCTGCCTAATGAAAAATACACTCTTTTGCTTTATGAGCTAACTGTCCAAGGTTGTATAGGCATGCCAGTGTCACTGATAGAACAGCGATTGAGGAAAGACCTTAAAGATAATCTTCTTGCAGTAAAAGAAGCCGCTTCAAAACTTAAAGGAATTAATTAGCTTCTCAGAAACAAGATCCAGTTGATTAAAGTTTAGTTATAGCCCCAAGGGGATTCGAACCCCTGTCGCCTCCGTGAA
>CETG01067548.1_pt1 | contig 10957 bp, 12 predicted proteins | sample 361471 | NCBI WGS metagenome assembly CETG01 (sample SAMEA2622696, study PRJEB7988) | marine metagenome | isolation source: saline water (ENVO:00002010), including | reverse complement strand
GCCACTCAGGACTCTGATTCGCAAGAAGAGGGACGTAGTCGTAGAAAAAGAGGATCTCAATCTGAAGAATCTTCATCAGATTATCCAAGTGCGGAAGGTTAACCTTTTAACCTTTATAATCCCTCGTCTTCTAATCTTTTAGCGGCTTTTTCTAATACGTTTATATCTGCTGTTTGTTTTTGACATGAAATTGTCATTTCATGTCTCCATAACTTAGCTCCAGGTACATTTTCCACCAGTTGTAAGGTGTGTCGCCCTATATCCCAAAGGCGACCATTATTACTGAGATGTTTTTGTGCATGAGGGATTAATCCACGAATAACTTGTGAAGCAGTTATATCCTCTTTTTTTTCTCCAAAAATTAATTCATCCATTTTTTTCCATAAAAGTGGATGCTTATAAGCAGCTCTCCCAACCATTGCACCATCAAAAGTCTTTAGTGCTTTTAGACAATCAAATGGTGTATTTAAGCCTCCATTTAATTCAATAGTTAATTCAGGCCTAGTATTTTTTAGTGTTAAAACTTTGTCATAGCGAAGAGGAGGTATGGTTCGGTTTTGCTTTGGATTTAGACCGTTTAATAAAGCTTTTCTTGCATGAATTGAGAATCTTTTAGCACCTGCTTTACTTAGTTTGTCTACAAATGATCTTAGTAAAAAATCACTATCAAGATTATCTATTCCAATTCGATGTTTAACAGTGACTGGTAAAGAACTTGCATTAGCCATTGCCTCTACACAAATGGCTACCTGATCTGGTTTTGCCATCATGCAGGCACCGAAATTACCTGACTGCACTTTGGAACTTGGGCACCCAATATTTAGATTTATTTCGTCATACCCCCAACTTTCTGCAAGAATTGCTGCTTCAGATAAGAGATTCGGATCATCCCCTCCAACTTGAATAGAGATTGGATGTTCTATTTCTTCAAAATTCAGAAAAAGTTCTTTGTTCTTATTGTGATGAAGAGCTTGAGCAACAATCATCTCTGTATATAGCAATGCTCTTTTACTGATTTGACGCATTAGAACTCTGAAATGGCTATCAGTACAATCAACCATTGGTGCAATGCTAAATCGGTAAGCTTTTTCAATAAGAGGCGTTGATTTTGTCATTATTTTTTCATTAATACTTAAATAGGACTAATTTTTTTTTTATAAAGATTAAAATAAATTTATTTCAAGAAATGCAAAATAATTTTTTTTTATGGAGTCGTAGATCATTCATTTTGGCTTTTTTAACAAGTATTATTGGATTAGTTTTGCGACCATTGTCAGTGTTTGGAGCTTCCAAGTCAGAAAATAGTTCATGGAATTTAAGTAGTTCTGAATGGAAAAAAAGACTTTCTTCAGAAGCTTATTCAGTTCTAAGAAAAGAAGGAACTGAGCGACCTTTTTCTAGTGCGTTAAACAATGAAAAACGTGAGGGATTTTTTTATTGCGCTGGTTGTGAATTGCCATTGTTTTCCTCTGAAATGAAATTTGATAGTGGCACTGGATGGCCAAGTTTTTTTGATCATTTACCAGAAGCCATAGAGACAAAAGTAGATTTTAAATTGATTGTTCCTCGTACGGAATATCATTGCAGCCGATGTGGTGGTCACCAAGGCCATGTTTTTAATGATGGGCCAAGACCAACTGGTAAGCGCTATTGCAATAATGGTGTTGCACTTGGCTTTAAGTCAGCCTGATAATTAATTTCTTGTGTTAGGTGTGGGCTTCCGTAGCTTGGCTTAAGGGCCTTTTGGCTTCAAAATAGATAATATATGAGTTTAAATTTGTAAATATGAGTTCAGAAGTGCCTCTAAATAACGAAGAAAATCATAAAAATGATTTAGATGTTTCCAAGCCTATGGATTCTGATCAAGAGATGCAAGATTTAGCAGAAACAACCACCACATCTGTCAATTCAACCAATAATGAAGTGGTTAATGTTGATGAAGGAACAGAGAAAAATTCAGATTCTAATCAAATAATTGACTCTAATTTTAATACTAAACAGTCTACTCAAATAGCAGACAATGAGGCTCGTCTGGAGCAATTGGAGAAAGAGCATGAAACTTTAAAAAGTCAATATATGAGAATCGCGGCTGATTTTGATAATTTTAGAAAAAGACAAACGCGTGATAATGATGACCTGCGAATACAACTGACTTGTACAACTTTGAGTGAGATATTACCTGTTGTGGATAATTTTGAGCGTGCTAGACAACAATTAAATCCAGAAAGTGAAGAAGCACAAGCTTTACATAGAAGTTATCAAGGTTTATATAAACAGCTTGTTGAAGTACTTAAGAAATTAGGAGTTGCACCGATGAAAGTAGTTGATCAAAGTTTTGACCCTAATCTTCATGAAGCAGTGCTTAGAGAACCTAGTGAGGAGAAGCCTGAAGACGTTATTCTTGATGAATTACAGCGTGGATATCATTTGAATGGTCGAGTCTTAAGACATGCATTAGTAAAAGTTTCTATGGGTCCAGGCCCTAAAGATGATGATGCATCAAGTTTGAATAATACGGAAAACGAAGATCAAACAAATATTCCAAATCTGGAGGATTAATCTCATGAGGAATTTTCTTAAAGAAGAAATTTTATTTATCTAATGTCTAACTATTACGACTTATTAGGAGTTAGCAAAGATGCTGATGCCGATACTCTAAAACGAGCATATAGAGGCATGGCTCGCCAATATCATCCTGATATTAATAAAGAACCAGGAGCTGAAGAACGTTTTAAAGAAATAGGACGGGCCTATGAGATTTTAAGTGATCCACAAAAACGTGCTCGCTATGACCAGTTCGGAGAGGCTGGGCTAGGTGGCGCAGCAGGAATGCCTGACATGGGTGATATGGGTGGATTCGCGGATATCTTTGAAACATTTTTCAGTGGTTTTGGAGGAACAGCATCTGCGACAGGACGTTCACAAAGAAGAGGCCCACAACAGGGCGATGACTTGAGATATGACTTAAATATTGAATTTAGCCAAGCAGTTTTCGGCCAAGAAAAAGAGATAAAAATTCCTCATTTGGAAACATGTGATAGTTGTCTTGGTAGTGGAGCAAAGAAAGGAAGTGGTCCTATTAATTGTTCGACTTGTGGAGGTGCTGGTCAGGTTAGGAGAGCTACAAGGACTCCCTTTGGCAACTTTACGCAAGTTTCCGAATGTCCTAGTTGTAATGGTGTTGGTCAGGTAATTGCAGATCCTTGTAATACTTGTGGTGGTCAGGGTGTTAGACAAGTTAGAAAAAAATTACGCATTAATATTCCTGCTGGTGTAGATACTGGTACTCGATTAAGAGTTTCAGGAGAAGGAAATGCTGGATTGAGAGGTGGACCTTCTGGTGATTTATATGTCTTTATTAAAGTAAAAAATCATTCTAAATTGAGACGTGATGGATTAACAATTCATTCAGAAGTAAATGTTAGTTATTTACAAGCAATTTTAGGAGATACAATAGAGGTCGAAACTGTAGATGGTCCTACTAAATTAGAAATACCTTTCGGGACTCAACCAAGTTCTGTTATTACATTAGAAAATAAAGGAATACCAAAATTAGGGAATCCAGTCGCTAGAGGTAATCACTGTGTTTTGGTAAATGTACAATTACCATCTCGATGTACTGAAGAAGAAAAAAATCTTTTAAAAAAGTTAGCTAGTCATCATTCGGCTCGGGGACCGCAGCATCATCATCATAAAAGTGGATTATTTAGCGGATTATTTGGAAAGAACTGATGACTATTTGTGACCCTTTAATTACTTATATAGATTTACGCCACACACCTTGCCCTTTAAATTTAATTCGATGTAGATTAGTTGCTGAAAAGTTGGACTTAGATCAATCTTTAAAGGTAGATATAGATATTGGAGAACCTGAAGAAACAGTGGTTTTCGGTCTAAGAGATTCAGGATTTGAAGTAAAAATAATTAAAAAAGAAAAAGAATTTTTAACATTATTAATTAGTCATATTGGAAGTTAAAAAAAACCATTCCATTGGCATAGTTATTTCTTCTAAAGCCAATTACTTTTATGTAGATATAGATACTTCTAAATTAGAAAATGTTTCTTCTAATCAACATCAGAAAAATAAAATAATTAGGATACTTTGCACTAAAAGAAATAAATTAAATTATTTTGATTTGAATGTCAGTGTTGGAGATAATGTTTTTGTCGAATCTATTGACTGGAAAGGACTTAAAGGTGTAATTTCAAAAGTTCATAAAAGAAAAAGTTGGTTAAAGAGACCGCCAGTAGCCAATGTCACTAATATAGTAATTATTTTATCTGCTTCTCAACCTAAATTTGATATTGATCAAGCAAGTAAGTTTTTACTTACAGGAGAGTTTACTGGTTTAGATGTAAATCTAGTTCTCAATAAAAAAGATTTAATTACAGTAGAAGAGTTAAAATATTTTATTGAGAAACTAAAAAGTTGGGGATATGATCCAATCTCAATCTCTACAAAAACAGGAGAAGGTATTGATTTTTTAAAGGAAAGACTCCAATCTTTTAAATTGTCTGTTTTATGTGGACCTTCTGGTGTAGGAAAAAGTAGTTTAATTAATTATCTTCTTTTAAATAATATTCAATCTACTTCAACAGTTTCAAAGAAACTTAAGCGAGGACGTCATACAACAAGACATGTAGAACTATTTTCATTAGGCAAAGGGTCTTTAATTGCTGATACCCCAGGATTTAATAGGCCTGAAATAGAAGTAGAACCTAAGAATCTTGCTTATTTATTTCCAGAATTAAGAACTCAAATTATCCATAATAAGTGTAAATTTCGTGATTGCTTACATAGAGATGAACCTGGTTGCGTGGTCTCAAAAGATTGGGAAAGGTATTCAAATTATCGTTCATTTCTTGATGAACTCATTATTCTTCATCAATCATTCCAGGGAGGTTAAGTTTTAAGCCCCCTGTAAGTTCTTCCATGCGAGTTTTCATTGTTGATGATGATAAGTCATGCGCTGCTTTAAGAGCTTCCAAAATCGACTCTTCAGTTTTTTCTTTTCCTTCTGTTAACAGGGTTGGATCTACTTCAATTCGGATGGGTTCTTGATTTCCTGATAGCCATATTTTTGCTTTTCCATCTTGACTTGAACCTTCCAATTCCATGGCTTCAAGTTCTTCTTGTAGTTTTTGAGCATTTTTTTGAATTTCTTGTGCTTTCCGAAATGCTTCGGTTAGCTGACCAAAGTTTGGTAATCCGAATCCTGCCATTTTTAGTATTTGCGAGTTTTCAGGTTAGACCTTTCTTAAAAAACCAAGGCGCTTTACTTCGGGATCAAGTAAAAAACCATGATTTTTTTTTACTTTATTTTGAATCAGAGTAATTAACTCATCTATATCTTCAGCAGTTGCATTAGAGGTGTTAACGATAAAGTTTGCATGCATAGTAGAAATTTCTGCTCCTCCAATACGTTGACCTTTCAAACCAAGTTCTTCGATTAATTTACCTGCTTTCAGAGGCTCTGGATTTCTAAAAACACTTCCGCAAGTATGTAAGTGGTATGGCTGAGTAGTTGTCCTATGCATCAAATTTTCATTTGTAATTTTGCTTATGTATTTTTGGTTATGTCCTGGTTCAAGTTGAAAAAAGGCAGAAAGCACAATGAGTTCTTCTTTTTGTAGCCGACTATTTCGATAAGAAAAATCTAAATCTATTTTTTTCAAATAAAATGGTTGCCCCCCTTTTTTTGGTACAACCATTACTGAAATAAGATTGTTTTCAATACAACCTCCTTGAGCTCCTGCATTCATTACAACAGCCCCACCAATTGTCCCTGGTATACCTATGGCCCATTCGAGGCCTCGCAGACCTGCTTTTGCAGCTCTTCTAACTAGAGTTGGTAAATGTTCTCCACAATTAGCAAATATTTTTCCATTTAAAGGATTCAGATCATACCCAAGCAGTTTTTTTGTACAAATGATTAATCCTTTGAATCCATTGTCGCTTATAAGTAGATTTGATCCTGCACCAATAACTGAAAAAGGAATACTTTTCTCTTTTGCCCAAGTAATTAATGTTTTTATATCATCAATATTGCTTGGTTCTGCAAACCACTCTGCTGGACCACCAATTCTCAATGTAGTGAAATTAGCAAGAGGGATATTTTCCTTTAGTTTTATATTTTTTAATTTGATCAAGCTGCTTGCCTTATACAAGTGGAATTTTCATCAATATTTTCATCAATTTGAATCTTGTTCCATAGTTTATTGATATTTCCTGCTCCCATCATCAATATTAAGTCAGATGGCTGACTGATTGATTTTATTAAATTGATTAAATGATCTACGTTATCCGCTACAGCAACACTTAAAGAAGGTTTTTTAATTTTTATTTGATGTGCCAATGATTGACTATTTATCCCATCTATTTTATCTTCACCTGCCCCATAAATAGGAGCTAGTATGACTGAATCGGCTTCTAAAAGAGAATTTGAAAATTCAATTAAAAAATCTCTTGTTCTGCTGTAACGGTGAGGCTGAAAAACAGCAATTACTCTTTTAGGTGTTAGCGGTAGAAAGCTTTTTCTACTTGAAATCATTAGTCGCGAAATAGATATAGTTGCTTCAACTTCACTAGGGTGATGCGCATAATCATCGACAAATTGTCTTTCTTTCCATATGCCACGGTATTGAAATCTTCTATTAGGAGATTCAAGTTTATGTATAATTTTTTTTATTTCAGCAAAAGGAATATCCGACAGTCGACATGCTGCTATTGCTCCAACAGTATTGCTTAAATTATGAATGCCTGGCAGTGGAATAGTAATTTCATCTATTAATTCACCTTTTTCATAGAAATTAGCAATAGTTTCTTTCCCGTTAATTAAGGTAGGGATTGCTGCAAAATCAATACCTTGAATTTGTTTTGTAGACCAATAAATACAGTTTTGAAAATTTTCTCTGAGTATTTCACAATCATAATTCACAACTAATTTTTTAGAATTACTACCAAACTCTTTCATTATTTTGATAAGTGAACTTAAATTTTTATAATGATTAGTATGATCAAGTTCGAGATTTGTTATTAATCCTATACTCCCTTTAAATTTTATTATTGTTCCATCTGATTCATCAGCTTCCGCAACTAATAGTTTTCCTAATCCTGAATGCCCATTGCTTTTATAAAAAGGAACTATACCACCAATAATAGCTGTTGGGTCTTGTTTATTAAGCGCTAATAATGTTGTAATAATAGTACTTGTTGTTGTTTTTCCATGACTACCGGCAACCACAATTGATTTTTGATTATTAATAAGAGAAGCCAATAGATCGGAGCGATGCAAAATTTCTAATTTTTTATTTTTAGCTGCTCTTAATTCAGGATTAGTGGTTGGAATTGCTGTACTTACAATGACTATAGGGTTTGTATTTTTATTTGAGCAAATTTTTTCTATATTTGCAGCAGATTGTGTTTTAAAAATATTAACTCCGTGAGAAATTAAGTTTTTTAGAGAATTATTGATATTTTGATCTGATCCTGAAATGGAATACCCACGCTTTACGAGAATTATTGCAAGTCCAGACATGCCAATTCCTCCAATTCCTATGAAATGGAAATGAAGCTGATTAGAAAAGCCGCTTTGCAATGTTATTGGATAGTCGATTGAAAGATACCGCTGTCTTGGCAGAAAGGCTCATTCTTGAATATTTTGATTAGAAATTTGTCGCGTTTCTTCTAATAACACTTCAATGTTTCTTCGAAATTCGCAAATGATGACGTATTTCTGTATGATCAGCGGCCTACAGTTACGCGGTTAATCCGCTTTTTATATGACTTTGCGTGTTGCGATAAATGGATTTGGCCGTATAGGTCGTAATTTCATGCGTTGTTGGCTTAGTAGAGGAACTAATACCAACTTGGAAGTTGTAGGCATTAATGTCACTTCTGATCCGAAGACAAATGCTCATTTATTAAAGTATGACTCGATACTTGGGCAAATTAAAGATGCTGAAATTGACTATACAGATGACACATTTGTCATTAATGGAAAGACAATTAAATGTTTTTCAGACAGAAATCCATTAAATCTTCCTTGGAAAGAATGGGGCATTGATTTAGTAATCGAATCAACTGGTGTTTTTAATACTGATGTTGGTGCTAGTAAGCATTTAGAAGTTGGAGCCAAAAAAGTCATTTTGACAGCTCCTGGTAAAGGAGATGGAGTTGGAACTTATGTCGTTGGGGTTAACGCCGATCAGTATCGACATGATGATTTTAATATTCTTAGTAATGCAAGTTGTACAACTAATTGCCTTGCACCAATAGTTAAAGTTCTTGATCAGTCTTTTGGAATTAATAAGGGATTGATGACAACAATTCATAGCTATACAGGTGACCAAAGAATTCTTGATAACAGTCATAGAGATCTTCGAAGAGCTCGAGCGGCTGCCATGAATATTGTCCCTACTTCAACTGGTGCGGCTAAGGCAGTTGCTTTGGTTTACCCCCAGATGAAAGGAAAATTAACTGGAATTGCAATGAGGATTCCGACTCCAAATGTATCTGCCGTAGATTTAGTTTTTGAGTCTTCTAAGCCAACCACTGCAGAAGAGGTTAATGCAGTTTTAAAACGTGCTTCAGAAGGATCAATGAAAGGAATAATTAAATATGGAGATTTACCTTTAGTTTCTAGTGATTATGCTGGTACTAATGAGTCCACAATTGTTGATACTGACTTAACTATGTCTATAGGAAATAATTTAATAAAAGTCGTTGCTTGGTACGATAATGAATGGGGTTATAGTCAACGAGTAGTTGATCTTGCAGAAATAGTTGCTAAGAATTGGAAATAAAATAATAAGAATTTTAATTAGAAATGCTTGAAATTTAAGTTATTTATTTCGTTTATTTCTTCACCATTATCCCAAAAGATTTTTGGTAATCCTTCTTGGATATAACCAATTATCTTTAATGAAGGCATAGATTTTATCCATGCCTTTGCCCATTCTTCGGGGAGACTCACTATTAGTTCATAGTCTTCTCCACCATAGAGGCAAAATTCATCTAATTTATTATTTTCAGGCCATTGATTGCTTATAGGAAGATTTGAACGATTTAATATTGCTTTGCATTTACTAGTCTCACAAATACTTTGAATAGCTTCAATTAATCCATCACTACTATCAATTCCTGCAGCTCTCCAAGGCAGATCTATAGGTTTGCAATTTTCTAGAGCTCTTAAGGCTGCAATCGGAGGCTCTGGTCGTTGATGTTTGGCAATTGCAAGTGATTTCAAGGAAGTGGGAATAATTATTTCCATGTTAATTAGTTCAGATCTTAATAATGCAAGCCCTAGTCGACTAAGTCCATGAGGTCCAGTAGTGACAAGAAGGTCGTTTGTTTTTGCATTGCCCCTATGAAGTCTTAATTTTCCTTCAGTTCCAATTGCTGTAATTGATAGTAATTTCTCTTTTCCTTTTGAGCAGTCTCCTCCTACTAATTTTCCTCCAAATTTTTTTAAAGCTTTTGTCATACCTGTATAAACCCCTTCAACCCAAATCCATTTAGTATCTGGAGTGGCAACCAGCCCAACTGTGATGCTAAGAATTTCATTGGCACCACTTGAAATAAGATCAGAAATATTAGCTGTTATTGCTTTCCATCCAATATCTTCAGGAGAAGTAGTTAGTTCACTAAAGTGAATATTTTCAACTAGAACATCAGTATTTATTAATAAATTTTGTTTTGAACTTTTTAAATATGCAGTATCGTCATCAATCTGCCCTACTTCCATAAATTTTTTAAGGCGATTTAAAAGTTCTTTTTCACCAATATCTCTAAGAGTTTCATCCAAATTAATTTCCTCAGGCTTGTGTTTTGAATCGATCGAGTCCATCTAAAATTTTAATGGAATTAATTCGATCATTGATTTCCATCTTGCTAAGGATATCTTCGCCTTCTACGACATATCCAAATGCCGAATATCTACCATCAATTAAGTTTCTTCCTGCAGGATTTAGCTCTGCTTCATATAAGAAAAAGAAGAATTGCGACGAGCCATCGTTTAGATTTAAATCAGAATGAGCCCAACCAAGAGTTCCTAATGTTGCAAAAGGAAGTACTGGAGTTTCTGTATATAATCCTAGCTCTTCAAATGTATTGCTATAAATAGGTTCATCTTTGTTTTTGATTCTTATTTCTAACGGTACATTTCTTTCTTCATTTGTTTTTGGATCTATATAGCCAATTTCTGGTCCTTCAGGGTCCCCAGTTTGTAGTACAAAAAATTCTTCAGCTCTATTAATTGGAAGTTTGTTATAGAAGCCTTTCTGTGCAAGATCAATAAAAGCCCCTGCTGTAATAGGAGCATTGTATCCATCAATTATTGCTGTCATAGTTCCTTTGGAAGTTTCAATCTCTACTGTTGCTCTGCCTAGTAATCGTGGTAGAGGATCATATTTAGAAGGAATTGTGTAAGGAAATTCATCTTTTACTAATAAAGCCTCTAGATCTCCTATCTCTTTAAGACTTTTCTGACGAATTTTTAGAAAATTTGTTTTATTTTTCTCATTTGCTTGTTCTGAAAGATTTTCTAGATTTTCTTTTAATGAAATTAAAATGTTTTCACCATCTTTTTGCTTTGAAGTGGGAATTGATTTAAGTATTTGAGTTTTTTTGTTTGTAACTAAAAATTTGCTTCTAGAAGTTGCTTTGTTTATCGCTGGCCATCGATTACCTCTTAGGCTATCACTTGTGTCTTCTAGTAAATTTTGTAATTCTCTTATTTCTTTTTGCTCTATAGGTAATGAATTTCTCAGAATTGCATATGGATCTTTGATTCGATTGCCAGGAGGCAAGCTAGCCTTGGCTGGTTCTATGCAAGCAAACCCCAAAGGGAAAATGACTATTGCAAGGATCAAAACAAGAAATTTTTTCATATGTCATATTCAAGCTATACATGACTTTGGCACAGTCTTATGATCGATAGGTATCTTTTGCGGAAA
>CETG01188657.1_pt1 | contig 10960 bp, 3 predicted proteins | sample 361471 | NCBI WGS metagenome assembly CETG01 (sample SAMEA2622696, study PRJEB7988) | marine metagenome | isolation source: saline water (ENVO:00002010), including | reverse complement strand
GTTGCTAGGTTAAGGACGTATTCTGTAGTTGCAATCTTGTCTGATCTATCACCTAGTAGAGGTGTAATAGATCTTGGATATATTCCAGCATCTCCAGTATCGTTATATCTAAACTCAGTTGGATCATTGACGCGGAAACCGATGTGTTTAAACTGAACTTCACCATTCAGTACAATACCATCAAGATGTTCTGGAGCTTCAGATCCAGTTTGTCCAGTATTTAATGATTGATAAACATTAGCACCAAAATATCTGTATTGATTTTCCTGTATGATAACATTAGCAGCCCACAAGGTGCCTGTGTTATTCATATAAGTCTTTAAATTCGGTCCCCTTAGGTTTGCATCAGGAGTAACGAAGTTATCAATATCTAAGTTTAGAATTCTTGCCGTATCAGAAATGATAGACGTAGATGTTCTAATAGCACCATTAATATCAAGTTCAAAATCAACAGTATCAAGTTCTGCATAAGCAGTAGCACCTTGACCACCACCTCCTGAAATAGTAACTAAAGGAGCAATAGTATATCCAGAACCTGGGTTATTAACAGCAATTGTGGTTACTTTACCGTTAAAAATAAACGCAGAAGCAAGTGCTTGAATACCACCTTCAACATTAGGAGGTCCAATAGTTACTGTCGGGTTTACAGTATATCCAGTACCTGCAGTTTCGAGAACAATGTTATTAACTCTATTTCCAGTTCGGTTAATACCGACACGGGGTAATTGGGTGGCAGAATCTAACTCAGCTCGCAAGACTTCTTTTTCGTCTGCTCCTGTGCCGATTCTTATCGTTGCTTCATTATCACCGATGAATTTAGAGTTGACGCCTCTAATCTTCTCTTTATCGGAATTAATATGAAAACTCATGGTGTTCCCGTGCTTTTGACTTTTTTCCTATTCTATATTTAGCACTAAGCCCACTCGATACTAATAACTTCTGTGGATGCAACCCATTTAATTGTTGATGTAGTACCAGCTCTTGTGCTATTATAGCTAAAAACATTTGTTCCACCAGTAGGTTGGATGTCCCAAGTTTCACCTACGGGAATATCATCTTTAATTACTGTTTGGAAACTAGACATAATATTTACATTTCCTGATCCGTCACACATGACAGCAGTCTCAAATTTAACAGCATATATAGTTCCTGCTTCATTAGCTGCAATGATAGTTCCTGTGACAAAGTTTAGAGTATTATTTGCAATAGGAATTTTAGTTCCTAATCCATCCAAGTCAAGAGTAGAGGTATTAAGACCTCTTAAAATATAACGAGTTGTATGACTATCCGTAAAGTGACTATTCTTTAGTTCTAGACTATTAAAATCTTTTCCATTCCTGAGTTCATCAACAATGACAGTTTTGCCTACAGCAAAACCACCTTTAGAATCAAATTTTTCGGTTGTAGTTGCCATTTTTATTTTTTAGTAATAGTAGATACGATTGTGATCTCGATTTGATGACCAGTAAGAAGGTTTGCACCAAGTTCAAAATTGATTCTAGCAAGGTTGCCAGCTGTTCTCTCAAAGGTAGGAACAACCAATTGCTGTCCCGTTCTAACATTACCATACTCTGTATGGAAGATATCTGTTCCATTATCTATAATACCAAACTCATAAAATTCTCTATCATTGTTACTTAAATTTTCTGCAACTACAACTGTTTTAGCTCCTACTGCAGCTGTGGCATTATAGATGTCAGATCCACCTGTGTTTGCAGAACCCTTAGTTAGAGTTACTTTTTCTGTTAGAATCTTAGTGTCTGCAAGTTCAAACTCTTTAAGATCTCCATCAAAAACTTTGACTCCAGTAAAGTTGCCTGTACCGAATGTTGTATTGAAATAAACATCACCTTGATTATCAAGTCTAAGAACTGGATCAACTGATAAACCACCAGAAAGACCTAGGTCAAAGTATTGCTTACTGGTATGTAAGAATGTTCTATCTGCAAGAGTATTATCAAGAGTTGTTTCAGCATTATCGAATGTCATCAAACTTGCTGTAATTTCAAATTCACTAGATGTACTAGAGATAATAGTATCTACGCTATAGAATTCAAGTGCAGATGCAGTAAGACGCATCGTGTTTGTTCCATCATTGTAGAAATACAAAATATTCTCGTTTGCACCAGGTGAAGTCTCAGGAATAATATAAGTGTTTTGATCAACGTCTTTTACTCCACCAAGAGAACCCCAGTTAGATCCATCATAACCTTCAAACTGACTAGCAGTTGTATTAAATCTAATACCACCTTGGATTACTGCACCTCTTTCAGAGTCAGTACCAGAAGGAATTGCTATGCTAGTATTTGCACTACATATAATCTTCTTACCAGCATTAGGTTGAAAAGTAAGATCACTAATATCTGTAGAAATAATACTATCTCTAAGTCTCAAATCTCCGTTAATTACTAAGGGAGAAGAACCTAATGGATCTAATCTAATTTCCTCAACGTCAACAAATGTTAACGGTGCAACTGCAAGACCCCAGAAGGACAGAGTTGCTGTTCCATTTGGTACTGCACCAGAAGTGTGTGTTGGTTCGTTACCACTGGTAGCAGTTGTACCAGCTACAGTTACTTCATATAGATTGTTCTTATACTTCAGATATGCACCAACTAATACTGGTAAATTCTCAACCCAATTAGTAAATGCTGGAGCAGCTGTATTTGCAGACTTAATAGTTTTATTAGTTCTGAATTCTAATTCATTTGGAGTAAACTTAACAGTATTAGCTCCATCATTATAGAACCAAAGTGTGTTATCATTAGAACCAATAGAAAGTTCTGCAGTGATGTATGTGTTTCCATCCAAGTCTCTTACACCACCAAGAGAAGACCAGGAAGAAGTTGCAGCACTATAACCTTCATATTGATTACTATCAGTATTAAATCTGATAGATCCATTGTCTGCACCACTAACACCAGGACGTTGTGCAGTTGTACCAGCAGGAATATTAACAGAACCAAAACCAGTAAATTTGGTAATTTTACCAGTAGGAGCTGTTATAACTATGTCACTACCAGAATCAGAAGAAATAACATTATTCTCAATGAATATATTATCGTTTACATTAAGTTTATCTGTAGTCTTAATTTCACCTGTAGTAACAACATCACTGGTTGATTGAGTAACAGAAAATCCACCAACTGAGAAGTCTGCAGTAGACGCTACAGAACTTCCTGATAGAGTAAGAGCAGAACCACCTGAGGTAACTAATGGAGTTGTAACGCTAGTAGTTGCTGCAACAGTAGTAGATGAAATATCAGGAGCACTAAGGATATCAATAGTACCTTCAGAAGCTTTAATGTCAGAAACAGTTACCTCACCAGTAAGAACTTCCATTGTGACGATATTTACAGAAGAAATATCTGTAGCTCTTAGAAGTAATCCAGTACCAAATGTCTTAGGGTTGTTAGGATCAATAGTTATTAATGCTTCGTTGTTATCTTCACCACCTTCGTCTTCGTGACCAGCACCAGAAGCACAATAGTAATAAAGATTTGGAGTTGCAGAAGTAACAGTCAAATCTAGATAATCAACACCTCTTTCCACACCATCAGTGTATTCAGTACCACTAAAAGTAACAACTGTAGCACCTCCTGTTTCTGGTAAAATAGTAAGAGTTAATTGAGTTGCACTGTCAATAGATTCAACTCTTGTATCGGACGCTAATAAACCATCGCCACTAACTTTAGAAGCAAGCATTCCAACCTGAATACCTGTAGTAGATGCTACAGTTATTTGATAACTAGCTACATTTAATGTTGTACTAACATTCTCTACTAAACTTGGAGAGTATATTCCATCTCTAAATTTACTAAGAGAAAATTGGTGACCAGACATGCTATTATCACTGGTATCAAATCTGTAAGTATTACCAACATAAATTGTCCATGCTGGAGTAAGAGTTGCACCAGATCCAACATCTATCAGGAATCTAAATTCAAGATTACCTGCTGTATCAGATGTATACTGTGTTCCAGGAACACCAGTTTTAATAAACTGCTTTCCAGCAGTAAATGCACTAGCTTGGTCTACTTCAAGTAGAATAGTAGAAATATTACCACTACCATCTAAATTAACATTTAAAACATTAACTGCTGTAGTAGTCGCTGTGGTATCAGCAGTAACAGTAATATCATTTGCAGGAGTAGCTCCACCAACCAAGTTACCAGCAATCGTTAGAGTATCACTATCAGAATATCCAATACCACCATCATTGATAGTTACTGCACTAATTGTGCCATCCTGCCCCCTCTCAACATCAAATGTTGCACCACTACCATTTCCAGCAGTTGTAGAAGCAACAGCACTAAATGTTCCACTCTCGTCTGATGTGAATGTTAGATTAATACTAGCAGTCTGAAGGAATGCAGCAGATAGTGTTACTTGAGTTGCACTATCAACAGATGCAACAGTAACATTAACTGCAAGGTTACCACTTCCATCTTCTGTTACTGCGTCTCCAACACTAATACCAGTTGTATCTGCGAGTGTTGCTGTAAATGCTCCTTGAACACAGTTACAAGCAAGGGGACCAGTTGTAGTTTGTGCAATGTCACCACCTGTAAAGGAGATGTTTGTGATACCTCCAGCTAGTTCTTCTAATGTATCACTAGTTGTAATAGTTCCACCAGCAACAGTTTGAATTAAAGTAATCTTTTGAACGTCTTTAGACGTTACTGGATAAACGATAGGTTGAGTTAAATCACTAGAATTTACTGTGAACTCATCAAGTGGAGAATAACCATTACCTACTTCTACTAAAGTAAAACTTCCTACCTCACCAAGAGTATCAATTGTGTAAGTAAAATCATCTGCAGGGTCACCAAATGCAGGAATAAAGTTAACAACAGCAGGTCCTAATGTAGTTGGGGTATCTGATAATGTAACAGTGGTAGCACTGTCAACGTTAGCAATCGTTGTATCTGCTGCTAGTACACCTGTACCACTTACCTTCTCTACTTTAAATCCAATACTAAGTCCTGCTGTGCTTGTAAGAGTAAGTTCGTTTGCAGATGTTGTAGAGAATATTAAATTTGCTGAACCAGATACAGTTGGATTTGCAGACAGTGTTATTTGTGTTGCACTATCAATAGATGCAATAGTGGTTCCTTGAGCAAGTTCACCAGTATCTCCAGCACTTCCACTTACATTTAGACCTACTATAAGACTGGATGTATCTGTAATAACTACCTGAGCACTACCTGTACTTAAAGTTGCAGTGAATGGTGAAGATTCACCAGGTAGATATACAGATACGTTAGAAATTTGTTTAGGTAATTCTAGTACATCACCAATTTGATATCCAGATCCTCTTTCATTAAGAACAAAATTAGTAAGATCACCAGGAATAGCTGAAACTGTCCATTGAAAACCAGATCCACCTCCACTTCCTACAGAAGCATCATTTACGCTAAGTACGTCACCATTTTGATAACCAGTACCACTATCAGTAATTGTTACACTATCAACAATACCTGTATTAGTTATACTAGAAATAGTATACTCAAATCCAGATCCTGTATTACCAACTAAACTAGTCGGAATGCTAACTACATCTCCTGTTTTATAATCAACACCTGTATTAGTCCATTGTACATCAGTAACTGCACCACCTGAAATAGTAACATCAAAGAAACCTTGCCAACCATAATGAGTGTATGTTGATGTGTCTTGTAAGGTAATACTACCACCTGCAGGACCCATTCCTGCATGGTTTGAACATTCATAACGAATATTATTACTACCTGTGGTAGCACCAGGTTTTATTACAACATCAGTAAAGCATCCTGCTTGTCCATAAACACCAGCAGTGAACCATTCAAACTGGTCTAGAAAGTCAATAGATCCTCCATTAGCAAGTTGGAAGGTCATTCTATGCTCACTTCCTGCTGCTCCTGGATTCTCACCCTGAATAGATGAATCTGAAAGATCAAATCTATATGTGTTACCAACGTCTAATGTTAGTTGAGGTTGATCTACACCATCAATATTATAGATGAAATTTGGTTGTCCTGAACCACCAGCATTAGGGTTAGCTACAGATGTAACAACAAATGTTTGAACTGGTTCGTTAAATATTTGAACCTGTGCATAAACACCATCGGTATATCCACTACCAGTATCAGTAATACTTCCTACAGGAGTTGATGTACCACTAATTTCAATGGTAGCTTCTGCTCCAGATCCACTTCCTCCTGTAAGAGGAACGTTCTGAAAAGTAGAAGGAAAATAAGCAGAACCAGGATTTGTGATAGCACCTTCAAGTTCAGTAATATCAAAGCTTACAAGTGCTCCAGTTCCATTACCACCTTCAAGAGGAACTGATAGATACTGACCAGTAACATAACCAGAACCAGAATTTGTAATAGAACCATCAAATGCTAAGACTTCAAGGTCCACTGTAGCATTTTGTCCTGTACCACCAATTAGAGGAACTGATGTATATGAACCAGCATCATATCCACTACCACCACTAACCAAAGTAATTAGAGATTGTGCTAGTTTTCTTTGCTGAATATTAATATCTTGGTATGTCGTAACTTCTGATAACTTAAAATCAGCAATTTTCTTACCACTATTGACAAACCCTATAGTTTTTACACCAGCTTTGTAGATACCTAACTGTGTGTCACTAGAAAATTTGAGTGACGGATCTCCAACTAGACCATCTCCTAGTTGTAGATTACCAGTGGATAGGTCACTACCACCAGATGTTACGCTAAAAAGAGCATTACTTATTTGATTAATCTTTAGCCTTTGAGACTCAAAGGTATCGGTCTTAGCTACATTAATTGCTGGCATTTTTTATTATTCCGCGTAGAATTGATTTGAGTTCAGAGACTTCATTCTTCAATGTATTTATGTCGTCCAATGCGGAACTTAGCTGCATAGATTTCCTTCTTGCAGCTATAGCAGAATCATCCAAATTCAAGATGGCACCAGTGTTTTGGTCTCTTACGAGACCATCATGTCCATCAACTTTCACAAAGTCCATATGCGGAAATTAGAATGCAGCTACAGAACGAATGTCTTGAATCTTAGGTACATACGCTGGATTGACTCCTTTCATTACAATTTTGATTGCAAAAGATGAATATTCTGGCAGATTTGATACTGTATATTTAAGATCTTGATATGCAGATTGTTTCTCTACTATTCCAGAAATTGTATTTTCGCTAGTTGCAATTTCAAATGTATCTGGTTCTCCTTTTTCATTAAAGTAGACCCAATCTATATCATCAAAATTCTCTTGACTAGATGCCTTCTTAAACTTATAGAATACTTCTAAATTAGAGATGTCTTTAACATTTGCAAGTAAATGTACATCAATTGCAGTAGCTGGACTTGTAATAGAAACTTCTTTAGTTACGTACTTAGAAACAGCAGATCCATTCTTGGATGTATCTTCAGCAACAAAGTCTAATCCATTTGTATATGTTACCTTTCCAACTTCCAAATAATTAGCTTCATCATCTGGTTGATTAGGATACTTAGCAAAATCACCTACACGGAAAATATCAGCAATTTGATCTCCAACAACAGAATTTCTGTTATATAAAGCACTATCAATGATTCTATCAGTGTAATTATCATTAATAGGATTGGTATCAACTCTTAAAGTTAACTTTTGTGTTTCACTATTCCAAATAGTAGCTTTACCAGTAATAATATTATCGTATGTCTGTAATATAGAAGATGGGTTACGTGCTACAATAGTTGCAGCATCTGCAATAATTGCTGGAACTAAAGATGGATTTGAATCTACAGTAACATTTGTAAGACCTAATTGATCTCCTAGAGTTACAGTTTCTCCTTTCTGGAAGAATTGACTAGTCTTAACTCTAACGTATACAACTTGACCTACAACTCTAGCAATAGTTCCTACTGTCTTAGTAGTATCACCATTAATTGTTTGATTATCTTTTATATCTGTAGCACCGTTACCAGCAAGATTAAATTGATAAACTGGATAGAATTCAATAATTTGATCTCTTCTACCAAATCTATCTTCTTGTCCAGTAGCATTTTCAATTCTATTTGATACTGTTTTTACAGTAGCACTAGAAAGATCAATAATTGGACTCAAATGAGACACAGTAGACGATAGATTAATCTTATATGTAAGTGACTGAGATAAACCGTTTAGAGTTTCATTAATATTAGATGCAATAAACTTTTGATTAGTGAAGTAATGTGGTTCATTCAAGAAAGTCTTTTCATAATCAGATTGTGAATATGAAGTAAAGTTAGTTGTAGTAGAATCTACTGGAACAACATTAGTTGTTTTAACTTCTGTTGTTAAAGTAGTACCAGTAAATGAAAGATATGAAACTTGTGGATATAGAGTCTCATACTTTCTATTCGTAGATGCATATACAGAACTTCCACCACCAATAGAATTACCAGCAGCTTGAGAGCTAGAAACAATATTATATGAATCAATACCAGAATTACTTACTTGGAATAAGGTGTTATTTAAAATTGCTGATGTAATACCACCTGTTTCTAATGCAGTTCTATAGAACACATAAGAATTTCCAGCAGTCTCAAATCCATGATCTCTATGATTTACTTTAATAATAGAATTATTGTTCTTGAATAGCTTAGAAGTGGAGTTAGTATTTGCATTTGCATTTGTTTCAAATGGATGCTCACCTAGAAGTTCATAACCAAGACTTTCATTTTTAATTAAAAGTTCTGCTGGTCTTGCAGTATTAAATTCTGCACGATACATTGTGAACTTAAGATCTTCAAAATTATCTTCAGTCCAACTTTCGGTATTCTGGGAACGGTATACCGAACCTAAAGATGGTTGGGTTGTAATAACCGTACTTGTAGCAATGTCGGTTTCCCCTAATTTAGAAGACCATAGATCATAATCAATAGAATCAGTTTCAATTACAAGTGCATACTCTGTATCATTCTGTAGATATACAGGGTAATCAAATGCGAAGTGTGTAGGAGTAGTAGATTCTGTAACACCAACTTGATCAATTGCTACACCCATTCTGACTGCAGGAGTATCAATATCAATAAATGTTTGAATTTCACATCCACTAGCACCATTACCAACACCCTTAACAACAACTGAAGGTGCTTCAGTATATCCAAAACCAGATAATGAAATTTCAGTATTATAAATCTTACCACCAGAAACTTCAATTCTTGCAGTAGCAGTAGAACCACCAGGAAGTTGTGGACTTTCAATAGTTAGAATTGCACTATCATAGTTTTGACCAGGATTAGTGATTCTAATATCAGATAATTTACCACTATCTTTTACAATAGAAAGAATAAAATCTGTACCATCAGTTGCATTAGCAAGAGTTACAGATGGAATAATTAGATCTTCGTTTGGTAAGAATGATTTACCATTATGATTACTCAAAACTACAGTATAAACTTGCTCATTAGTAAGACTATACTTACCAGAAGCAGTAGCTACTAGTTCTACATTATTCTTATCAAACACTGATAGGATAGGACCTGATGCAGCAGAAGATGCACCAGTTACATTTTCTCCTTTGTATACTGCCATGTTTCCACTAGCAGCACACTTGAGGAAAGTATTTGGAGATAGAGTTTTTTCAGAACCAGGAACAATGTTCTTAGCAGGTTTTTCTGCATCTACATTAGTAATGTATGTCTTGACTGGTACATTTGTACTCTTTTTATTAAAGTATAGATCAACACCAGTTACAAAACATCCACCATCTAGATTTTCAATTTTAAATGTTTGAGCTAGTGGATTTGGTCTAATAGGATTATCAGTATTACTTGAAATAAACTGTACACCCTCATTAGATTTGAATATCGATGGTTTTGTAGATACAATACTTGAAGGATTTTCTGGAAGAATACCAGTAGCATAATACTTAACTTCTGTATAAGAATCTACACCTAATTTTGATTCATTAGTTGCACTAGAAGTAAATCTAAATGTTAACTCACCAGTAGTGAAATTTAATTCTTGTCCATCTGTATCATATGATACAGTATCAATATCTCCAGTCCATGTAGTATTTTCTGTTGGTGGTTTACCAGCAGGAACAATAATTAAACCAGATGCATTACCATATTCATCTGTATTAATTTCGCCATTAAATGCAGATAGTGAATTACCAGCAATACCAGTATATCTTAAATCAGGATTAACCCATCTAGAAACATCTCTACCTTCTAAGAAAACATAGATCTTAGTATTGGGTTTCATTCTACCAATTTTGAATTTGATAGGAAGACTTCTGGCATAGAAAGCTAATGATGTTGAAACAATATTATCTCCAACAGTTTTAGTCTGTACACCTTTACCAACCTCATTATTTTGAGGACTGATATTAGAAGAACTACCAACAGATGCTGATGTTACAGAAGTAGATGCAATTTGAGAATTAACTCCACCTAAAGAATTAATTGATGTAAAGGAAGAAGATGTTCCAACCCAGTTAACTACAAAAGAGTTATAAAGACTTGAGAAACTTTCTTTTACATTATCTTTAGCTAAGAAAATATTGAAAATATCTGTATTTGTGTCAACAACTACAGGTTCTTCATTTTGATCATACCATTGATCAATAGAAGGAGAAATATCACTATCACCAACATATTGAAGAACAACAAATGGATTTGGATTTAATTTTCCAGAAGCAAAACTATTTCCTAATAAAGAAAGATTTGTATATGGTAACGTTACCATATTACCAATTTTCTTATAACCAGAAACTGCTCTTTGATCTTCTCTATTATTAACTTCTACAAGATTAACAGAATCTTCTTTTGATTGTGGACGTAATACAGATTGTTGAGAATCAATACCACAACGATAATCAAGAGACTTAAGACTACCAATTCTATGTGCTTCAAAATTGTCAACAAAGAATCCACACTTAAATCTGTCTAAACCAATATCATCCTTAACCTGCATGTTAAGAGCTTGCTGTTCTAGGATGCTAAG
>CETG01144473.1_pt1 | contig 10979 bp, 2 predicted proteins | sample 361471 | NCBI WGS metagenome assembly CETG01 (sample SAMEA2622696, study PRJEB7988) | marine metagenome | isolation source: saline water (ENVO:00002010), including | reverse complement strand
AGACTGGGTGATGTGAATGAGAGCTTTGATCCAGGGAGTATTACGGAAAACCTTTATCTATATGCAGATTGGGATTCACATTTGGATGTCATCAATAAAATTGATACAAGACATCAACCGTATGATACAAAAGTTAATATAGATGAGGTCTGGTATAAAACGCTTAGTATGCCAGCATCTCTTTTTACCTCAACACTTGATACATATACATTCGATGATCTACAAAGTGGTGGAATAGGATACGGAACGCATCTAGCACTAAATGATAGAACATATATATTTCATGCAAATTGGGAAGGCTTTGAAAATGCAGCAAATGGTAGGGCTGCAGCAATGATCTATGACAATGATAGAAAACTCATCGATTTTAAGTTGAAGAAAATTCCTGGGTCAACTCATCCTTACGCTCTTTTAAATAAAGATGGGAGTTATCAGATATTATTTCCAGGTGTCGATGAGGGAGAGATCAAAGATAGCCTCCCTGGCGATGCCACAAGTTGGGCATTCAATCCTGCTGACGATACATTCACAGAAGTCTCAATTAATAGCGGCTGTCATGGATCTAATAAGTTTGACTATGAGCAAGATGGTGATGAGGATGTGATTTGCCAGAGCTGGGGTGGCGAGTTTAATTACAAGCCAATAATCTTTAAAAATAAAGGTCTTCTTCAATTCGAAGCAATAAGAGTAGAAAACAATGATGTGCCCGGCCAAATGAGTACCTCAGCATTTTATGATAATAATTATCTGAATATTATCTATACCGACACAAATGACTTGGCTTTGAGCTATGAGATTCCTGAACTCTCTAATGTTATTGCTAAATATGATCCAAATGATTTATCTAAAATAGTTGATGTCGTTGGCCTGCCTTTGCCATATTTTGAAAGAGAAACCTTCAAAAATATACCAGTTCATGTTGGATGGGAAGAATCAGTTGGATTGTCACATGATGTTCGTTCTCACCCTATCGATTATGATAATGATGGAGACATGGATATCATCATTGCGAGTTTAATTTGGGCTGATGGAAGCCATGAGTATGGATTTTCAATTATGCAGTTTCTAACTAACAATGACGGTGTCTATGTTGATGAAACAGAGCAAAGACTTTTCAATTGGAATCTTTTTAATCCAGGAACTCACAGTATGCATTTTCATGATTTCAATGGTGACGGGTATACCGATATATATGCAGAGGATAAAGGTTGTAATTGGTATGCGGCTGCAGGCTCGCCACAAATTCCTGAAGATTATTTATGTAATGGAAGATTGCTCGTGAATGATGGGACTGGACATTTTCTAGTGATTATTGAGACAAACCAATTAAATCAAATCAGCTATTTGAATGAAAATTATCCAAGATGGTATCCATTTCCAGGTTTTTCTCCAATCATTGGAATGACAAAAGACAAAGAACTCCTTTGGTCATATATTAATCACGATTATGATCCACCCGCTACTCCTGGTGAGTCAGTCAATGTGACTGTTGCAGCAAATCAAAATGGGTCTGGCAATGTCTATGTCATAGATGATGAACAAAAGAAATCCTTAGAACTAAAAATTGGAACAAGATATACATTCAATCATCCAACGAACCATCCCTTAAAATTCTCAACGACTTCAGATGGGAGGCACAATGGTGGTAGCGAATACACAGATAATGTTGATACAAGTCAAAGTGGAAAAACAATCATCACAATCAATTCTGAAACTCCAAAAAGTTTATACTATTATTGCAATGTTCATCAAAACATGGGCTCCAGTCTAGTTATAAAAGAAGGAGAATCATCTGGGGGAGAGGTTGTAATAAATGGAAAGGTTGATGTGGTGACCATAAAGCTAAATAGAAAATTAAGCACAGGGCCAAATGGGATCGATCCTGCTGTAAAGGGTGAACCTGATTTCAATGAATTCTATTATTTACTTCATAATGAAGAAGCCAGAGAAGCGATCAAAAATGGTAGTCATGAAAATGGTCTTGAGCATTATATAGAAATAGGAAAAGATTTAGGATACAAAGCTAGTGCAAATTAAACCCCACCACTCAATCTCCTCTCTCCTACTCGCTCTATTACTGGCAACACCACTCCATGCAACCACACTGAGCTTTAGCTTTGGGGACAATAGCATTGCTGGGGTCAGGGTCACACAAACAGAATCCGATGGAACCGTTACAGTCTATACCACAAACTCCAACGGTCAGATCACTCTGCCTACAACTCAAAAATTACTTTATAAGATCGTTGAAGCTGAAAATGAAAACTTCACAAATTAAAAAATAATTTTTTAATGTCGAGATCCTACTCATTACTCAATACAGTTTTACTAATCATTATTATAGTTCTAACAAATGATGCTTCAGCTAGTCTGAGAAAATTTGATATATCTGCAGGAGAACAGCATACCTGTGTAATTGATGGTTTTAATGTCATTTGTTGGGGTGCAAATTACTCTGGACAAGCTCAAGCACCATATTTTCTTAATCCAAGATATGTATCAGCTGGTCAAGATCATAGTTGTGCAATCGGGTTGTCACCCAACATTAAATGTTGGGGGAAATATATTAATGGAGAGACAGATCCGCCTGACTTCGAAGACGCTGATGTAATATCAGTAGGTAATTATCACAGCTGTGCCATCGATTACAACGTTCAAAATGGTCTAAAATGCTGGGGAGGAAGTAATTCAAATGGTGAACTCGATGTACCTGAAAACATTACAGACCCATTGGCAGTGTCTGCAGGCTTATATAGTACCTGCGCACTAGAATATACCAGGGTTCAATGTTGGGGTAGCAATTTTTTTGGAGTAAATGATGTTCCGAGTCTCCAACTCACTGTTTATACACATCAAACTTATTCAGCACAGAGTGTGATTTCTAACAGTGGACGACATGCCTGTGTAATTGATGAAAATGGTTTGCAGTGCTGGGGCTTAAATAGTAATGGACAAACCGATGTGCCAGATCTTGTAAATCCATTTGCCGTTTCTACTGGAGGGGGTCATACCTGTGCCATTGATGATAACGGAGTTCATTGCTGGGGCTCTAATGACAATGGGCAGACCGATGTTCCGGAAGGGCTTATAAATCCAAGAGCTATATCTACTGGAAATACCCACAATTGTGCCCTTGATGATTATGGATTGCATTGCTGGGGTCGCAATGACTTTGGACAATCAGAAATACCTGATGATCTTTTTCTTGATCGCGATGGGGATGGAGTAGAAGACAAAAATGATGCTTTCCCCAAAAACTCATCAGAAACTATAGATACTGACAACGATGGCATTGGTAACAATGCCGATGAGGATGATGACAATGATGGAACGCCTGATACATCGGATGATTTCCCGTTAGATGCTTCGGAACAAACAGACTCAGACTCAGATGGAATCGGTGATAATACAGATAAATTTCCATCGGATCCCACAGAATGGTCAGATGCTGATGATGATGGTATTGGGGATAATGGTGATAATTGTACAAACACAAAAAATCCTGAGCAGATAAATACAGATGGAGATGAAAATGGCAATGCATGTGATGATGACGATGACAATGATGGAACACCAGATGCTGATGATCCCTACCCTCTTTTAACACCACCTAAATTATCCTTTACTTATGGCCCTGATGATAAACCCATAGTTGGTTTATCAGTTATACAAATTGAATCAGATGGAACGCGAACCACTCTTCAATCTGATCTTACTGGAAAGATAACGCTTTCTACTTCCGCTAATACTTTCATACTTGAACCTCAGGTGCCTTTCAACAAGGGTGAAGATCCAATCACAATTCAAGATGCATTATTTGTGCTTCAGCATATTGTTGAACTAAGAGAATTAAATGATGACCAATTCAAAGTAGCTGATATCAACTCTGATGGTAAGATCACCATCCAAGATGCTCTAAAAATCCTTCAACACACCGTTGAATTATCAGTACTTCCAGAGTCATTGATCTTTCTTGATGCGTTAACAGGAAATCCCTTATCTGAAATCACCATGAACCCGAATGAAAATCGCCAAATAAAAACTATTTTTATGGGCGACATCAACCAAAGCTACACGCCACCATATTGGAAGCAACGAGGTCTATCCATTGATGCTGAAGAGCGGAATGACCGAAATGGTTATTCTGTTTCTGCTAGCAGTGACGGAAATACTATTGCGATTGGTGCGCCCCTTCATTGTTGGGATTGCGGCCCAGATGTCAGTGATAATCATATTGGACAAGTCAGAGTTTTCAATTGGGATGGAAGCAAATGGGTGCAAAAAGGAGAAAGTATTGACGGAGAATACATTAATACAGGCAGCATGCCGAGATTTAAATGGGGTCATTCTGTTTCACTCAGTAATGATGGGAATACCTTTGCAACAGGTTCACCCAGTGGCAGTCGAGGTGTTGAGGTCTATGACTGGGATAGTTCAAGTTGGACACTAAGAGGAGGATCAAGAATAAATACCAGTGAAAACATTGATAATACTCGAGATACTAATTATGCAGAGGGCCACGCTGTTTCACTAAGTGGAGATGGCAATACTTTAGCCATTGGTGATCCTAAAATAGATGGTGATTTTGATAATTATTCTCCAAATGGTCTAGATATCATAACTATAAATATTGAATGTCGAAGAACGAAAAATGGCGGTATTGTCTACACCTTAGAGCCTTGTATGGATTCAGGACATGTTGAGGTTTATGATTGGAACGAGAACTCTTGGATCCTAAGACAATCAGAAATCCTAGGAGTTGCTCATCGGGGGGGTGATCGGGCATTTTTTAGTGGTTCATTCCCGTCACCAGGCCAAAATTTAGGCGAATCAGTTTCATTAAGTAATGACGGCAAAACAATTGCTATTGGCGCACCAAATTATCTCCTAAGCAGTGTTGAACTTGATGGAGTTAGCTACGAGCTATGCGGAGTAAGCAGCATAAATATATACGGTGTAAATATAGGACACCGTTGTGGCAGAGTGCTTGTTTACGATTGGGACGAGAATCTTGAAATTGATAATTGGACTACCCTAAGTAAATGGGTTTTAAGAAGCCCGCGTGAAAGATTGGATGAAGAGTTCGGTGGTATTTTTGGCGGAGGTTTTTCTGTAAAAATAAGTGAGGATGGTGCCAGTGTTGCTTTCTTAAGTTTACCTAAAGTTGGTGAGTTGAATAATGGCGCTAGAGTCTACGATTGGGATGGAAATGATTGGCATCAAAGGGGTGATGATATTTTATCAGGTGCACTTTCAACGCTAGCCTTTGCAAACAATGGTAATACTCTATCTGTTGCTAGGAATTCTGATCAAAAATCTATTGTTAGCATTTTTGATTGGAGTGGAGAGAAATGGATAAAGCGAGGTCTTGATCTAGACATAGGCAGGGATAACAATACTAATCTCTCTATGAGTGATGATGGAAAAACACTGGTAGTTGGGTTACCCAACTTAGATGACTATGCTGGCCAAGTTTTGATATATGATTGGAACTAATAATTTCTATAAATCACATTCAATATTTCAATTTAAATAGGATTCTTTTATCCTTACAGTGTGAATATTAAGACCCTATCTTGCTCAAGCTTACTCGCCCTAATTGTGGCGACTTCAGCACACCCCTTCACCCTTGATTTTACATATAATGGAATACCGATTGCAGGCGTGGAGGTCACTCAGACTGAATCCGATGGAACTAAGACAATTTTTGCCAGTGATATATATGGTCAAGTTTATATAGATGTAACCGATCGATCTGCTGCTTCAACTCTAGAAGCCTCATTCAAAGACGCCACTTCCAAGCCCATAAGCGTTCAAGATGCTTTATATATCTTACAAACCTTGGTTGACTTGAGAACTCTAGATGACGATCAAATCAAAGCCGCTGATATCAATGGGGATGGGAAGATCACCATTCAAGATGCACTCAAAGTACTGCAACACAATGTGGAGCTCACCACAATCAATCAGAATCTCGTTTTTTATGATGCTTTAACTGGAAACCTTCTCTCTGAGTCTCAATATGTACCCGATAATACACCCATTATCAGGGTCATTAGACTGGGTGATGTGAATCAGAGCTTTAATCCAGAAAGTATCACGAATCATACGCCTATACTCACAGGTAAAACCACATTGAGCATTGAAGAAAACCAAACATCCATAGGGACCATCACAGCAAGTGATGCCGATGGAGATAGTCTCACGTATGCTCTATCTGGATCCGACGCATCTTATTTTTCAATTAGCTCTGATGGTCTGCTTACATTTAACTCAGCTCCTGATTATGAGGTTGATCAAATCTCATATTCACTATCAATCATAGTCAGTGATGGTCAAAACGAATTCACGAGAACAATCACTGTGAATGTAACAAATGTTGCTGAAGACAGTTCAGATCCAAATTACTTTCTCATAGATCCCGTTGATGATCCTGAACACATCGATGGCATTTATCATGCAAAACATTGCTTCTTCACCAAAGAGGTGAATGGAGAAGAAGAAACCAGATGGTTATGGGATGCTGGGTTGACTGATGAGCAAAAAGTAGCAGATTATTCAGAGTCTCAAAGCGTCACATTAACGAACGGAGAGACTGTTTTAGCAGAATGTGACAATGATTATTCCATGAGCTTCGGTACAAATATCTCTGCAGGAACAAATGAAAACGCAAACAATTTGGGTATCTATGGCATTTCTCAATATTTGAGAATTTGGGATGAGCTTGATACAAGACCACCTCCACAAGCAGGTGTTTGGGGTCAATGGATTCAGCCACATGCAATGCACCCCTACTTTACATTGCAATCCATTGAAGGCGGGTTGTTCTCAGATGATAAAGTTGGTCGATCTAAATATCCCAAATATATGGCTTCTGGACAAAGCCATCTCTACAGCGGAGACAGCACACAATTTGGATGGGGATTTTATGAGAAGAGAGTTTCGTGTGAGTATTTAGGCGGCATTCAAATTGCAAACAAACTCCTTTATCCACCCAACCTATTCGCATTCGATGAGGATCAAGAAGAGCATGCAGATGATGGCGGTCTTTTCTTTGGGCACGGTTGGATTGCTATGCCAATGATTGGCGGTAAAACCAGAGAAAATTGGACAACCGGTGGTACAGATGATCCAAGGGATGTAAATTCTGGGAAGCTGACATGGACATTTTTTGTCGATGCAAAAAATTTCTCAGGCCCATCGCATGCATATGTTCCTGAGTTCTGGTATCGCAGATTAAATAAATTCAATGCCTTGGAAATACTTAATGAATATTGGGAGGAAGGTGAATCCACTGATACTGAATTCTTAAATAAAGTGAAAGATTACTTCGCAGATAGAATCAGTGAGGCTGAGTTTGAATCACTTGTTAAAGAGCAAAGTTGGTATGCAGATGGTGTGGAAGATTTTGATGAGGATGCTGGTGGAAGTTATATTGTTCGCGCAAAAGACTCTCTGGCTTTCAATCCAGTGCCAGGAGTTGCAATCGGTTCTGAGAGAGATCCATCGATAGGCTTAACTTATGAAGATGAATCTGGAACGATGTATCTAAAGACCTTTTTACCAAAAATACCCGATAAAAATAATATTGAACCATTCTCTCTGAGTGGAAGAACATACGGTGTTGAACATTACAATAACTTTATCGAATTCTTCAATTCTGAGGATATCCCAACGGTTAATTTTGAGACAACCAGCTATTCAACAGCCTTTGATCCATCCAAAATTGATGGTGAGCCAGGCCCTGATACCATTGTTTTTGACGAGGAAGAAGAAGAGGACAATTGGTGGAAAAGGACTGAAATAAAAGATGCCAATGGTAATCCTGTTCCGAACAAGCATAGTTTCAATATGAGTGTAGATACCATGTTTGAAACGGTAGACGGAGGCTCCAATGTCTACTGGGATTGGAAGAATGAAACAGATCGTATGTTCAATGAGTATTACAAAGTCACTCCATCAGACAACCCTGAGGATTATATTTTCGAGAGGGTTTCAGAGGATGTTGTACCTGAAAAACTGAAATCATATAGGTATGGAAATATTGAGCAGGCTACCTCTTATATGCCGCATGTCAAAACATCAGACGATGAGGCACTCGTTGCGAGTATTAAATCTGACATGAAAGAGATATTTGATGCCGATCTAGATTATATGGATTATTCATGTCGGGTGTGTGATGAGAGCAATGGTTGTGACAGCAACGTCTACACAGCAAACCTAGATGATGGGAGTAAAGTGGATTACAGGTGGTATAAATTCAAAGATCAACCCACATTTATTCAACTTAAAAAAGAGTTTCCAGATATTTACACAGAAGAATACTTGGAATCTCTGCAAGAAAAAATTGAACACATACATGCCAATTGGCAAGACAGCAAAGATTTCTTGAGTAGACCAACCTCAGCACAATCATACAATGTGAACTTGGTTGAGATCGACAATGGATTGATCTTAGAACCGCCATCTGGAAAAGAAATTGGGTGGGTTCCAATTGCAATATCTGTCGAGATGCCAGGTAAGAAATGGCAAACAGAAGTCAATTGGTGGGATGGTCCACTATCAAGAGACAACTGGGATGGAACAGGTTCAGAAGCTTATAGGATAAGAAGTTGGTAAGGATATAGCCTTCCTTCTTTAAAGAGACTCCTCATCATTTTTACCCAAATGAACTAGTCAAGAACTTTACTCGTCCTTTCCTCTACTTCGAGATTAAATACACGGTTTATATATGACTTAATAGCTTTTGCCTCTTGAGGACTTGAAGCAATTACTCTTTGGCCAGTATCTTCGATAAGAAGCGTCACTCTATCCAGAGGATATAAAATATTGGATGAAGAGTATTCCTTAAACTCACTGCTCAATAAGAACTCACTCTTAACAAATTTATCATCATCTCCAATGAGAGGTGGTAGCGGCTCATCATTGCTTGTATCAATAATTGATGCAGTAAAATTCTTATTGTTAAGATCAATCTTTCTTGGTCCTGGTTTTTCGAACTGTTTTTGACCATTTGATAAAGCTGATGCACTAAATGAACTGTAATAAACCTGAGCTTTTACATTGATTTCTCCACCATCAATATCCTTTCCTGTAACTGAGAAATACTGATCGGTGTCTGCAAAAATTGGGTAAGCTTCACAAATCTCACCAGCCTCACAAATGATATTATTCCTATCAATATCTGTAGAAACATAAATATAATAGTTACCTGTTTCCACGTTATTTACTCTGAAACTGAGTGTCCCATCCAAGTCTAGAATACCGCCTGTATATATTGCATCATTGACATCAACGACGCCATCACTGCCTACATCAAAGACCACTACTTGGACACCACCAAGGTTGGCCCTCTCTCTTTCGCTACCAACGCTGTAGCTAATCTTGGTCGATGGTTTTGTGCCATCACTCATATTAAAGTAAATTGTGTTTTGAAAATTCCCAGCAGGCATAGAGGTTCTATCAATATTGATGGAATATGTTCCAAATCCATCATCGTCGACATTTGATGTATAACTCAAACCCGTTGCATTATCTGCTGATAAGCTTTCAACGCTAAGGCTCCCATTGCCTATCTTCTCTATTTTGATATCAAGCGAATTAGTATCGAAACCATAATTTAAACTCAATGGACTTGTTGTGGCATATGTTGTTGTAATATTGTCACTGTTGCCCCCAGTTTCAGTTTCAAGAATTGATTGAACTGCCTTTGATAGATTCAAACTGCCATAACCATACTCATCATCTCTTCCACTTGGGCCAATATCATCTGTGAATTTCCCATCTCTTATATAAGCATCAATCTCTGCAGGATTAAGCCCTTTATCAACATCATGAAGTAAGGCTAAGGCTCCGGCTACAGTTGGTGATGCCATTGAAGTACCCTGTAAGAAATTTACAGTTTCATCTCTGACATATGCCAGAACGCCATCTGGATAACCGTCTCCATTCTCATCAATACCCATATTTCCTCCGGGTGCAGCAATGTCAACACTGTTGTTATAAGTTGAATAAGGAGCTCTTAATCCTGTGGTATCAATTGAACCAACTGAAATAATATTGTCACAAGCTGCAGGGTAAGATGCGCCACCAGGATTTTCTTGCGCTTCATTGCCTGATGCTGCAACAATTGTAACCCCCTGACTGATGACATCATTGATGGCATTGGTATATGCACAGTAACCCACTTTGTAGGCTTCTATACCTAAACTCATATTAATAACTTTTACTTGACCTTCAGATGTAGGTGCCACTGTTCCCGTATCATTGGGTAAACCAGCAGAGTAAAGCATTCCTTGGATAATATCATAGGTGCTTCCACCGTCTGGTCCTAAAACCCTTATTGGTAATACTTTGATACCAAAACCATTGATATCCAAGCCATCATTTTTTGCTGCAATCGTTGTTGCCACATGTGTTCCATGTGAGCTTACCTTTTCATCATCTGATAAAGCATCAGGATCAGTGGGGTCAAAATCAAGGTCGTAGAAGTCTGCTCCACCAGCAATAAAATCGCTTCTTGCCCATGCAGTAGATGTTGTAGACGGAGAGCCTGTATCTAGAACAGCAACGACGATGTCTCTGGTGTCTTGTCCAACGGCATTTAAAGCAGCTTCAAGTCCGATGGCATTCATATTCCATTGGTACTTATACAATGAATCACTGCTGAAAGGTGTGATGGGATCTGATTCACCATCATCCACATCCGTGATACTGATGGTGATAGCCTGACTGACACTATCCGTTCCATCACTCACAGTGACCGTTACTGAATAGCTGGTTTTGGTTTCATAGTCTGGTGCTGTATTAAACGTGATGACACCAGAGCTATTGATTGAGAGTGAACTCGCATCGGTGCCGCTGAGTGTAAAAGTTAAGTTGTCTCCATCTTCATCGGTTGCGGTGACAGTGCCCACTGATGTTTGATTTTCTGCAGCAGTGAAAGTTGAGCCTGATGTAATGACAGGTGGGTTGTTGCT
>CETG01017737.1_pt1 | contig 10986 bp, 10 predicted proteins | sample 361471 | NCBI WGS metagenome assembly CETG01 (sample SAMEA2622696, study PRJEB7988) | marine metagenome | isolation source: saline water (ENVO:00002010), including | reverse complement strand
CTTGACCATCAAGCTGTCTTCCGCCATGATTTGACACTACAATTCCTGTACAACCAATATCTACTGCTCTTTTAGCATCTTCAACGCTTACTACACCTTTTAGAGCAAAATCTTTACCCCAATCAGAAGCAAGTTTTTCTGCATCATCCCAGCTCATTGATTGATCTAGCATTGTTGAAAAATAACTACCTATAGATGTAGAAACATTAGAAAGCTCGCTAACACTATCTTTCAATAAAGGAAGTTCAAATTTTTCTCTTAAAACATAATTTAATCCCCACATTGGTTTAGAGAAAAAACTATATAAACTACCAAGTGTAAGTTTTGGAGGAGATGTAAATCCTGTTCTTAAATCTCTCTCCCTGTTACCAGATGTTATTGTATCAACTGTTAATGCAATTACATCAAAAGAAGATGCTTTCACTCTATCAAGTACCGCATCGTTAATTCCATGATCTTTGTGATAATAAAATTGGAACATTTTAGGAGTATTAAACTTACTTAATTCTTCAATAGGTACTGTTCCAATAGTTGATAAACCAAACATAGTCCCATATTTTTCAGCTGCCTTTGCAACCGCTCTTTCACCTTGATGATGAAATAATCTTTGAAGTGCTGTAGGTGAACAGTAAAAAGGTAAATCTAATTTTTTCCCAAAAATAGTTGTAGATAGATCAATATCTTCTACTCCTCTCAAAACATTAGGAATTAAGTCTACATCCTCGTAAGCACTTGTATTTCTTCTGTACGTAGTCTCATCTTCAGCAGCTCCATCAATATAATGAAAAATAGGAGATGGAAGTTTCTTTTTTGCTAGTTTCCTAAAGTCGTGGAAATTTTGACAATCATTTAATCTCATAATATTAATATTTTTTTATTTGATAATTTAAAATCTTACAGTAATTTTGAGATGCAAAGACCTTTTTTTCTTTGATTATTTTTCGTTATCAGAGATAATTTTATTAAGGATTCAAAATGCAAACATATTCATTGAAATGCTATAAGTGTAATGTCACTCAGAAAGATAATTCTATATCTAGAATTTTCTGCGAAAAAGGCTGTAACGAATTATTGATATGTCAAGATATTTCTCCAATGAAACAAGACCCTCTAAAATCAATAAGGGATGATGAAGAATCATTTTCTCTAGGTGAGGGGAGTACTCCATTGATTCCCTTAAATAAAATTGGAAAAAGACTAGGATTAGAAAAACTTTTTGCCAAACTAGAATTCATGTCACCAACGGGGTCATTTAAGGATAGAGGAAGTTCTCTTGTAATAAATATTGCAAGAAAAGAAAGAGTTGAAGAATTTGTTGAAGATTCTTCTGGAAATGCTGGAGCTTCATTATCTGCATATGCTGGAGCTACAGATATAAAAGCTCATATTTTTGTACCTGATAGTGCTGGAAAAGGTAAACTTGATCAAATCTCTATTTTTGGAGCAAAATTACATAAAATTGAAGGTCCAAGAGAAAACTCTACAATTGCTGCAAAAGATTTTTCGAAAAAAAATCATATCCCATATTTATCACATAATTTATCTCCATATTTTTCTGAAGGAATGAAAAGTTTCGCATACGAAATTTATTCAGAATTTGGAGAAGTAGATCATATTATTTTTCCTACTGGAAACGGATCTCTCTTATTAGGAACATGGAGGGGGTTTATAGATATATCAAAGAATTCTAATTTAAAGCTTCCTAAATTGCATGCAGCTCAATCTAATGTTGTTGAGCCAATTGTAGCTGAGTATTCTCAAAAAAAATGGAATTTTGATCCTTCATCAAAGACTATAGCTTCGGGTATTTCAGTCTCAAACCCGCCTAGATTAATAGAGATTGTTGATGCCATAAAAAATAGTAATGGTTCAGCCACCTCATCAAGTGATAATGAAGCATTGATTTGGCATGAAATATTAGCAAAAGAAGAGGGGGTTTATTCAGAAAAAACTTGTGCTTTTTCTTTTGCTACACTAGAAAAATTAGTAAAATCTGGGATAATCCAAAAGAATGAAAAAATAATCGTACCGATAACTGGTTCGGGCCTTAAGGAATCTACTTAAAAGAGTTATATGCCTCTTTGAATCCTTTTATAGATCCTTCTAAGACCCAGTCGTCTACACTGTAAGATATTCTAAAGTATCCACCTAATCCGAAGCCTCTTCCAGGAACGGTTAGAACTTTATGATTTTGAAGTTCTTTAACAAATTTAGCGTCATCTTCTATAGGAGTTCTTGGGAATAGGTAAAATGCACCTTCCGGCTTAACACAATCATAGCCTATATTAATTAATTCTTTATATAAAAAATCTCTTTTTTTCCTATAAACATCTATATCGACAGTTTCATTTTGAATATCTTCTATAGCCCTTTGCATGAATGCAGTAGCGTTAACATGTCCCAGTGTTCTTAGTGAAAAAATAATAGCATCAAATAATACTTGTCTATCATTATCTTTAGGAGACACAACAATATAACCAATCCTTTCACCAGCCAATCCTAAATCTTTAGAATGTGAAGTAACAACAATTGATCTGTCATGATAATTGAAAATAAATGGATATTCTTTATTATCGAAAATAATTTTTCTATATGGTTCGTCTGAAACAAGATATATTTCAGTTTGAAGTTTTTTTTCAGCACGCTTTATTACGTCAGAAAGTTTTTCTATGATTTCTTTTGGGTATAGAATTCCTGTAGGATTGTTTGGTGAATTTATGATTACGGCTCTGGTTTTTTTTGTGATTTTATTTTCAAGGTCAGCTAAATCTGGAAGGAAATTTTCATCAGTTTTTGCTATAACTGATTTACCGTTATGGTTAGAAACATAGAATAGATACTCTACAAAAAAAGGTGAAAAAATTATTATTTCATCATCAGGATTTAGTAATGTTTTTAATACAGAATTTAGTCCGCCTGCTGCTCCAGTAGTTACGATAACATGCTCGCTTCCAATATTTAGTGAGAATTCATCATTTAGATTTTTGGCAATAGCACTTCTTGTCGATAAAAATCCAGGATTAGGCATATATCTATGCATTCCTTTTTCTTCAGATTTTGAAAGATCAATTATTTTTTCCTTAAATTTTTTAGGAGGTTCTAGTAAAGGGTTACCTAAAGAAAGATCAAATACATTTTTTTCACCATATTGCTGTTTTAGTTGGATTCCTTCTTCGAACATTTTTCTTATCCAACTGGACTTTTCAAGGACTTCTAAAATGCCTTTTGAAATACTCATTTTTTCTTCTCCGTTTTAGTTTCTTTAATAACAAGAGTTTCAAAAAATATATCATACCAAGCTCTATTTTTATCATCTTTTATTATCCAAAATATACCAATCATTAATGGCATTATTGCTATGAATTTCCCCCCAATTTCTCTAGCAAAAGCAGCTCCTATTCCAATATTATCTCCTTCAGGATTTACAACTTTAATTCTTAATGCCCATTTGCCAATTGTTTTACCATATAGTCCTGTAGGAATTACTAAGTAGCAAAAACAAATAATTACAATAAAATAATCAAATAAAGAGTAATTTATACCAAGTATATTTTTACCAACTATGTTTAGCCCAAAATATAACAATAATATGTATGAAGTATCTACAAATGCAGCCATAAAACGTCTGAATATGGGAGCTATATTTTTTTCTTTTTTCATAAGCATTTAAATAAATAGTCTTCTTATTATGGTATATAAAATTCAAATTTAGGAATATATTATTTACTTAATTATTTGTTTATCGGAGGCTCATATTGTCAAGATTAGAGGGAAAAGTAGCTGTAGTAACAGGGGCTGGTTCTGGAATAGGAATGGCTACAACAAGACTTTTTTTAGAGATGGGATGCAAGGTGGTTTGTTCAGATGTAAGTGATAATTTTTTGAATGAGTTGGAAAATGAAATTTCTTCACACAAACCAAATTATTTGATTTTAAAATCTGATGTTACAAAAAGATCTGATTGTAAAAATATTGCAAAATCAGCAGTTGATAATTGGGGTAAGTTAGATATTTTAGTTAATAGTGCAGGTGTGACTCCAAGACACGCTCCTCCCGAGTGGGATTTTGAGCAAAAATGGGATTTTGTAATGGAAGTAAATCTGAAGGGCTCTATGCTAATGTCTTACGAAAGTGTTGAGCAAATGAAGAAAAATACAGGCGGATCTATTATTAATTTATCTTCAATAATTGGATTAGTTGGATATTCTGATACACTTGGATTTTCAGATGGATTTAATCCGTATCCTCATTCTAAAGGTGGTGTTGTTCAGATGACTAGGGATATGGGAGTTAATCTTGCAAAGCATTCAATTAGGGTTAACGCATTGTGTCCCGGATTTGCATATACTAATTTAACTAAATCTATTACTGACGATGAAACTATCCACAAAAAATTAATTGAGTTACATCCTATGGGAAGACTTGGCACAGCAGATGATATAGCTAATGCTGCATTGTTTTTAGCAAGTGATGAATCATCATTTATTACTGGAACTGCTATACCTGTAGATGGTGGATATACAGCTAGATAAGGAGTTTTATTATGCTTATTCGATTAGATACATTAAGAGAAAGACTTCATGGTGTTGTTCTTAATAAGGGAGAGCAAGGATATGATATTAAAGGTCTACAAGATGAGCTAGATAACCTCCCTGATAGCTATGACGAGTTTGTAAAGTTTACTGAAAAATTATTAAATCTAAAAATTAGAAATGATTGGTCTTATGTAGAACCAAGCTCTATAAATGATATTTTGAATGAGATGGATCCATCAAGACCAAAAGGACAAATTAAAGAAATTGATTATGAAGATAGTTCAAAGAGGGTAGAAGCAGCTTTTATAGCATCTTTATGTGGGTGTATGTTAGGTAAGCCATTAGAAGCTATGTTTACAGGACATGAAATTAGAAAGGCTTTAGAAGAAATAGATGAATGGCCTATGTCAGATTATGTATCTAAAGATGTAGAAAATGTTCTTCCTAGAGTTCATAGATCTTTTCCTGAAACAGCTAGAGAGTTTATAAATTATGTTGCTCCAGATGATGATATTAATTACACAATTATGGGGATGTTAATTTTAGAAAAATATGGTGCAGACTTTACTCATGAAAATATGAAAGAACTTTGGATTCATCATCTACCAATAGGCACAACTTTTGGACCTGAAAATACAAAGTTACTCAAATCAGGAATGGATCTAAAAATCGATGGAATGGACAGATCTACTTTTCTTGAAAAAGGGGGTAATGGACCTAGAAATGTTTTGCCAACTGATAATCCTGAGGACCTAATAGATGTTTTCAACGATATATTAAATCCTGGCGATGAACTATGTGGAGCTGCAATTAGAGCAGATGCATATGGATATGCTTATCCAGGCAACCCAGCCATGGCCTCTGAATTAGCTTGGAGAGATGCTAGCTTCACCCATAATCGAACTGGTGTCTACGGAACTATGTTTATAGCAGCAGCTATTTCATGTGCTCAAATTATGGAAGATAGAGATGAAATAATAGAAACCGCTCTTAAGTTTGTACCTCAAAAGAGTCGTTTTTACGAAAGAGTTTCAGCTTGTTTTAAAGATGTAAAAGATTCTGATTCTTGGGAAGAAGCTTACGATAAAATAAGTGATAAATATGGAGAGTATGGTCACTGTAGGATTTATCAAGAGATAGGTATGTTGATTAATACTTTGAAGTTTGCTGAAAATGTAGGTCATGGAATTTGTATTCAAGTAAGCCAAGGTGCAGATACAGATAGCTTTGGAGCTACCTCAGGGTCTCTTCTGGGAGCATATTTTGGCCCCGGTAATCTTGAGGATAAGTGGATAAAACCATTTAATGACGACATACATACTGGTTTAGCCTGGTTTTTTGAAAGATCTATCTCTAAATTAGCTAAAAGAATGTCAAAACTACCTACTATAGTTAGGGTGTAATTTTATTTGATGGCACGCCCGGGAGGATTCGAACCCCCGACCTAATGGGTAGAAACCATTCGCTCTATCCAACTGAGCTACGGGCGCATGACAACATATACTATTATAAAATTTATTTTTACCTATTGGCAATGGTTATTCTTAGTGCTCTTACTTTAAGCTTGTAATTTAGGTATATAAAATTTTACTTCTTGAAATTTGCTGCTTCTTCTGACCCTCCAGTAGCACTTCCTTTTGAATAAGAGTGAGCACCCATTCCAGCTAGGTCACCGTTTTCTACTATTAGATATTCATTTCTAATATTTTTACCTTCAAAAACACATTCAAGTATTTCTCTTACACCAGCTGCATATCTTGCTTGAGCTGATAATGATGTACCACTTGTATGAGGCGTCATTCCATGGTTTGGCATTTTTCTCCATATATGATCGTTAGGAGCTGGTTGAGGGAACCAAACATCTCCAGCATAACCACTTATGTGTCCAGATTCTAACGCTTTAGCCATTGCTTCTCTATTGACTATCTTACCTCTTGCAGTATTTATAACATAAGCACCTTTTTTACACTTACTAATCAGATCTTCATCAAAAAGATTTTCAGTTTCCGAGTGCAATGGACAACTTATATTAATAACATCACATACTGAAACTAAAGACTCTACAGTTTCATGGAATGTTAGATTTAATTCTTTTTCCTTATCTTCTGGTAATCTATGACGATCATTATAGTGAAGTTTTACATCAAAAGGGTACATTTTTCTTAAAACGTCGTAACCTATTCTTCCTGCAGCTATTGTTCCTACATTCATTCCTTCAACATCATAAGATCTCTTAACAGCATCAGCTATATGCCAACCTCCATCATTAACTATTCTGTGCTGGTTATGATAATCTCTAACCATTGCTAAAATCATCATTACGATATGTTCAGATACTGATCTTGAATTACAATAAGTCACCTCAACTACATCAACTTTGTGATCAATTGCTGCTTGGAGATCAACGTGATCTGAACCTATACCTGCGGTGATAGCCATTTTTAAGTTTTTTGCTGACTCTATTCGTTCTCTTGTAAGGTAGTATGGCCAAAATGGTTGAGATATTACTATATCTGCATCTACTAGTTCTTTATCTGCGGTACACCCTTTTGCATCTTTATCAGATGTTACTACTAGTGTGTGTCCATTTTCTTCTAAAAATTTTCTAAGACCCAATTCACCTGAAACACAACCAAGTAGTTCTCCAGGATTAAAATCTATAGATTTTGGAGTTGGTAATGTCATCCCATCTGGATATTTTTCCAAATGAGGAAGTTCACTCATAGGGTAAGATTTTGGCATTCCGTCAACAGGATCATCATATAAAACACATAAAATTTTCATAATTTTTTCCTAAGTTTAGTATATTTTATTAACAGTATACAGACACAAAAAAAAAATCCTAATTCAAATCAATGTTTTTTGAGTTTATAAAATTTCAATAAAATATAAGTTAAAACAATAAAAAAAATTAATATTAAAAATGGAACTTTAAAGGGATCTATATATTCTGAAATTTTTTTATAATTTTCTCCTAATTTATTACCTAAATAGATATACAAAAAATTTGATGGAAAACTTGCTGTAAATGTAATAATTGAATATTTATAAAAATTCATTTTATAAATTCCAGCTATTATGGATGTTATAGGTTTAGGGAATAGTGGTACAAATCTAGTAATTATCACAAATAATGATCCGTATTTAAGAAAATATTTTTCAGACGATTTGATTTCATTCTTAGAAACTAAAATATATTTTCCAAATTTTTCTATAAGAGAATATCCAAACTTTTTTGACAAATAATATTCAAGAGAACATCCTAGTAGTGTACCGGTAGAAGCTAATGTTGTGACAAAAATTAGTTCAATAACACTGTCCACAAGCAGCCAACCAGCTAAAGTAAGTATTATTTCACCTGGAAATGGCAGAACAGTCGGTTCAATAACCATAAAAAAGAAGATTCCAGGATAACCAAGCCATTCGAAAGCATTAATAACCCATTGAATTATAGTATTTTCCAAACTAAACATTGCTTTTAAGGCACCTTTTATTCAATAACTAATAAAAAGTATACCTAACAATATTGATGGCCCTAAAATAATTTTAACCTTAAATCTAAATCCTGAAGTTAAAACCAATATTTTAATAGTTTTAAAATATTTATTGAACTTTATTTGATAAATATATTATAATTTAACTATGGATTTCCCACTGCTTTTTCACTTCAAAACACTATAAGTATTGAAATAGTTTTGAACAAGTTCAAAACAAGTATTGTAAAAGTTTTGTACTAATATTTTATTTTGTGTTATAATTTTAAATATGGCTTTAGAGGCAAAAAAAACATCAAAAATGCTAAGTGTGGAAAAGAAGTTCAAGAGAGATCTTGAACGTATTATTCCAGAGCTTGTCAATGAAAAGGGTCTTACTGGTGCTGCAAAAGAACTTGGTTTAGGTAAGGCTACTTTATCATACTGGATGTTAAAACTAGGAATTCAATTTAGAAAAGTTGCACTTGCTCCTGGTGAGACTATTGAAATCAAAAGAATCTCTGATTAATGGTTATTTTTTTCTCTTTATTTTTTAATTATGTTCATTTACATTTAAACAGAGAATTAAATCATACCCATACATAACTCAAGCTATGAATAAAAAAATTACAGTTTTGTTATTTGTTATTTTTCTGTCATTTGCAGTAATCTCTTGTAGAGAAGTAACGGAACCTCCGTCAGATCCAGTTGTATTTGAACCAACCCCAGCTGCTAAAGAAATGGTCATGGCTGGTGCAGCGCCTGAAGTAGAGGTAGTTATTGTTGGGGATCCAGCTTCAGGTTCAGAATGGTTTTTGAATGAAGGTTGTAATGCTTGTCATTCATTAGGACCTGAAAAAATAGTTGGGCCAGGTTTTGCTGGAATCTATGAAAGAGCTGCTACAAGAGGTTATAGCTCTCCTGATGATTATATTGAAGCTTCAATAAGATACCCTGGTGAGTATATAGTCGAAGGTTATTCTAATCTTATGCCTGCTAGTTGGGAAGAAGCTGAAAAGCAAGAAATTGCAGATATAATTTCATACTTAAAAACCTTACAATAATTAGTTTCAAGCTATTTTTTTGAACAAATTATCCTCTAGCGATTAATGCTGCTTGGTAACCCGCTGAAAAGCCCGCGTCTATATTCACTACAGATATTCCAGGAGCACAGGAATTAAGCATGGTTAGAAGTGCTGAATAACCATCTGCTCCTGTTCCAAAACCTACTGAAGTTGGAACAGCAATAACTGGTTTATCAACTAATCCTGCGACAACTGTTGGCAATGCTCCTTCCATTCCAGCAACAACGACTATACAGTTAGATTTTTTTATTTTATCTACTTTACCCAATATTCGATGAATTCCAGTAACCCCTACATCATTTATAGACTCCACCTCAACTCCCATTAATTTTGCAGTAATTTCTGCTTCTTTTGCTATGGGGATATCAGATGTTCCTGCATTTACTACAGAAACTCTACCTTTATAGTTTTTTTCTTTTTTTGAACAAAAGATCATTCTAGCTTGATCATCAAATTCTGCTTCTGGGATAAGTTTTTTTACTTCATTAAATGTTTCGATATTGGTTCGGGTTATTAGAAAAAGATTTGATTTATTATAAATTTTTTCAGCAATTAAAGCAGATTGTTCTGGAGTTTTTGTTTCTCCAAAAATTACCTCAGGGAAACCTGTTCTTTGTTCTCTATCCAAGTCTATCTCAGCAAAATCTTTAGTATTGTCGTTATTTTCTATCATTTATTTATTTTATGAATAAATTTCTAAACTTATTATAATTGATCCTTGTAAAATTTATTCTTGTTTTTATACTTTACTTATAAGTAAATAATTATTCGATTTTAAGGGAAACTTATGAAATTAAGCTGTATTCAATCTAACCTAAGAAAAGGTTTGGCAACAGTTAGTAAAGCTGTTGCTACTAGATCAACCATACCTGAGACACAAAATGTTCTTATAGCTACTGATAATGGTAGATTGAAACTTACTGCTACAAACCTTGAAATTGCTATAACAACCTGGATTGGGGCTCAAATCGAGGAGGAAGGCTCTGTAACAATACCAGCTAGAATGCTTTCTGATTTTATTAATTCCTTACCTGATAAGAAAGTTGACATCGAAACGGTTGCAAATCCGATAGGACTTAAAATACACTGTGCTAATTTCGATGCTCAAATGAATGGAATTGATCCTGAAAACTATCCTCCAATACCAAATATTAGTGACGGTCCTAAAATTTCTATTTCCTCCTCAGACTTTAAGAGTTCTTTATCTAGAGTCAGATTTGCAGTTGCAACTGATGAATCAAGACCAGCTTTGACAGGGGTTAAGGTAGATATCAAAGGTAATGAATTTACTTTGGCATCTGCTGATGGATTTAGGTTAGCAATTGAAACAGGTAGCTGTGAGTCTTCCGTAGAAGAAGATGTTTCAGTTATAGTACCCGGAAGAACTATGAATGAAATTTTTTCCTTATTAGGTTCAGATTCAGGTATGCTCGATATGACAGTTACTGAGCAAAAAAGTCAGGCATTATTCAAGTTTGGAGATGTAGAGGTTGTAACTCAATTAATTCAGGGTAATTTCCCGGACTATGAGAGATTGATTCCTGCAGAGAAAGGAACAATTTGTAGGGTTAATAGAGAAGAAATTTTACAAGCCACAAATGCCGCTTCAGTTTTTGCTAGAGATGGAAGTGGAATAATTAGAATGGTTTCAGATGACTCAGACGAAGGTTCAATTAGAATTATGTCTCAGGCTGAGGAACTAGGATCAAATGAATCAAGAGTAAATGCCAGTATTGAAGGAGAAGAAACTAGAATCGCATTTAATTCTAAATTTCTAAATGAAATTTTAAGTGTTCTTGATGGAGATGAAGTTGAAATTGAGACCATGAGTCCTTCAAGCCCTGGAGTTTTCAGATCAGCTGCAAATAATGGTTATATTCACATTATTATGCC
>CETG01430788.1_pt1 | contig 11003 bp, 11 predicted proteins | sample 361471 | NCBI WGS metagenome assembly CETG01 (sample SAMEA2622696, study PRJEB7988) | marine metagenome | isolation source: saline water (ENVO:00002010), including | reverse complement strand
GTGGGCCCTATCATTAAGATATTTTTTGGCATTATTTCAACGCGTAGTGCAGTATCTTCAATATTAGCGCGCCGCCAGCGATTTCTAAGCGCGATGGCCACAGCACGTTTAGCGTCATATTGTCCGATGATATATTTATCCAATTCTTGCACAATTTGTTTTGGTGTCATTGTTTTATTCACAGTCATGTCCCAATTCTTCGATGGTTAAATTGTTATTGGTATACACACAGATTTCACTGGCGATGTTTAAACCTTTCTCAACGATTTCACGAGCTGAGAGTGTGGTGTTATTAATTAACGCTTTTGCCGCCGATTGTGCATAAGCACCGCCTGATCCAATGGCAATTAAGCCTTCTTCAGGTTCAATCACATCACCATTACCAGTAATAATAAGCGAAGCATGCTCATCCGCTACGGCTAACAGTGCTTCTAGGCGGCGTAAAATTTTGTCAGCACGCCAATCTTTGGCAAGCTCCACAGCCGCGCGCACTAACTGACCTTGATGCATTTCAAGTTTACGTTCGAAGCGCTCAAAAAGTGTGAATGCATCAGCCGTACCACCTGCAAAGCCAGCAATAACCTGATTTTTATATAGACGGCGTACCTTTTTAGCATTGCCTTTCATAATAATGGCCTGCCCCATGGTCACCTGACCATCTCCACCAATCACCACGTTTTTTCCGCGTCTTACAGATAAAATGGTGGTTCCACGATATTGCTCCACACGACCCCCTCAAACGATATATTAATTTTTCCAGATGGGGTTGGCTTATAAAAAAACAATGGAGCATGTTGATTATTTTTACAAAGTCTTTAGTATCAAAATGATTTACTCGAGCGAGATAAATGATTAAGGAGATTTTTTATGGCCATTTTTTTACTAGAAAAAAAAGTCAATACCACCAATATTCATGCCTTATATGATTCATCTTCCGAACACTCACCTAGCGCCAAGCGCCCTATCATCATCATTCCTGAAAACCTTGATCAATCCCCATCTATCTCAACGCTTAAACAACAGGGCTACCAAACACTTGTATTACCTGTTAAAGATATCAAACAAAATGATGACTATCCGCAGGACAGCCCACCTTATGTGGCCATAAGCGAGCTTTATCGTTATGCCTCAGAAGCTTACGACTTTATTCTGCCTGTTAGCAAATCGAAGGCTGGTCATTTAACTGCTTGTTTTTTTAGCGAAGCAAATAGTTCGCCTCTGCGCGCTTTTTACGAGCGCGAACTCAAAAAATTTGTGGAATTTTTAAACTTATCCCCAAAGGCGCAACACAGTTATGCCCATACTCATTTAAACGAAGCTTATCTTGCACCTTTTAATCAAATTGAACACGATGAGAAACCTACGGCGCTTAATTATTGCTCAGAAAAACCAGACGTTTTTGAAAAGCCGGTAACTGATACAGTTTCATCAACAGATATCTCGTCAAAAGACTTATCTAACGAACCTATTTTTAATGATGAAGAACAAAAACAAATACAACAATGTATCAATAAGCTTGATCAGGAATTAGCGCCAAAGGCATTTAAATTTTTTACTAATACTGGTTTAAAACAGGAAAAAAAAGCAGGTCTTGAAGCTTTACTAGCAAACGAAAACAAGATGGATAGTAAAGATGAGCTTATAAAAGCGGTAGAAAAAACACATCCTCGATTACGGCAAGGACATTTTTCAGGTTATAAATGCTGGTTGCATTTTGCCAGCCGCACAGATAATTTACTGCAAGACTTAACTCACTCGTCTAAACCCACCTGTGAATAACTCGCAAGATAATACCAAAATTCTAAATAATAACGTGCGTTTGTTATATCAAAGCGCGCGTGCATTTGGTTTGGCGGTAACCTACCTCTCAGATATTGCCTACTTGAAAATCACACTCGGCAAGCATAATTTTTATACACACTGCGCCATCACGCCGCTTAATTTAGGGGCAAGTATTTTTATGTGTAGAGCCAAATACACCACTCATCTTTTGTTAAAAAAAGAGGGATTTAATGTACCCAAATCGGTGTTGATTACAACGAAACTTTACCAAACCTGCTCACTCAATGAATTAACTGCATCGCTTAACTTTCCAGTGGTGGCAAAACCGGCGTTTAGGTCAGGTCGCGGTCGTAATATTTTGTGTAACATCAAAAATCTTAACGCGCTTGAAGATTATTTAAATCATCATCTAACGGATGATAATGACATCTTAGTTGAAGAATTTCAGCACAATTTGCGTGATTACCGTGTATTGATATTAGATGGTCACGTGATTGGCGTTGCTGAGCGTTTTGGTGCAAGTGTTGTTGGCGATGGCATTCACACAATTGCCGCATTGATTGACCAAAAAAATGTAATACGTGCCAAGCTAAGCGGGCATATGACCATCTCGCCTTTATGTGTCGATGAAGAATATTTAGCATGTTTAGCGCAGGCTAATTTAACGCTACAAAGCGTCCCTTTAAAAGGGCAAGTGGTAAAACTTTGTCATACTGCCAATACTGGCCGAGGGGGAGATGTCTTATCCCATGGTACTAACATTCATCCATACAATGCTAAGCGATTGAGTGAAGCGGCGCATGCACTTGGCATTCATTTGGTAGGTTTTGATGTGTTATGTGAAGATATTCAGCAGCCCTTTACTCATACGCGTTGGTTTATCCTGGAAGCTAATTTTAATGCCGATTTAACCCTTCATGAAAAGCCTTACCAAGGCCCAGCGGTAAATGTATCGAAAAAAATTATATGGGCGCTTATTAAGCGCTATCCATTGAGTTATCTTTATACGCTTTTCTACCATCGTCGCTTATTTTTTTATTTTAAAATAGCAACTTGTATTATTTTTGTAAGCATCCTTCATCGGCTATCCATCTAAATCTCAAAATAGTTGGTCAATAAACATACCAAAACAAACCCTCTTTTGGTACAATGGCCAGCAATTTTAAATCTGCATTATTAATATATGTCCACTGATTCTAAGCTTTTTACTTCTCATCCTATGACAGCCTGGATTGTATGTTTATCAGCAGGACTGTTTTTTTTCTATGAATTTTTTCAACTCAATATTTTTGATGTGATTAATCAATCACTAAGACAAGATTTCCAGATTGATGCAGCACAGCTGAGTTGGTTATCAAGTGCTTATTTGTGGGCTGATATTTTATTTTTATTACCAGCGGGTTTATTACTAGATCGCTTTTCAACCAAAAAAATCATCGTAAGTGCCATGATAATTTGTATTTTAGGCACATTTGGCTTTGCGCTGACCCATTCTTTTTATTTGGCTTTTTTTTATCATTTTCTCTCAGGCATTGGTAATGCTTTTTGTTTTTTATCATGCGTGGTACTGGTATCGCGTTGGTTTGTCCAAAAGCGTCAAGCCTTGGTCATTGGCATCATTGTTACCATGGCTTTTCTAGGTGGCATGGTCGCTCACACACCTTTTGCTTATTTAGCTAATACTTTAGGCTGGCGTCGTGCGCTTATGATAGATGGTGTGCTAGGTCTGGTCTTACTAATGTGGATTGGTCGCGTTGTGCAAGATGCACCTACCCCAAGCCGTAGGACAACTGCCACATCTTCTGGTCATTTTTGGCAAGCTTGGTCTAATCGCCAAACCTGGCTTGCAGGTATTTATACCTCATGTTTAAATTTACCCATCATGGTTTTATGTGCGCTATGGGGCGCCAGTTATTTGCAAATTGTGCATCATCTGTCTAGTTTAACTGCAAGTAACGTGATTAGCATGATTTTATTTGGCAGCATCATTGGCTGTCCACTTGTTGGTGGGCTTTCTGATTTTCATGGCCAGCGCAAGCCTATTATGATAATTGGTGCTGTTTGCACACTACTTACGTTATTTCCTTTATTTTTTTCTGCAAATTTATCTGTGGCGCAACTTAACGTGCTGTTTTTTAGCTTAGGCTTATTTACCAGTACCCAAGTCATAAGCTATCCCTTTATTGCTGAGAGCAATCCATCTGCGCGCGTAGGCTCTGCCACAGGTTTAGCCTCTTTGCTTATCATGGGAGGCGCTGGGGTTGGACAGGTTTTATTTGGCTACCTTATGACCTACCACGCCAAGCATGAACATCTATATACCATCAGCGATTTTCAATTTGCCATGTGGATATTCCCTATTACCGCGGTTTTGGCCTTGTTGGCTATTTGTTTAACCAAAGAAAGCTATTGCAAACGCACATTGAAGGAGTTTTAATGCAAATGGTTGATAATTACCCATCACTTAAACAAAGCAATACCGCTAATTTGCTTGCCTGGATCGTGTGCTTTAGTGCCGCTTTGTTTTTCTTCTATGAATTTATTCAAGGCAATATGTTTGCCTCTATTGCTGATAACATCATGCAAGATTTTCATATTGATGCTAAAAAAATGGCCTATTTATCAAGCATTTACTATGTATCTAACGTGATATTTTTAGTGTTCGCTGGCATCATTCTTGATACTTTTTCTACTAAAAAAACTATTTTATGGGCCATGTCACTGTGTATTTTAAGTACATTTGCACTGGCTTTTACTCATTCTTTTTATCTGGCATTACTTTGTCGCTTTAGTGCTGGCATTGGCAGTGCGTTTTGTTTTTTAGGACCCGTGCGCTTGGCCGCCAGATGGTTTCCGCCTAAACGTATGGCCATGATTACCGGCATCATCGTCACGATTGCCATGACAGGAGGCATGTTGGCGCAATACCCTTTAACTTGCCTTGTGGCCCAAGTTGGCTGGCGTAATGCCTTGATGCAAATTGGTTGGCTTGGCTTGATAATTTTAGGCGTGATGTATTGTGGTATCATTGATAAGCCTGTAAAAAATTCTTTGCAATTCACACAATTTTTAGCATTTAAAACGTTTAAAAAAGTTTATCTAAACCTGCAAATCATTCGAGCAGCCGCTTTTACCAGCTTAATGAATATGGGGATTGCTGTTTTTGGTGCGATGATGGGTTCACTTTATTTGATGGAGCGCTTAAGCATCGCCAAAGAACAAGCGGCTTTGATTAATTCAATGTTATTTTTAGGTGCAATACTAGGTGGGCCTATCATTGGCTGGTGTTCTGATAAATTAAATCAGCGTGTGTTATTGATGAAAATAGGCGCTATTGCCGCCCTTATGGTCATTGTTGGTATTTTATTTTTGCCGGTCAGCGTCAATGGCATGAAAAGCTTGTTCTTTCTACTAGGCTTTTTTACCGCTGCGCAAGTGATAAGTTATGCTTTGGTCGCTGAAACCAATCCGGCTGCGGTGACAGCGGCAGCCGTAAGCGTGGTTTCAATTCTTACGCAAGGCGGTTATATTGCGTATCAAAATCTATTCAGCCTGCTTTTAACTTATCATCATACCATCAAATACACCGCGCATGTCCCCTATACACTGGCTGATTACCATTATGCAAGCTTTATCTTACCACTAGGTTTAGGGCTAGCTTTGTGCCTTATTTGGCGATTACCAGAAATGTCTAAATCAACAAAGGAAGCGATTGCTCATGACTAAACGACGTGTCTGTATTTTATTGCTTGATTCACTGGGTATTGGGGCAAGTTTGGATGCCGCAGCGTATGGCGATACCGGTGCAGATACGTTTGGTCATATTGTTGATTACTGTCGAATTCATCAACCAACATGGTCACTGCCTAATCTTAGTAAGCTCGGATTATTTCATGCTCATGCCGCAAGTACTGGACGTGTCTTACATGATTTGTCGTCAACCCCTGCGGGTTATTTTGGATATGCTGTTGAACAAAGTGTTGGCAAAGATACCCCAAGCGGCCATTGGGAACTTGCTGGCGTGCCGGTGACCAAACCCTGGGGCTACTTTCCTAATACCATACCCTGCTTTCCCGAAGAATTACTCCATCAATGGTTTAGTGCTACAAAGCTAACGGGTGCGCTTGGTTTAAGGCATGCCTCAGGCACCCATATCATTAATGAATTAGGTGATAAGCATATTCAAACCAAGCAGCCCATTGTGTACACCTCGGCTGACAGTGTGTTTCAAATTGCCGCGCATGAAACTTATTTTGGCTTAGAACGATTGTATGAAATCAGTGAAGTGGCACGCCGCCTTGTTGATGATTATGGTATAGGTCGTGTGATTGCCAGACCTTTTGTTGGTGAATCTGGCGCGTTTGTGCGTACAGGTAATCGGCGCGATTATGCCACGCCACCGCCGGCAGCCACCTTGCTTGATAAATTACATCTCGCCCAAAAATCTGTGGTAGCCATTGGTAAAATTGCGGATATTTATGCGCATCAAGGTATCACGCACACCATAAAAGCGCATGGTAATGAAGCATTATTTGATGCCACCCTCACGGCCCTGACCCAAGCACCTGATGCGAGCCTCATTTTTACTAATTTTGTTGATTTTGATTCATTGTATGGTCACCGCCGCGACACCCTAGGTTATGCCAAAGCATTGGCAGCTTTTGATGCCCGCCTGCCAGAATTATGGCGTCATTTACGTCCTGATGACTTGGTTGTTATCAGTGCAGACCATGGTTGCGATACCACATTTCCAGGCTCAGATCATACACGTGAACATGTGCCTGTTTTAGGATTTGGCCCTAATATTAAAAGTTGCTTTATCGGACGACGCGAAACGTTTGCTGATATCGGTCAAAGCATTGCTGAGTATTTAAATATCGCCGCACTTGAGTCTGGGGTTTCTTTTTTAAGATGAGTTATTCTCAAGATTTTTTACAATTTTGTGCCCATATCCCTTATAAACCTACCTCTTTGCGCAAACATGTATTGTATATTCTATGGCAGGCTTCTAAACCGCTTAAAGCTTATGATATTTTAGCCACACTCAAAGCCACTAGCAAAACGGCTAAACCTGCTGCCGTGTATCGTGTACTGGATTATTTTGTGAGTTTGGGCGTTATTCACAAAATTGACTCAATTCAATCGTTTAAATTATGTGAGACACACCAACAATCACTTGCCAACGAAATTTTATTGGTTTGTGACCAATGCCATAATGTACAAGAAATATATGATAAAAACAGCTTGATTAGCTTGTATAAGCTAACGCATTCACAACAATTTCAACTCAATCATGAAGCCATTGAATTAAAAGGGTTGTGTGCTTCGTGTCAAACATCAGGCGGTGTTTGAACATTTTTTTCAAGAATATCGCGGATTTCTTGCAATAATTTAATATCAGGTGGCACAGGTGTTGCAATTTTCTCTTCGGGTGTTTTAAATAGTGCCTCGATTAGCGCAGTGAAAGGTTTCACAATCAAATAATACACCACCAATGCTTTAATTAAAAAAGCAATGATTGCATTGATAAAATTTCCAATTCTAATGGGGCCTAATTGCAGTGCTGAAAAATCAGGCTGTCCACCGATTAAACCAATCAAAGGAGTGATGATGTCTTTGGTCATTGAATCGACGATACTCGTAAAAGCCGCCCCAATAATCACCGCAACCGCCAGATCAACCACATTACCGCGCATAATAAATTTTTTAAAGCCACTCATATATTCTCCTTTTAATTAGTGCAAACCATATTCTATCGTTGTTTCTAAATCAGAGGGGGTTAAATACTGATGAAGATGATATTGGCTTTGGTCACCTTCAACTTGACAAGCAATCTCACTCATTTTATTGACCGTATCATAATACTGATTATCGATGTTACCCTGTCCCTTTATCGCAGCAAATTTGACTGGTAAAAAACTATTTGGCGATTGGTGATGGTTGGTCACTGTATCAAAATGGTGTAAAACCACATAAACATTGGCTGGAATAAGCTGCGGAAACCTTTGATAGAAATGCATCAAGGGCGTCAACACTTCTTTTTTCAAGTCATCATATACATGAAAATAAATGATTTGCCGTGGGTGAAATAACGCTAAACGATGCGTTTGTGCATAAAGAATATTAATTTTATCGGTTGAAAATACCAATTGAGAATGACGCCTAGAAATATTGTTAAGCTGCTTAACTAAAAAAGAATTTGGCGCACTTTCATGGGCTAAATTCAAACCATCCACTCGTGCTGCATGATTCATCCAATTAATGGTAAACCCAGGTTTATGATGCTGACTGATATCAGCCAGTAACAAGGGGTCAAAGCAAGCTTTAAGCAGCTTAGCTAATGTTTTTGCCACAGGAAATGCTAGATTATTTTGGTGATGATAAGCGTTTAACATATCACGATAAGCATCCTGTCGATTCGAAAAGACCGTCACGTAATCTGCCACAAAATCTTCAGGTTGTTTGTCTTTTAGTAAATGCTGTACAACAGGTTGATGCAGCGCCTCGATATCCCCAGGCTCCATAAAAGGCAACCCAAAACAGCCATCATGGTCAATGGCGATCACTCGCACTGAACTTGCTCGCCTAAAAAAAGAACAAAAAGCCGTTCTTGCCGGTTGAGTCAATGAATAAATCATAACGTAACCGCTCCTGTGGTAATGGGCAATTTAATAAACTATAGTCTAGAAAATAACTCACCACAGAAACGGTTTTGATTGATTAGATACTTTGCCGGGGTTCAATAGTTTTTAGCTGAAATGATGGCTGAGCGATATTAGTAATATCGGAAAAACGAAAAAGACCATAGGGGTTATTTATAATGCAAAAATTAAACACTTGGGCAAAACCCAACGCCCTTAATTCATGTTGTTGAGGCCGAAGTAAAGTGCCATGAAGGCGCATAAAATTAGTATTGTCTTGGTCAAAATGTAATTTTATAAAATTTTGGGATATCGAGGTTGCTAATAAACAGTCTTTTTTTATCGGCAGCTTCTCGTAGGTTAAGCGATTAGGGAACAACCAAATTAAATAATCATCTAGTAACGGGAAAATTCTTTGCATGGTTTGCTGATTAAGCGTAATAAAAAAATAACCGCACTGAGAAAGATTAAGATTATCCATGATCATTTCAAGATCATTAGTATTGCGCATCAAGTTATGTAAATAAGGTTTCATTTGCTCAAAAAATATTGCTTGCGGAAGAGGGCCGGTTAAATGTTGCATAACCATCGCAAATTTTGATACTGAACAAACCCAGGTAAGTAACGTGCGTGAGGAAATATTTTGTAAAAATATGCGTTGTTTTTCCAACAACAGTTTGTTCACAAAATCTACCATTTGATATTCATTTTTTAGTACTTGTAATAAAATACGTTCAAACATAGGCAAAAAAGCAAACATTTGCTCATTTGATAGTGAGCAACACAGGTAAGTAGCAATTTCACTGTTTCTAATGATTAAAGCAAGCGATGGTTGTAATACTGCGAGCATACATTGACCATAAACGGGGGGAATTTTTGTCAATACACATAGTAAATAATTAACGTCTTGCTCTGCACTTTGAATTAAATTATCACCAAAATAGGTCAAACATACTCTAAATTGCGCTAAATCATTCGTAGACCTAGCTAACCAAATCCAATGGTCAATAGCTGATAATTGCTCAAGCATCTTAGCTCTAATCAATGGATTATACGCATAACCTTCAATACCCTGTGGTGGTAGCGTAATTAAATCACGCACAGTTTTAGGGAAATTACTATGAATTTCATTTGACAACCACTGGGTTAGATTAGACATAGATAGATCCTAGGCTTTGATAATATCTTATGAGCTTGTAGGGATTCATGAATGGCCTACAAGCTTTGAGGGATTTAAATTTTAAGATTCTTGACTAATTGAGGTAATTAATATCACTTCTTCTGGCACATCCGCATGTCCCATGGCATGGGTTGTTTTTACTTGAGCGATGGCATCAACCACATCCATGCCTTCCACCACATGACCAAACACACAATAACCATATCCTTGCGCATTCTCTTGCTTAAAATCAAGAAAATGATTATCCACAAGGTTGATAAAAAATTGGGCAGTAGCCGAATGTGGGTCACCCGTTCGCGCCATTGCGATACTGCCTCTTTTATTAGGTTGTGCTGATTTTGCTTCATTTTGAATCGGCAATTTGGTTGCTTTTGATTGCATGTCTTGAGTGAGACCACCGCCTTGCACCATAAAGTTATGAATAACACGGTGAAAAATCGTATTATCGTAAAATTTATCCTCAACATAAGTTAGAAAATTTTGGGCAGTTTTTGGGGTGTTTTCATGGTCAAGCTTGATATGAATATCACCTTTCGTGGTATGAATAATTAGCATAAAACGCTCCTTTAAATTAAAGACTGGTGCATGATTAGCTCACGCATGCGGTTACAAACCTCATGCATGACATGAATATTATGAATACTTGCTAATGCGGTAAAAGCAGACGCTTGTTTTTTAAACAAATAATGCAGATAAGCGCGTGAGTGATGCAGGCAAGTATAACAGCGGCAATGTGCCATAATCGGCGTATCGTCTTTGGCAAACACTGCTTTTTTTATTTGAATTCGGGCATTGGGATAGATACTTTCAAACCGCAGCCAGTGGTTATCAACCACAATTTCACCACAATAAAGTGCGCCATGGCGGGCGTTACGAGTGGGCGCCACGCAATCAAACATATCGATGCCTTCTTTGACGACATCGATCAAATCTTGCGGACTCATGCCAACACCCATGGTATAGCGTGGTTTATTTACTGGTAAGTGATTCATGACTTCTTGAATAATCTTAATCGTTACCGGCATGTTAAAACCCACTGACTCACCGCCTATGGCAATCCCGTCTAAGTCAAGTGAGGTAACAAATTTGGTGCTTTCTAAGCGTAAATCTAAATGAGCGCCACCTTGGATAATGCCAAATAAGGCTTGTTTGTGACCGTAACGCGAGGTGGGATAACGCTGATGATACTCAAGTGATTGCCTAAGCCAGCGATGCGTGCGCTGCATGATTAGCTTGGCCTCATTAAAATCTGCTGTATCTGGCGTGCATTGGTCAAATGCCATGATAATATCAGCACCAATAATCTTTTGTGTTTGTAATGACATCTCAGGAGTCATATGGATTAAATTATCTTGTGCAGGTAATTTAAAATGCGCACCCTTATCATCAATCGTGCATTG
>CETG01074271.1_pt1 | contig 11010 bp, 13 predicted proteins | sample 361471 | NCBI WGS metagenome assembly CETG01 (sample SAMEA2622696, study PRJEB7988) | marine metagenome | isolation source: saline water (ENVO:00002010), including | reverse complement strand
TTTTTTCATTAAAGGGCTAATTGACACCAAAAATTGATTTTTTAAGTTAATATCCTTGCTATATAATTTTAAATCCTATGGTCAGTACAGGCTTTAATAAATCTGGGGTAGATGTTTTAGGCATACATTGGGCTCAATACTTATCTATGACATGCGTTTCACTATTGATTTTTCTTGTAGCGCTAGATAAAGCAGTTCCAACTTTTCACAAGTTTATTTTAGGTTTCCTAGCAAAGGCAGGCATTATTTGCTTTTAAGCCATTCCGCTCAAATACTATTCTTAAGAATTACTAAAGGTTCAATTTTGCAATCAAGATAAAAACAGATGTTAACTTCTTAGGGCTTTGCTTGAAAGAAATGCTCGCATCATTAAATTTTTGTACTGTTCTGGAGAATTACTGTTATACACAGAAACTTACTGACAAACAATTAGATTTCTTGGATCGGTGTTGGTTTGAATCATTAAATTCTTTCCACTACAATAGGTTTCCAAATATTGCTCCAGCAATAGTCTGCGATAAGGCGGGGGTGCCCAGAGGCAGTTATTGGATAACATGTAATGCTGCAATTCTTGATCTTATTAGACCTGTTGATTCTGGAAAAACAAGAAGAGCAAGGATTTATGATGCTCTTTTCCAATCTGGACTTTCAGTAAATTGTTAAACTTCTAAAAAATCAAATCCTAGGCTCACAAAATCATAAATAATTAAATGCTTTAATTTAAACGGTTTGAAATAGCGTTCCCATCAGTCCAAAGACTTTTTAATTTAATTTTATCTTTTAATAATATTGAAGGAAGACCTATCAAGATACAAAGAGCTAAAAGGGCAAAAAGATCAGTTGTAAATCTACTAATACCCCATTCAGAAGAGGCTAAAGCAAATAAATAGTGCATGATTAAATTCCTGATGCTCCAAAAATATAAGCCGAGGGGGTATCATTTGATAGTTTTCTTAGTAAAAATTATCAGTAATTACTTGCTCTGAGTTTTAGGCCCTATTAATGATAATAGTCTACGAGTTAAAAGGAATTATCTGTACATTAAGGGATTTGAATCCAATAATACGAACAAAAGAATAATTAGGATTAAAGAAGAAATAAATTAAAGTAATAAATAGTTAAAAATAAAATGAAGGTATAAAAATTGCGTAATTATTTTTTAGAGTAAAAAATCTTTAAAGCTAATATAAATATATTTAATATAAAAGTCAAGATATTCGAGATCATAATAGGTAATGAGCCAATATGAAATCCGTAAAGTATCCAAAATCCTACTCCGGTTAAAAAAAGAAATAATGTTAAAAAAGAAATATCCTGTGCAGATTTTCTTTTATAAGTTTTTATAACTTGTGGTAAAAAAGCTATGGTTGTTAATCCAGCAGCTAAATATCCATAAACATCTGTGCTCATATCCTTTTTTAGACTCTATTTTACATTTGAATACTTTAGCAAATTATAATTTTTTAATCAGTATTTAAATATTCTAATTCACTAGATTTTGATAGAAATTCAATAAATTCATCTATTCCAGTCTGGCCATAAAAACCAATTGAAATTCCGCATTTATCTATGATTTTAGAAGCTATTTTATATTCTAATTGATCGATATCTATATAGGAAGAATATTTATTCTTATTTATCTCTTTCTTACTTTCACCAGCAGAAAATATTAAAGCGCTTTCTTTTGAGATTCCAAAAGCGATTGAATTGCAAAATTTATTTGTAATTTTACTTGATATTCTATCCTCAAATTTCAACACTTCTTCTTCTACTTTTGTAGAAGCAAAAGTAGGCTTAATACAAATAAAAAAAACTGTTATAATTGAAAATATAAGAATAAATATATTCCTAATATAATAGTTATGAATCTTATAAGCTTTACCTTGACGCATTTAAATAGAATTACTATTAGACTAAAGATAATAAGCTTAGCATCTGCGCTTATGTCAAAAAAATTTAATTAATTTTACATAAAACCAAGAATTCATATTCAATTATCTTTTTCTATTTATCGGTCAACTTAAGAGATTTATAATTATGAGTCTATAGGCTTGAGTAATTCATGCTCCTAACCACAATGTAATGAAAAAAGAATATATCCGCTATTAAATTTTTCAAGCTGTCAATCGCTAATAATTTTGTTATCTTTTCTTATGTATCAATACTTCAGAAATGGCCACTCGGAGAGAAAAGTATCCTGAAAAATGCCCCTGGGATGGGGGGCCTAAGCAACACTTAGCCAAAAGACAAGAATGGATTATGAGAAACGGTATTGAGACAGTCGCATTCAGCAAAGATGAAGCTGATGAGCATTATTTTTTTGTTAGAACACTCCAAAATGAAGAAAGAGTACTTGCCTTTAGAGCAAGACTGCTTTACCAAAAATTATTGGACAAAGGATTCAAGCTTGAAGGATAGGATATTAAGGGAACAATTCTCTGAAAACTAGTAATAAGCCAAAAATCAAGAACATTATCAGAAAAAATATTACGATAATCGCAAACAAAGGAGTTAGATCATCATTTTTAAACTGGTTAATTTTTTTTTTATTTCCCATATCTCATTTATAGCTTTATAACTATTGATTGAAATGTTAATAAATTATATCTAATAAAATAAACGAGTATAGAATACTTAAATAAAGATGAGATATATATTCATCTAATTATCTTTAATAAAACTATAATAATATAGAGTAATTATTCTGGAGAACCTATTTTGTAGAGAAGTTTAAAATCATAAAAATTTTAATTTAAGCTAAAATAAATTTATAATTTTTATAATAATTTATCCAAGAAAAAAGCTAATAGCATAACGAAAAGAGTTAAGGATAATATTTTGAAATTAATTCTTGATTGAAATAAAAGGGTTTTTCATTCTCGTATTCTTCTAAAATTACAAAGTTTAAGAAGAAAATTCAAAGATTTTCTGTCTAGAAGCAAAATCCATAATTACCAAAAATCCCTTAAGCCAAGCTTTTCCACATTTCCACAGTACAGAGCTCTTCCTATTAAAAAATTATATTAGATATACTTTCTCAAGGACCTTCGGTCCTAAAAATGCCTGTGAGGAAGTGTTTATTGAACAAAATACAAAGATTTGCTTTAGGGGCGCATATTCAAATTTTGCTCTAATAAAATCCTTCTCTGTTCAGAAATCATAATATCTGTGGAAAAGTAACGTATGAAACATTTGTAGTCTGAAACCTAATTCTGACTTTAAGGTTCCAACGATCAATCTAAAAATCAGAAGCTCAATCTTGTATTAAAAAATACTTCATAGGAGATTTTTATTTTTTTTTATACTTTTAACTTGAGGGATCAATTATGTTCTGATTTTTAGAAATCTGATGGATTTCCTTCAGGAAAAATCACTGCAAAACATATCTAATTCACTTGGCTGGGAAAATCTTGAAATGTTTTCGAAAGATTCTCTCAAAGACCTTGTGGATGAAATTCATAATGAAGGCCGCTTAAACCATCTCCTCAAAAAGGCCTCCATTATCAATGAAGGTAAGTCTAAATCGAAATAAACCTAGAAAAACCTAAGAGTATTCTCCTGGAACATCATTTTTTCTTACCGTAACCTTTCCAACCTTTTTACCTGAAAATCTCAAAAGCTCATCACCTGAGAATTCAAATCCAAGGTTTAAAGCAATTTGAGCTACGTCATCAGCCGTAGATGATTGTAAAACTTTATTCTTTAAGTCAGGCTCTGACTGCATCTTCTTTAAAAAATCCTTTAATTGATCAATTGCCATAAGTAATCAAACTAACTAAGTCTTAGATAAATGGTGAAAAGCCCAAATAAAAAGACCCTAGGTAAATTACCAGGGCCAGGGTGATGGGGAGTCTTCTTTCTAAAGCATAAAAAGGAAGAAATCAAGCCCCTATATATGGTGTACTTATTTTCTGAAGATGGCCCTACCAGTAGTGTCTATAAATTTGTCTTAAATTGGAGTATTGGCAGCTATCGGGGTTTAGAGTTATAAAAGGAGAGGACTATCGTTTATTTATATAATCTAAATAACATAATTACAAATTTATATCATATTAAATAGATTAATATATCAACTCTGAGCTTTATAAAAATCAACTAAATTACTTAGCATTTCAATTACAACTTTGTTGGAACAACCTGTTCTTTCTTGAAGCCTTAAACAAGCTTCCTTTATATTAATGAATGCATCTTCACATATTTCAGATAATTCTTCTTCTGTAAGTTTTTTTTCTATCATGGATTTTTGCCTTAAAAAATAATTCTACAATATTGTAGCAAAAGCAAATTAAGTTTAATTTTATTTCTTCTATTAATTGTAAAATATACTTAATTGAAATCAAACTCCATTTTTTTTAAAGTAATCAGTTACTTTCTTTGCATCTTCGATTGATAAGGAGCTAATCCTTGTATTTGCAGGCAGCTCTAATAGAGTGCATACCGCAATGACATCGGCCGTATCAACATTTAATGCTTTTGAAAGCTCATTGATTCTGATTTTCATTCTTCAAGTATAAATAGGGTGACAACTTTATTTTCTAGATTGATTTTTGTCGTAATATAGAATAATGTGTTTTATTTATTTTTATAATCTTCAAAAAAAATAAAATTAAATAAATTTATGATAGGCGCGACTATTATATTGTAAGTAAGCTATAAAAAATTGATCTGGCTTTTATATAAATTAATCTAGATAATAATAATTCTAATGCTTTTATTAAGTCTTAAAAATGCATCAAAAGACTTTGGAATAAAGAGTCTTTTTAAGGAAATTAGCCTCAATATTAAACATGGAGAAAAGATTGGCTTAATAGGTCCTAATGGCGCAGGGAAATCAACTCTTCTAAAAGTATTAGCTGGAATAGAGATCCTACAGAGTGGTGATAGATATTGTGCTTCAAAGATTTCTATCCAATATGTAGGGCAAGAAAGTTTATTCAAAGCAGATCAATCAATTCTAGAGGCTGTTCTAGAAGGATGCGGAAATAAAAAAGAGCTTCTTATTCAATTCAATCAAATCACAGAAGAATTAGCTCAAAACCCAAAAGATAAAAGGCTTCTTAAAGCACTTGGAATAGTTTCTGAACAAATGGATATAGAGCAAGCTTGGAATTTAGAGCAGAAATGCAAAGAAGTTCTTATGAGACTTGGAATTAAAGATCTTAAAAAGCCAATAACTGATCTTTCTGGAGGCTATCTAAAAAGAATAAGCCTAGCTTCAGCCCTAGTAAAAAATCCCGATGTTCTATTACTAGATGAGCCAACGAATCATCTGGATGCGTCAACTGTTGAATGGCTACAAAACTGGCTTCAGAAATTTAAAGGAGGGTTGGTTCTTGTAACACATGATAGGTATTTCCTTGATAAAATTACACATGAGATAATTGAAGTAGACAAGGGAAGTATCCAAAAATACAAAGGTAATTATCAAACATATTTAGAGCAAAAGTTATCTATAGATAATACATTCCAAAAACATGAAAAAAAACTTAAGTCATTTCTTAGAAAGGAACTTGCTTGGTTAAAAAAAGGAGCAAAAGCTAGAAGCACTAAACAAAAAGCTCGCATACAAAGAATAGAAAGAATGCAAAAAATAACTAAAACAAGTAATAAGAAAACTCTGGAATTAAGTTCATTAAATAAATATCTTGGTAGTAAAGTTATAGAAATTGAGAATTTAACTCTTTCAACGAATAAAATGCTTTTCGAAAATTTTAGCTATAGTTTTAATCGAGAGGATAGGGTAGGTATTATTGGATCGAATGGCACAGGAAAATCTAGTCTCTTAAATCTAATCGCTGGAAAGATTGATCCTAGTAAGGGTAAATTTAGTCTTGGCGAAACTGTTAATCTTGGATACTTAGATCAACAAAATAAAGAGTTAATTAAGGATAATTTAATTAATAAGAGAGTTATTGATTATATAGAAGAAGAAGCAAGGATTATTAAGATTAAATCAGAAACCATCTCTGCTTCTAAGCTTCTCGAAAGATTTCTATTTACCCCCGCACAGCAACACAGTAAGTTATCAAAACTCTCAGGCGGAGAAAAGAGAAGACTTAACATATGCAAAATACTTATGAAATCTCCAAACGTATTATTACTAGATGAGCCAACTAATGACTTAGATATTAATACTCTAACTATACTTGAAGACTATATAATAGAATTCAAAGGTTGTGTAATAGTTGTTTCTCACGACAGATACTTTCTTGACAGAACTGTTAACAGGATTTTTGCAATAAATAATGGTCTAATAGAAAGATATGAAGGTAATTATACAAATTATATGGATAGAAAATCAAGAGATTCTTATCTAGAAAAAAGTGACTTGAATGTTTTAAGTCAAAATTCATTAAAGAATGACATAAGCAATAGTGATAAAAATATAGATTACAATGTTAAATCAATTCCAAAAAGAAGGAGTTTCAAACAAAATAAAGAATTAGAGGAAATAAATAAACAGTTGCCTTTCTTAGAGGAGAGAAAATTAATTTTAGAAGAAAGAATTAACAACTCCGAAGGTAATATAACCGAATTAAGTCATATGCTTGCTAATACTATAAAAGAAATTAATAATCATGAAGAAAGATGGCTAGAATTAAGTGATATACCAACTTAATTATTCAATTAAAATAATTAACTTTATATATAAATCAATCATCCTTATATAATAAGTAACTACCAAGGAAGTTTTTCTCCATTAGCATGCCAAAAAGTGCCTGTATTTTTCATATTTAAATTATCAATTCTATTAATAAGGCCTTCTACAGAAGCTTTAGTAGTAATACCTTGAGGTGTAAATCCTGTCATAGCAGTACTAACTAACCCTGGATGTAATATTCCTACTGCTATATTTTTTTCATACAAATCAATTGATAAAGACTTCCCAGCCATGCAAAGAGCTACTTTAGACATTCTATAACCATAAGAACCTCCACTTGTATTATCTTCAATAGATCCCATTCTACTTGTCATAAATATAATTTTTGATCCTTCGTTTAAATTGCCTAATATCGCTCGAGTAAAACATAATGGGCTTAATGCATTAATCTCAAATTGTCGGATAATGCTTTCAGGATCTATTTTCGAGAGCTCATTATATTCATATATGCCTGCATTATGAATCAAAACATCAATCCTTTTATTTTTTAATTTATTTATAAGGTTAATAACTGAATTTCCAGAGCTGACATCAACTTCTTTCTCAACTCTAACTCCTAAATCATCTAATTCTTTTGATGATTTCCTACATGTAGCAATAACTTCTTCACCTCTCTCTTTCAATTGACGGCAGTACTCTAAGCCAATGCCCCGATTACAACCTGTTATTAAATAGTTAGCCAAAATTTTCTTGCAATTATTCCTAATTTAACTTCATTAAGAATAAAATTCTATATTTTTAATAAGCATTCAAAAATACTTCATATATTGAAAATATTACTAATCTAGTAAATAATTAAATCTAATCTAAATACTAGAATGCGTCTCTAAATTATATCTATGGCCTACTAATGGTTCTATAAATTTTGTTTTTTTATCTAAGTATTTTGATGCTTCTTTTAAATCACCGTCAATAGCAATAATTCTATCTAGAATCCCAGAAAAATCGGCTTCTCCTCCTGTAGTGCTTGAAAGAATTGTTAAAGGTTTAAATCTCTTAATAAGCTCAGGTAAAACTTTTTTCCCTTGAATGAAACTACCCAGAAAAGGCAACTTAAGGTTTATTACGGGAGTAATAACTGCATCAATTTTCCTAGGCAATATTTTTTCATCAAGAAACCCATGAGGTTCGGTATATATACTCCCAGATAAGTGAGAAAGGATATAGCCATTCTCTATATTGGGAACAGCAGCACCAGCAGTTGCCTCAATTTCGAGTCCAAAAATTTTTTTTATTTTCCCAGGATTTAATTCAAAAATATCTTCAAATCCAATAGATTTAGCCAACTTACATGCAGCAGCAGATCCAACAATAGGGATTGTTCTTGAAAAACATTCAAGGGATGGACGATGGGCATGGTCAGCAAGCCCTTGTGTAAGCAAAATTAAGTTTATTTCTTTAGGCAAATCTAATTCTTTTTTTAATTTGCCTTCTATTAACCAACGTCCAGGAGGAAAGAACAAATCGCCCCTAAGCCAAGGGTCTATCAAGATACGTAGTTCTTCAAACTGGATTAACCAACCACTAGAGCCAAAATAAGTCGCAGATAATGCCATTAAGATAAAATTCACAAGTACTTGATAGGTTAAAAAAAGATAAGCGCTTTATATGAATTCAATTGGCTTTGGAACATGGGCTTGGGGGAATCAAATTATATGGGGATATAACCCAGAAAAAGATGATGTGCTATTAGAAGCCACCTTTAAAGAAGCAATTGATGGGGGAATAAACCTTATTGATACAGCAGACTCTTATGGAACTGGTTCACTAAAGGGCAGAAGTGAAGAACTGTTAGGCAAATTTCTCAAACGATTATCCCATTCAAAATTAAAGAAAATTACCGTCGCGACAAAATTAGCCCCCTTCCCATGGCGAATTGGAAGAAAAGGGTTTAACAATGCGTTTTTATTAAGTAAAAAACGACTTCAGGGAAAACTTGACCGTGTTCAAATCCACTGGAGTACTTATAGATATGCGCCTTGGCAAGAGACTCAATTAATCGATGGATTAGCTGATCTAATTGAAGAAGGTTCGGTCAAAGAGATAGGCGTCTCAAACATGGGGCCAAATAGAATCCGTTATTTCCATCAAAGACTAATGAAGCGAGAAATAAAGCTTAAAAGTGCTCAAATTCAACTTTCCCTCTTATCCCCTAAACCAAAAGAATATCAATCCCTGAAAGATACATGTGATGAACTAAATATTGAAGTTTTGGCATATAGTCCTTTGGCTTTTGGGGTTCTTACAATGAAGCCTGAAGAAGAAAAATTACCATCTCAATTTATTAGAAGAAAAATTATGATAAGACTTCTTAATTCAAGCAAAGAACTAAGAAGAATGCTAAATAACATAGCTTCTTATAGAAGAGTTTCGAGAACTCAGGTTGCCTTAAATTGGGTAAGATCAAATGGGGCAATTCCTATACCAGGAATTAGAAACCCAAATCAAGCTAGAGAGGTAAAATTAGCCAAGAACTGGGATTTATCAAAAAAAGAAACTGATGATCTAAATATACTTAGTTTAAATTGCTTAGAACGCATGCCTAACAATCCATTCCAAAGCCCTTAAAGCCAATTAAGTCTCTCAAAATCTAAGAAAATTTTAAGCTAATCCGTTGTTTTTACCAATTTGATAGTCATTCAAGGCTCAAATATTTCATTTATTCTAAACATTATGTCAATAATCAGAATCAAAGCATTAACTAAAGTCTTTAAGGTCCACGGCTGACTATGAAAAGGACTAATATATGATCTAATTTGATTTCAATTATGGTCGAGCTTCAAACAGCAGTTGATAGTTATCCTTTCTGGAAAGCAGTTTTATGGTGTTTTTATCCAATCTCAATGCTTATATTAATAGAATTTATTACGAATAATATTAATGATGATGATGATGATGATGGAGGGAAAATGGTGCCGATACTTCAATCTAATTAAAAAGAAAGATGGTTTTAAAAGTAGGTAGCAAAATACCTGATTTTTCTCTTGCGGATCAATCGGGGAAAGTAAGAAGTATTAAGGAACTAAAAGGGAAGCCCTTTGTATTATTTTTCTATCCTAAAGATGATACGCCAGGATGCACTATTGAAGCCTGTGGTTTTCGTGATAAATATGATTTATTTAAGGTCTTAGGAGCCGAAGTATGGGGAATAAGTAATGGAGAGGCTTCTAGCCATTTGGATTTTGCAAAAAAAAACAACTTGCCTTATCCATTGCTATGTGATCAAAACAATCTAATAAGAAGAAAGTTTGGAGTTCCTAAGTTCCTAGGTTTACTAGAAGGTCGGGTTACATATGTAGTAGATTCACAAGGAATACTAAAACATATATTCGAGGATCTTCTAAATGGACCTGCACATATAAAAGAGGCGCTAAAAATATTGAAAGAGATTCAAATCTAATAAAAGAAACGCTAATGTCTACTTTTCTTATCTAATTAATAATTAAAATATTAAAGTAATTTCTTTATTATCCTGTGTTAAGTAATTTTTCTGAACTATAATCCCTTTGATGCAAATAATTCTTACAACTCTGGAACCTTCTGGAATTATAAATCTATCAGGCTTTATTTTTTCTTCTGGGAATAAATCTTCTATATTGATTATGTCGTCGATTTCTTTATCAGCTTCAAATAATTTAACTTCTGGCTCAGCTAAGACTTCTAAAGAGACTTCCTTTTCTTCTTTTGAAAGGTCATTAGCTAGGTCTAAGATATGATGCTTATAAAAATTGACACGAAACTTACTGAATTTATCATATTGTGATTTTCTTTTAATCTATCAACCGAATCAATTTTATGATACTTGGTTACAATCTTATCTTTAATTTTAATAATCTTAGAGAGATAAATTGCAGTCTTTAAACTTTGAATTAAGGATGTACTAAGGTTCACAGATTTTAATAAATTAGTCAGAAGATATCAGACTTATTTCTCTTTTCAATTACTTTCTCATATTCTTAAAACACAATGTTATAAACCTCCAATAAAGTTAATTTTCTTTAAAATCATTCTTGACTCTATTTAAAAATAAATTATTCCTATCTTTCTTTTTCTTTTTCCAAAGAATAGAATAAATAAGTTCTATCCTTCTAGGCAAATTGCAACTCAAAGGCTGATTAAATAAAACACTCATAAGAATCAAAATTAATCGCAACCAAATAAATATATAAGCTAATCATAAAGTTAAACTTATATATTTATTTGGCATAAGATAATAAAGGTAATTATGTTATAAACAAATCGATTTATGCAGGCATGAGTGCTATAACCCATTTCAGTATAAATTAACACTGATTAAGTATATATACGCTTAATATTAGCTTTATAGATTGTTGCTACGAAATGCAGAG
>CETG01087605.1_pt1 | contig 11024 bp, 10 predicted proteins | sample 361471 | NCBI WGS metagenome assembly CETG01 (sample SAMEA2622696, study PRJEB7988) | marine metagenome | isolation source: saline water (ENVO:00002010), including | reverse complement strand
GAAGAGTTCAGAAGGATTTGGATGGAGATGGATCGTATAGAACCTCTTACACCAACTCCTATTTGGCATCCTGATAATTATAAAAAAGTGGATGAATAAATACTAAAAAAGTGTTTATACTCTGATGAATACCTCTAGAGATAATATTGATGAAGGGACTCTTGACAATATTAAAAAGTTAAGAAAAACTGGTAAAGAGATAGAGGATATGACTAAGCCCTTGAGACAGGGCATATCTGATGCTGGAAAGGGTTTGTTTAATAAAGGTAAGGGTGATATTAATAAATTTAAGAAGTCTCAGGAAATAGCAAAAAGAGCAACAAATATTGATAATATTAGAAGTAATAAACCTAGTGTAATTAAGCAGTCTGATGTATCAAATAAGGCTTCTAATTTTACAAAGGATTTTAATAAGACAAAAGAAGTGAAAGTCCCAAAGCCAAAGGTGACTCGTATAACTCCTGCAATGAAGGAGAAGGCATTCAAACAATCATTTGGTAAACCAACAGGTGCTGATTGGAAAACTGGTAAGGGAACTTATACTCCACCAAAGAATATTCCTAATAGAAATCTTTATGTTGATAAGACAGGTAAACCAACTGAAAAGGGTATTGATAAGTATATTACAAATAGAAATACTAAGGGTAAGTTTAAGGGTGCTGATATTAAACCAGAAACTGTTAGTAAAGGGTTAGAGAAAACTGCAAAGGATATTAAAAATCCAACAATTAGAAAAAGTACTGCAACACAGATACAAACTAAGTATGGTGGTAGAAGAGCAAATAGATCACCAGATCCTTGGAAAGGTGCTTCTAGTGTTCCAAAATCTGATGGAAGAAAATTAAATAATCCAATGGTAAATAAAAACACGAAGGTTCCAAGTACAGGTACTCTCAGATCAACAACTAAGAATCCTCAAGGAATGCCCAAGGATATACTTAAACAGATTGAGGGTGAAGGATGGACTAAAAAAGGAGAAACGAATAAGTTCTGGCAAGGTACTGGTGAAAAACCAAAAGAAGTGAAAGTTCCAAAACCAAAAGATTTTAAAGGTAGTAAACCTCCTGGAAAAGTAAAATGGGATGGTCCTACCTATACTGTAGGAGGTAAGAGTACTGGTAGTAAAATTACTACTAGATTAAGAGTTGTTAAGGATACAGTTAAGGATACATCAAAGCCTAAGCAACTTTCATTTAATATTAAAGGTGCTAGACCAAGTACTAGTCCTCCAGAATTGCCAAAGTTTACTAATACTAGTAATCCTTCTTTTCGTCGTGCTAAACCTAAATCTGCAATAGGATCTGCATTAACTAAAATCGCTTCAAAAAGGAAAGAACAGAAATTATTAAAACCTTCTACTTCTTCCAGTGCTATTGTAAAAATAGGTGATATAGAAAAACTAGCTAAAACTGATAAAACAACTGGTGGAAAACTTGTTACAAAAAACTTGAGTGGTGTGGTTGCAGGAACAAAAACTCCATCTGCATATAAGCCACCAGATAGAACACCTTTGAAAATGCCTAGAAAAGGAAAACTTACTGGTTCTTCATGGGTAACAAGAGGTGCTGGTAGATATCTAGGTGCTGCTAGTGGTTTAGCAACATATAAAACTAAGTTCGACCAAGAAAGAGCAAAAGGTAAAAGTAGAGTTTCTTCTGCTGTTGCTGGTGGTCTAAAAGGATCATCTAATGCCTTTGGAACTTATGCTGGTACTGTTATTGGTAGAAAACTTGGTGGTGCGGCTGGTGCTGGTGTTGGTGCTATGATTGGTGGTAAGGTTGGTAATAGAGCTTATGAAATTGGTAAGAATGTTACAAATTGGGGTAAGAAAACCTTTAAACAATTTAGAGGTACTAAGAGTACACCAAGTAAGCCTGTTAGGATTCCTTCAAGTGGTAGTCTTAGTTCATAGTCTTTAATTAATATAAATACTAATTGTAGAGAAACAACCTAGAAAATGTCTTATAAGCACTTTAATGATATTCAGAGTCTATATGAATCTGTTTGTGAAATAAAAGATGAAGATCGAAAACTTACTGAAGAAGTAACAACGATAGTATGTACTTCTATGTTTAGTGAAGGATACACTACAACTGCTATAAGAACTTATCTTGAAAATTCTAGTTCTGATGAAATAGTTGAAACTTATGCAAGATATACAGAGGATTTCTCTTTTATTGATGAATCAAATCTCACAGAATCTGTTGACGATGAGATACTTTATGAGTATGTTTTAGATCAAGAAAGTATAGAATCTCTAAATCAGGTTATTAGTGAAGCTCTTCCTGCTCTACTTAGAAAGGCAATTGCTCCTGCAGCAAGAATTGCTGGACGAAAAGTAAGGAATGTACTTCCTGCTTTTTCAAAAGCTTCTAAAAAAGTAAAAGAACTTGGTGCAGTTAAGAAAGTTGGTGGTGGTGTTAAGGAAGTAGGTAAGTGGACTGGTGGTGCTAATCCATCAGGTAAGCCTAAAGTAACTATTGGTACTGGTGCTAGTAAAGTAAAGGATACTGTAAAGACTAAAGTTGGTAATGCTGTTGATACTCTAAAGAAAGCATCAAAAACTCCAATAAAGAGTGCTAAAAACACTTTAGCAAAAGTTGGTAATTGGATTAAGAATAATAAAGTAAAAACTGCTGGTGGTGTTCTTGGTGTTTCAGCACTTGCTTTAAGTGGAGGAGGAGATAAAAATACTAATAATACTACTACAACCCCTAAAGATACAACTCCTAAAGATACAACTCCTAAATCTAAAACTCCTGACACAGGTGATGTTGGAAAAGCTGCTGCTAAGGCTGCTGGTAAGACTGCAGGTGTTGCTACTGCTGGTGCGGCTACTGCATCTGCTGCTCCTAAAGTTAAAAAACCTTCAACTGCTAGTGGTAAAGAATTACCAAAAGCAAAGGAAGTTAAGAAAGGTTCTACTAGAGAACGCATGATCAATAAAAATATTGAGAGACATGGTAAGGATGCAGTTGATAAGTTAAGAAGTAAAAATGCTGCTTTCCATGCTGCTAGAAAGAAAGGAACTGGTTATAGTATGGATGACTTTGTAAAAGACTTCCCTAATTCTAATACAGCAAAAGAAAGGGCAAAGAGAAATAAAGTTACTTCTGTAATGGATATGGAATCATATGATGCTTTTGATATGGTTAGTGCTTATTTGATTGATTCAAATCAAGTTGAGAATATGGATGAGGCACTCTATGTAATGACTGAGATGGATGCTCAAACCATTCAAGGTATCGTAGAAGATTTTAAAAAAAAAGCCTAACTGAAGAAGAGGCAGATCGAGTAAAGGATAAAAGACTTGAAAGATATGGTATAGGACATGATGGATCAGATAGAAAATCTGGTTCATCAGGTTCTAGTTCTAGTGGAAGTCGTCCTAAAGGAAAAACTGTTCTTCAAAAGGAAACTGAGAAGAAGTATGGTAAGAACAAATCTGCAGTTGATATTGTAAGAGCAAAGATTAAGGCGAAGCACGGAAGTGGTGCTATTGCTCCAAGTAAGACTACACAGAAAGCAACTACTAAGGCACAAAAAGCTGCTGATCAGGACGGTGACGGTAAGGTTAGAACCGTTGATGCCTAATGAAAACTTATAAACAGTTCAACGAAGATCTAAAATCTTGGTGGAATAAGGGTAAGAATGTTAGGATTCCTAATGAGGATTCTGCTAGTTGGAAAACTTTATGGAAAGATGATGTTAAACAGGTATCACATTCCGATAAAGCATTTAAATCAGGTAAAACAAGTTGGAAGAGTCTAAGACCTTGGAAAGGATTTACTGATCCTAAATTAAGAGGAACTGGTCCAACTCCTATACAGAGACAAATTGTTGGTAGAACGGGTAAGGTTCTTAAGAAAGTTGCAAAGGTTGCACTTAAAAAACTTATCTAGTAACTGATTTTTTAACTATTGCTGTTCCTTCTATTACCCTTTCGGTAACTCCGTTTGGACTGGATATTAATATATCGTAAAAATATTTTCCTGCCTTTAATGTTTCTGTTACTGTTGATAACATTTCAATAGTAACTCTTCCTGTAGTTGGGTCATTTGAAAATCCAACTGTAAATTCTGCTGCTTTACTGGATGATTCGTATCTTTTTATTTGAGCACATCCAACATAACCAGTTAGATCTTTTATACTATTAGATGCTGCATCTTCTAGAACAAAAGTTTGAGCAAAGTCTGTTCCAGTGTATATTACTATATTGGCAGTGAATACAGGCATTATTTTTTTCTATATTTGAATATTTATGCTAAGTCTGTTAGGAATGGTGTAATCCAATCTTCATTTTGATTTGTAACAGATATAATAGTTATACCTCTTGCATTTAATTTTGATAGTAAAAGATCATATGATGCTTGAATTGTACTCATAGTCATACTTCCTGATGTATCAATAAATATCGCAACCTTAGATCCGTCAGGAATATTATCTAGTCCACATATAGTATACCAATCAGAAGCATTTGCTGAATTACCACCATCTCTATTAACATTAACTGGACCAAATGTTTTTCCATTTGCATTTGCTCCTATATTTACTGATGTGTCATTAACTATAATTTCACTTGAAGTCAGTATTATCGGACCAGTATTAGCCCCAGATCTCACATTTAACTTAAATTTTTCAATACCTTCTGTTGTTAAATCTTGTACTAGTTGTTTGGATACAACTGCTTGACCTGATGAATTTATACTAAAATAACCAGATAATTGATTATCATTAAAATCTGCTGCAGTAATACCAGATGTTGATTCTATATCCCACCAAAAAGTTGTTCCAGATGCATAACCTGTTGTTGATACTGTAAAATTAACTAGATCTCCTTCATTAAGCGTGGTTGCTGATTGTGAGATTGCTTCTGTCTGTCCAACATCAGTTATTGTAACTTCTGCAGCTGTTGCAACAACAGTACCTGATGAAGAATCTAATCTTATCTTTGCAGTAAAGGTTTCTCCATCATCTGTAACAATATCTCCTACTACATTAACATTAAAAGATCCTGTATTATTATTAATTGTAAATGACCCTGCCATAGTGCCACCAACAAAGTCATCTGCTGTTGCAGTTCCAGATAATGTATAGTATAAAGTGGTTCCATTTGTTACATTTGTAGTAGTAACAGTATATGTAACAGAACCCCCTTCACTAATTGCTGTGGAATTTTGCCCTACGGTGTATGTTGCTGGTGGTGGAGGTGGAGGTCCTGATCCTTGTCCTTGTATTAGACCACCTCCAAGTCCAACAACCTTAAATTGTTGTCCACTTAGAGTTAGGGTGCTGTTTAAAGCATATGCTGATCCAGAATATATGATGGATGTATCATTACCATCAAATGTAAATTCGTGAGCAGTTCCATCTGTACTAACACCAACTGATATTTTATCAAGCGGTAGTGCTGGAATATAGAATAATTTATCTTCTAGTTCTTCATTATGAATATCAACATAACCATGAGATTTAGTTAGTAATATTTTTACTTTATCTGAATCATTAACTGATCCTGCTCTTGATACAAATACATCTTTTATATCTTCTATCTTACATTCTAAAATATTACTATTGAATAGATGTCTTTTTGATCTTAACCATCCTTTCCATTGGAGTCTTGTAGATGCGGTAGGTTTCATTTATATCCACCCCTTATCTACTAATTGGGTAAAGAGGAAAGTATTACCTATACCCAAATTTTTTCTACTAATTCTAGTTTCAAAATAATTATAATCAAGTGCGTCTAGGTTAGTTGCTCCTATGGATTCTGATTTAGCAACTTTCATTGTTCTTGCTGCAGCCTCTAGTAAGTTATGTGGTGATGCAAAGGATAGTGGAGTTGTTTTCCACCAATTTGTAATTCCTGTTGAGTTTCCTATTCCTAGAATAGCTTGTGCTTCTATACATAATTTATGTTGAATGTCTGCATCTCTAGTGTAATTAAAGTTATACTTATTTTGTATTACTAGATCTTTTGTTGCATTATCAATATATGCACTAGCAGCAGTATCATCAATTGATGAAGTTCCTATACCAACATTATTTGAATCATTAATACCGTGAATTAAGAACCAACTTAAACTCCAAGGTTCTCCACTAAAGAGATTATAATCTTCCCGATGGTTAGTGTGTGAAACCATACTTCTGAATATATACTCAACTTCTGCATTTGTTTGAGATCCTTTATTTTGTAAATCACTCCAAATCGGAATTGGATTTAATGTGGATGCCCATTCCACTTGTAGTCTATCACTTATGGGTAGATTGATTGCATTGGCAGAAGATATACCAACATTATTTGCAACTGTTGCTCCACCATTACTATTAAATTTAACATGATTCATAAAGTTGAGTTGAGCATATAGCATACTATCAGTAGCGTCTCCACCCCATCTTGTTAGGAAATATGGGGTATAATTTCCTGATGTTGTGATTCCTGTTTGATTGTACCAAGTACTTATTCCAACATAAGTACCCATATTCTTAACAGTAGGTGTCCATGTATTAATAGCAGTTCCTATACATCCTGTTAGATTTGTAGTAATTCCTATTCCTTCAGTTGATAGACCACTAAGATTTCCACCTAGACTTTCAAATCTAGTTTTTGTATCTGCTGATATATTTGCAAGTATTGAATTATATTCATCTGTATATTTTGTTCCAAAGAATGTATCGAAACTATTCATTCCATATCTAAGTAGATTTGTTCTAGCAGTACCACCAGTACGGAATGTCATAAGTGTACTGGTAGTTCCTATACCAACACCATCACCAATAATACCATCTAGTAAATGTTGTAATGTGATATTGTTAATATCTACATCTTCCCCGTTAAAATTATATGGCATTATAATATTCCCATTAGTGATAATTTATTGACATCATGACTAGAACAATTCTTCATCAAATTGTATCTGGCATTTACAGCAGATGAATGATTTCTAGGCATCGCTTTACAGATACCAATAAGCATGTTACCTTCGGCACTAGTTAGACCTGCTGTTAAATAACCATTTTGATCATTTACTGCTGCCATCCAAGGGTTATCTTCTCCAAGTCCTGCTATATCCTCACCATCACTTGGTAAAGCTGATAGAGGAACATATGCACCAGCAGGTAGGAATGGATTACGGTGCATTGGGTGACCTGGATTGTCTTGATACCAACTGGCACATGAATAACCATAACATTTATCTAAGTAGTTCATTAGATTGGGGTTGAATTTAGGACTACGTGCAATCAGATTGTCTCCTTCACCAATAGAACCTCCACCCCATCTATCTGGATCACCACCACCACTCCAATCTTCATCTAAACCAGGATATTCAGTTTCAACAAGTCCACCAGTATTAGTATCTGAATCTGGTGTATCATCAACATAATCTGCTTCATCTCTTCCAATATATGCAACATCAACAAGAACTATAGGTCTTGTTCCGTTAGATCTAGTATACATTAAGTTTGGAACTGCGATAGTAACTGTAGTGCAATTATCCCACCATTCTTTATGTGTTGGATAATCATTCAAAACACCCCAAGGACCATCTGTCCAGTTATACCAATGTTGTGTTACGAATCCAAGTTCTCCTAAGTTTGGTGATTTTGTACTAATTTTTAATCTACCAAAAGCTCCATCTAAACAAACATTATCTATAGTATCAATATAATCATGTGCCTTACAGAATGCACCTAGAGCCCAAGTTTGAGTTTGTAATCTCCAACTAAAATTCTGGTATGGTCTTACATAGTTTGATGAGTTTCCTAACCCCCAATTATTTGGATTAGTTCCAGCATTACCATTCTGTGGTGCATAATTTGGACCCATAAATGGGTTTGTATTCGTGCCGTTTGTTATTACAGAGTAATTTGCCATTAGATTAGAGGTTCTACATTTACAGTGGTTTCTGAAAGGAAGTTATGGGGACAACGTAGGATGGAATAATTTGTACCATTGTTTGAATTTACACCAAATCCAACTGTAGTTGGCTGTAAGAGATAGAATGTTCTATTAGGATAAGTGGTTCTAAATTGTGACCATAGTGTTGAAAATTGTGTAGTTGATTGACTATCTGATTCATCAATAACAGCAATACAAAGTCTTTGGGCACTAGTAGGTTTTGAGAAATCACAACCAGTTGAAATACCTGCCCTTACATTTATTCTACCTTCTAGAACGATTTCTTTTTTACCTCCTGGTGAAGTAAAAAGAACATCGTATACATAACGACCTTCTTTTAGTTTAGCAGTTGTCCAACTTGGGATTGATATATTTATTTTTCCGTTTTCCCTATCTATAAATCCTACATTAAAACTGACAGAAGTTCCACTATCCTTATGTTTTCTTATTTGTGATTTTCCATTATAACCTGTCAGATCTATTGGTTCACCACCAGTTTCAAGCATATCATACTCTTGGTTAAAATCTGCACCTCCAAGGATTGTTAAATTGTGAACGTAGGCTGACATATATTTTTTTAACTATTTATTACTAAGTATCTAAGTCCATTATAGATATTTTTATTAAGTCCATCATATCCCCAGTTAAATGCGGTATTACTATCTCCACTTACATATAATATACCAGAACCTATTTTTTCAAATGCAGTGATTGTTAGTGGTGGAGATGCTCCATATGAAGCAGCTGTTGTATATACAGGTGTTCCTCCTGTGAATATTACAGTAGCATCTTGAGATTGTGATGCTGGAAGACCAGAATTTTGTACAGCAGTATTTGACGATAGTTCTGAACTGCCTTGATATCCTAGATCACTATCTGCTCTTATTTCAGATTCAAGTAGAGTTAGAATTTCATTTATATTATCTTTATGTGAACATCCATTACCTGCTGGACTTCCATTCCACCATTCTGCATTGAACCATATAACCCCACCATTGTTCATATAATTTTTTAATTTTTGTAATTTACCATTTGAAGTATCTCTAAGATCGTCAAGTAGATGACCATCTACAGCGTAAGTACCTGGTGAATCTGATGAGAATGAACTACATTGATTATAACCAACTCCAATATGAACTACACCATATGAACTTACTTGATCGTAGGTTATTACACCTGCACTATTTTCATTGATAACACCTACTTGTTCATTAGCATAAGATGTTATAACAAGTTGAGGTGAAATATCTTGAGTAGCAAGAACCTGACCTTCAATTACAATACTTTTTTTATCTGATGCATCTGTGAACAATACATCGTAAACATATCTGCCTGGTTTTATTGCTTTAGTTGCAGTGGTTGCTAAAGAAACTCTAATATGACCATCTTCTCTATTAATAAATCCAACATTAAATATTGAAGTTGCATTTACACTTTCTGGATGCTTTCTTAAATATGATTTTGCACTATAACCAGTTAGATCTAATGAAGTTCCATCAGAGTTGTCCAAGTAAAAATCTCTTGAAAAATATGCTCCAGTTTCAATAGTAAAATTATTTACGTAGACTGCCATTAGGATAAATCTGTTATAATATATTTATCTATATACATGACGTGAATTATATCTATAATGATTGATGATATTATTGTAGTTGGTGGTGGCAATGCTGGATATGTTTCTGCTTTAATATTGCAAGCATCTTTTCCAAAGAAAAATATAAAGATTATTCAGTCTGAAGATATTGGTATTATTGGTGTTGGTGAAAGTTCATCTGAACATTTTGCTGATTTTTGTAGGTATTGTAATATACCCATACTCACTCTTGTTTTAAATGCAAAGGCAACCTTTAAAAATGGTGTTTATTTTGAAGGATGGTCTGATGAGGATTATTTACATAATATAACTGTATATAATTGTGCTAAAGCATCTGGAAATCATTTTCCATATTTACATAAAGTTGTTGCTGAAGGAAGACCGAATTTTGAGATGAATCCAAAAGGATCTCTTGATAATCAGGTTCCTCTTAATTTCTTTAATAGTTTAGATCATTCACCTACACATCAATTTCATTTTGATACACAAGCATTAAATAAGTTTCTGAGTAAAATATGTGAAGATCGGAATATTGAGATAATAGAAGATAGTATAGAGTCTGTTGATATTAATTCTGAAGATGGAGATATTACTTCTGTTAATGGGAAGCAAAAGTATTACGCAGATTTCTTTATAGATTGTTCTGGATTCTCTAGACTTTTATTAAATCGTGCGTTGGATGTAAAATGGAAATCTTATTCTGAATATTTACCTTTAGATTCTGCAATTGCTTTTGCGACTGAAGAGATGGAAGAGTATAACATCTATACAAAATCAACTGCTAGAGATTATGGTTGGAGTTGGCAGATTCCAACACAGGGTAGAACTGGTAATGGATATGTTTTTTGTGAAAAGTTTATTAATGAAACTCAAGCTCATGAAGAAATGGAAAGGGTATATGGTAAAGAATTAGATATTGTTAAGACATTTAAATTTGATCCTGGTAGAATGGAGAAGGCATGGTATAAGAATTGTTATGCCGTAGGATTATCGCAAAGTTTTGTTGAGCCATTAGAAGCAACCGCTATAGGTAGTGTTATACAGCAGATGTATGCCTTTGTTCATTATTTTCCATCAAATAGTATTGATGAATGTAATCAAGTTGTTAATGATATATTTGATAATATATTTGATTATGTTCAAGCTCATTATTTGGTGAAGAAAGAGGATACTCCATTTTGGAAAGATGTGAAGAATAATTTGAAAATTACACCAACACTTAAACCTTTATTAGAAATATGGAAGACTAGATTTCCTCAGAGTGATGATTGTGATTGTAAATTTGGTCTTTTTAGTGCAGTTAATTATATTCCAATATTGTATGGTTTGAACTGGTTTGATATTGATATGGTTGCAAAAGAATATGATTACATATCACATTTACCTGTATCTGATTGGGAAGATACTAAGTTAAGTACTTTATATTTGGGACATAAAAAGTTCATTAATGAATCTGTGAAAATTGAGAATCTAAATAAAGAAAATTAAGATTATGAAATGGAAGGAGATTATGAAAATCCCTGGTACTAC
>CETG01024264.1_pt1 | contig 11029 bp, 8 predicted proteins | sample 361471 | NCBI WGS metagenome assembly CETG01 (sample SAMEA2622696, study PRJEB7988) | marine metagenome | isolation source: saline water (ENVO:00002010), including | reverse complement strand
ATATTATTTAAATCTAATCCCGCATTTTTGTTTTTTGCAGGGGCACTTATTTTACCTTTTTTAAAAGGACATCTTAAAAACCTCTTTGCTATTAGCATACCGGCTATTTCTTTTTTACTTATTCATAAGCTAACACCCGGAACTATAGAAACGATTTCATTTTTACATTATGATTTAAGTATTTTGCGTGTTGATAAACTTAGCAAAGCATTTGGTTATATTTTTACCTTAAGTTCATTTGCTGCTTTTATTTATGGCTATTATCAAAAAAAATCCTTAGAGTTTGTTAGTACCTTAGTTTATGTAGGAAGTGCCTTAGGGGTTGTTTTTTCAGGTGATTTGTTTTCCTTATATATGTTTTGGGAGTTAATGGCTGTCTTTTCTACCTTTTTAATTCTTGCTAATAAAACATCCAAATCCATGGCAGCTGCAAAACGATATATCTTGGTTCATATTGCTGGAGGCCTTATTTTATTAGCGGGTATTGTATTACATATTAATGCAACAGATAGTATAGAATTTACACGTTTTGCTACTCAAAATTTAAGTACTTGGCTTATTCTCATTGGCTTTTTAATTAATGCGGGTGCCATTCCTTTTTCATCATGGTTGCCAGATGCTTATCCTGAAGCGACTGTATTAGGGGGCGTTGTCTTAAGTGCCTATACATCTAAAACAGCTGTTTATACCTTAGCAAGAGGATTTGCTGGTTGGGATATTTTAATCATGATTGGTTGTGGCATGGCTGTTTATGGCATTATTTATGCCTTATTAGAAAATGATATGAGACGAATTCTTGCTTATAGTATTATTAATCAGGTAGGTTTTATGGTATGCGCTGTAGGTATTGGTACTCCTCTTGCTATTAGTGGTGCTGTTGCTCATGCGTTTTGTCATATTATTTATAAGGCGCTGCTATGGATGTCTGCAGGCAGTGTTCTGTATCGTGTTGGAAAAAGTAAATGTACTGAAATTGGAGGGCTTTATCGAAGCATGCCTCTTACCTTATTATTTGGTCTTATTGGTGCCTTAGCGATTTCATCGTTACCACTTACCAGTGGCTTTACATCTAAAACTATTATTATCTTAGCTGCTGAATATCAACATTTAGTTATTCCTTGGCTGATTTTAGAAATCGCTTCTGCTGGTGTTTTTCTTCATGCGGGTATTAAGTTTCCGTATTTTGTTTTCTTTAATGTGGATCGTGGTTTAAGACCTAAGGAAGCTCCCTTTTGTATGTTACTAGCCATGGGATTTTTAGCATTTCTTTGTATCTTTTTAGGATGTTTCCCTGAATCACTTTATAATATTTTGCCCGATGCTGAATTAGTAAAATCCAAAATGGCTTATACCTTTTCTGATATATATATTCATCACTTTCCTAAAGTAGTAACACAGATGCAAATGTTAATGTTTTCTGGTTTAGTATTCTTTTTGTTCTTACCCATGCTAAAGCGTACTGATACTATTTCAATTGATTTTGATTGGGGATACCGAAAAGGAGCTACTTATTTTTATAAGGTTATGGATGTTGTATTAAACTCACTTAATAAAGTTGCTGATAGTGTTGTTATTCGTAAGTTTGTGCCAGCCTTTTATAATCTTATTATTGCTATTCCTGCTTTTGTTTTAATGTTACTTGCAAGAGTTACCTGGGTTATCAGACAAGCATCGCCTGACACAATTCAAAAAGAAAGGTTACTCATTCATTCACAGCTTAAAGCTGCAACCTTTCCCATCGGTATGTCTGCAATACTCACGTTAATTTTATTTGCAGTACTATTTATCCTGTAATAGATATTAAATAATCATTAGTGTCTTTCAATGCTCAAATAATAGTCTGTAAATTGATAGAAACTTCTGTTACAGCCTTAGAAGCTTAGCTACCATACTCTTTTTAAATACTTAGTTGTATTATTGCTTTAAAGTATACTTTGCGCCTAAAAAGTAATTAAATTCTTTTAAAAACCAAAATGATACTTTATGCTGCCATGATGATTCATTTTTTGTAAACTTATCTTTAAAGAACCGATACATAAACGATGTTTCTTTTATTCGCGAAAATATCCATAACGATATAGGATTAAAACCCAAAAACCATTTTAATTCTGGATGTAATTTTAAAAATATTGTTGCTGATTCGCCTTTTTTAATATTTCGTTCTATTTCTTCTTCTTTTGATATCACATGATAATGATAGTTTACTGATGATTTCAAATAATATAATGGTACTTTTTGCTGTGATAGCCGGTATCCTAACTCTAAATCTTCCCAACCATACCCCATAAACAACGCGTTAAATCCATTCTCTTTATCAAACAATGATTTTGGTAAAGATACATTACCTGTTAAAAAATAAAACCAACCTAATTTACTCATATGTTTTGGAAATGTAGCTACTTGTGGCGTTAACTTATGATGGTTAATTGGTAACTCTAATGATGCTAAATTCCAGGCTAACCCTTGAAAACAACATGCTTCATTTGCTTCTTCATGTGCCTCAATATGTCCTTGGATAAAGTTTTTTTCTGGAATCATATCAGAATCTGTAACCAATAAAATATCTCCTTGAGCAAGCTGGGCTGCATTGTTTCGCGCTACTGCTTTTCCTTGATTCTCTTGAATCTGATAGCTAAAGTTAAAGCGCGGTTTATATTCTTTTAAAAAATTCTGAGTTCCATCTGTCGATGATGAATCAACAATAATTACCTCAAATAACTCATAAGATGTGTCAACGTTTTCATAAAATGGTAATATTTTTTTTAATGTTTCACATTGATTATAACTACCAATAATAATACTTACTTTAGGTTTTATTTCTGTCATTTAGACGTCATACTTAATTCTTTTGTTTGAGATAAATAACAATCTAATAAATCTTTAATGTTTGTAAATGTGCTACTATCCTCTACTACAACAGGTTCTCTATCTAACTTTAATGCTACCAATTTTTTTATACTTTCTATCCATAATCGATTGGGCTTTGATAAAGCATGAATGACCGTTACATCTGATACCGAAAACTGCATAACCCATTTTTTTAAATTGTATTCATTTGCTAGGAATATATTATCGTACACACCACTTAAGGTCTCTTTAATAGATTGTTTGCTTGTACACAAAAACCATCTAATATTTTCTTGTTTTAATAAGTTAATAGTTGCTTCTAGTGCATTATCATCTGATAAATCTTCAATTAAAATAGCTACAGTGGCGCTGGTTTTAAACCAATAATAAAGTTGATTTTTTGGAAATTTTTCTTGATTTATAATAAAGTTTACAGCACTAAAGACATGTTCTATTTTTATATTTTTTAAACAGTAATCTTCTTGACAATTTTTTTTATAAGTATGACATATTAAATCACAACTCTCATTATCTTTTATAACAACATGATTGGTACCAAAAGGGCCCCAACGAAAGGGCTTTGTATATTTTGTAGGAGAAATAGATATTACAGGACGTTTACATAACGTAGCCATGTGAGTGGGGCCCGTTTCCGCACCAATCACACATTGACTCTCTTTAATCAGTCCTAATAATTGATCGATTGTTGTTTTTGATACTAAGTTAATGGGCTTTGTTTCTGTTTGTTCAAAAATGACATCTACAATATCTTTTTCTTTATCAGATCCCGTCACCACTACTCGTAAGGATGTTCTTGTTTGAATTAAATCTATTAGATTTGCATATTCTTGAGCAGGCCACCCTCTATTACCTTCTCCATAACTTGGATGAATTACAATATACCCATTTTCAATTGCATCACTATCTAACAAGGCCTTAACATCATTTTTTAAATCATCATCAAACATAAACTCTGGACTTGCAATTGATAAAGGTTCATCGCTAAATGGTTCTAATAATCTAATTTGTTGCTCAATCTCATGTTTTGTAAAATCATGCCAAGAAATGGACACTTTTTTTGTAATAAATCTACTAAGTATTAGATTATTACCATCGCCTATTCGGTTTTTTATGTTCGCTAATGCAGCAGCAACAATATATAAAGGATCCATATATGCAAAAAAGATATGGTCAAACTCTTGCTTTTTTAACTCGTCTGCTACTTTTTTTACTAATACTAAATTTGATACTCTAAATTGTTGTCGATAATCAACAATAACCTCATCAACGGACGAAACACGCTTAACAATAGGATAAGTAAGTTCATTAACAATTACCGTAATATGAGCTGATGGCCAATTTTCTTTAATCGTATGCATCATCGGACATGTTAATAATACATCTCCAATTTTATCATTTCTAATAATACAAATTTTACTATTTTCCATGATACCCTTGCTCTTTTATAACGTGTAATCCTTCTATTAAATTTTCAACAGGAACATATTTATAATATTGATTATTAATCCATTTTATAGATTGGGATACATTTGCTTGCCAAGCCATTAATTTAAATATTATCAAATAATTCCATGTGATGTTCCCACAAATATAGGCTAACTTATGAACATTACATTTTCTTACTAGTTTCCTTACCTCTTTCAATGTCCACCTTTGCTTAAGAAGAGGGATAACCCATTGCTCATAATCAATATTTTTTTCACGCCACTCTTCTTTTTCTTCATCATTAAAGAATAGCATGGCAATTGGGTTTTCTACGACATAATGTAAACTCTGTAACTGTTCTGTTGATAATTTAATATTTAAATTAACGTTATAAATTAAATCTGAAAATAATAAATAGGCTTTTTCGGCTAATCTGATTATCTCCGAATTCTCTAAATTAGCAATATTACGAATATTACATAACTTCAAATAATGTACCCAACACGCATTATTGTTTATTGACCAAGTTTCATCAGATATAAATAAAAAAATAGGTTTCTTTAAAAACACAGCTACTTGCTCTATATCACCAACCATCCCAGCCACCATATCAACTTCATTAATTAATTGGATCTCATCATAATAACTAACGCTTTCTTCTTTTAATGTAAACAATTGGGGGTGATTGATAGTTAATATTATATTTGATTTTAAAACAATACAAACTGACTCTGTTTCTAATATCTTTTTGATCCAATGCTTTATTAAGTGTTCAGCTTGCTTACTACACTCTTTTTCAAGTATCGATATATACATAATGGTTTTATTTTTATCAACAGATTGATCTACTAGTTTTTTAACCCAATCTTTTTTTGGTATGGCTTTTACAAAATCTAGATAACCATAGTCTTTTATATTTAAACTACGAAGAATCGTATTGGCTTCTTCATATAATAACCATTTTTTTGATTGACTTGATCTACTAACTAATTGATTCTTTTTATTTGATCGAATCGTTAACTTTGATGGTTTACCCTCTATCTTTGTTACAACATTACTGATTCCATTCCACTTGATATCAGCCCCCATTTTACTATCACTTATTTCTTTTTGATAATCAGCTTGATTAAAGCTAATATCACTTAAACCACATGCATTAATAGCTACTTTTGTACTATCATGCATTAAGCATTTCAGATATTGATTAGAATATTTTTTTTGTAATGTATGGATGATATATAACGCATAAATAAAATGGTTTTTTCTTATTTCTTGGAAATTAAGACATATTGCTTTCATATATTTTTTTCTTTAAATATGTTTAAAATATATTTTTTTTTCTAAACGTATAGTTTAAACTAAATTAAGTAAAATTAAAATAAATCCATTGTAATTTACTATAATTCGTAACTAGAGGGGAATAGTGCTAAATGCAAGTCAATTAAAACGGCTAAACCATCTTAAATCGCTAACTTCACCAAAGATTCTTCTTCAACGTGCAGATCGATTAGGTGATGCTATTTTTATATCACCAGTCATTGAACAAATACATGATGTCTTTCCTAAGGCTAGGATAGACCTTTTAACATCTTCTGTTGGGTGTGATCTTTTCTATCATCATCCTCATGTAAAAAATATCCGAATATTATCTAATAAGGTATTAACAAACTGGAAATACTGGTTTAAAGAATTGTTTTTTTTAAAACAGCAAGATTATGATGCTTATATCTGTTTGTGGAACCATCCTCGTTTAGCCTGGTTAGGATTTGCAGCTAATATTCCTATTCGTTGTGGAGATTCTTCCTCATTACTTTTAAATATGTGTTATAACCATGCGGTTTCTCTTCCTTGGGAAAATATGACCTATCACCAAATTAACTATAACTGCTTACTCTTATCTGGATTAGGTATCACCTCGAAATCTTTAAACCGTTCATTATATCCTGATCCCATTGCATATCAAAATCAGTATAATCAATGGCAGCAAACACTTTCCTCATCAAAAAAATCTATTGTTATCATATGTGGAACAGGCGGTAGTAGCGATCCTATTCCATCGCAAGTTATTATTGAATGGATAACAACCTCTGCTCAAATAGCAACGTATCAGGTTATTTTAGTAGGCCAACTTGATCATAATGATCCATTAATATCCTTTAAAACTGACGGTATTTGGAATAAAATTAATAAAACATCATTATCCGAACTGATCACCATTATTGATCTAGCAGATGTTATTGTTGGCGGTGATACTGGCCCATCTCATCTTGCCTCTTTTTTAAATAAAGCACTTATTTTTTATAGTCCTTTAAAAAAACAAGCTCCTTCATCATGGGGGCCTTTTTCAGATTATTCAGTTATTATCAGGTATGATTACTTATCACCCAATGATGAACCCATTCCATTAATCACACTTCTTGATACTGCCTTTTGTAATTTAACACAAAATCCAAACTTAAACTTTGCTAAAACTGAACAAGAAAAGTATGCTCGATTACTAAAACATAGTATTAGAATTCTTATTTTTGAATCATTACGATCTAAACTAAATAAAGATACCTTATCCTGTATTCAGCAATTACAAAATCAAGGATTGATTCTTTATCAATTCAAGTTACCAATTGTTTGGATTCTTACAGTTTTTTCAATCATAAATATTATTCGAAACCGTAATATTACGGTTATCATGGCTCATACACTTCCATTGGGTCTATTGCCCTTAATTCGATTTATAATGGGTACTATTTTTCAATATCGAAAGCCACTCTTTATATCTTTTTCTGACTTACCACCTGACAATCTTGTAGATATCTGGTCTATTTTAAAAACAAAAAAATGGTAATTGCCTTCTTACTTGATAAGTCTTTTTTTTAGTAGCTATAAGTAGATGCTGATACATAAGCAGGTTGTAAAAAATGTAATTGATACCATGTAACTATGAACTGTAATTTTGATCCATCTTGAAATATCTTCTTGATATACATTTAAATTTATCAAAATTATTTATCTTATTTTGACAGTATTTGCATATGCTATTTATGTCTTGCTCTCGGTGGCATATACCTGTTACAACAAATAATTTCCTGATTTTGATATCGTAGAGATACATTCTTTTGTGATGATTCTGGACATAAGATATCGTAGCTTTTCATTTCTACAAAAATTAAAATATATTTTTTTTTCTAAATGTATAGTTTAAACTAAACTGTATCAAATCAAATTGAAGGTTGCTTTTTCATGTCTGATAAACTTAATACTATTTCAATTCCTATTTCTCCTGGGGAGCTTTTAGATAAATTAACTATTCTAGAAATTAAGTTAGAACGTATTAAGGATAAAGAAAAATTAACCAATATATCTTACGAATATGATAGCTTAAAAACAATTGTTCAGCGTGATATTTCACAATCGCCTAAACTGGATACATTGTATCAAGAACTAAAATTAATTAATGGAAAGCTTTGGGATATTGAAGATGATATTCGGGATTGTGAGCGAAATCAGGACTTTTCTGATACCTTTGTTCAATTAGCACGTTCTGTTTATATCACTAATGATAAACGTGCCTCATTAAAAAAAGATATTAATACGTATTTAGGATCACACCTTGTTGAAGAAAAATCTTATCAAGCATATTGATCAATTTAAATCGTTAACCAAACCCAAAATCCTCATTCAACGAGCTGAGCGATTAGGGGATCTGGTTTTAGCGTTACCCGTTATTGAAACCCTTCGCCATCACTTTCCAGATGCTTTTATTTGTGTTCTCTGTTCATCTAGAAACAAACAATTACTCTATCACTATCCTATTATTGATGAGTTTATTTCTTTTGATATCCATCTATCCCCTTCTACTGCTGATAAACAAACCTTTATTGAATCTATCAAGGACCATAAATTTGATTTATATATCGCTTTATGGGCTGAACCCTTTTTTCAAAAGCTAGGATTTTTAGCCTCAATACCTTTATCTTTTGGCCCTCATATTAATCCTTTATCGTCTTTTTTTTATTCACAGTCTATCCCCTTGCCTTGGCATGATATTTTTATTCATGAATCTGATTTTAATTTTAAATGCATTGAACCACTTCAGTTAAAACCCGTCCAATCGTTAACCCCTCCAGAGATTCAAGCAGCGTCATCTATTACAACTAAGGTACTTGATCGTATTAACGTACTTAAAAAACCAACTGTTCTATTTTTTTGTAGTAGCGGGAAACCTGAAACCTCGATTGATGAACACACTTTTTTATCGATTGCGAACTCATTATGTGAACAGGGTTTTCATGTTTTACTCACTTATGGCAACTTGGACTCCTTTAAATCTATTCAATATTTTGAGCATCCTAATTTAACTAACATTACGAATGAATTATCCTTAAATGATTTAATCCAGCTTATCGATACTATTGATATTTATTTTGGGCCTGATACCGGGCCATCTCATATCGCCTCTTTATTTAATAAAAAAGTAGTTTTACTTTATAAAAGTTCTAATAACCCTCCTTTACGATGGGGCCCTCTGTGCCAGCAATTTTCTATTATACGATTAGATTATTTTTCTAATTCGTCATTAAAAAATGCATTAGAATCTAATACGGCTATCCAAGCCATTTATGATATTAACCAAACAAATACGCAATTTAGCGATACTGATATTAAACGTATTCATTCCCAAACATCGCTTCGTTTCATTTGGACGGCTAATAACAAAGACCAATTTAAAGCTGAAAAAGAAATCATTCAGACACTTAAACAACAAGGCTGGGTTATTTTTGTTCATATTAAACGTCCTAACCCGCTAAAAAATATAGTACGGTTACTGCAAAAATATCGTCAAAGGCATATTAATGCCTTTTTTTCTAATTCAAATTCTATCTATTTTTATCCCATTCGGTTTTTATTATATTCTCAGTTATGCCCAAAACTTGTTATCCGATCTAAACCCTCTTTGTCTAAGTCATAACATTTGTAAACTCATAAAATATATCTAAATTACGAAACCCTTGTTTTTGATAAATATTTATAGCCCCCATATTACTTAAGGTTACAGCAAGCCCCATAATTTCAAATTGATCTTGCTTGATTTTCTTAACTAACTCATTTGCTAATAACTTTCCATAACCGTTTCCTTGATACTCTGGGTCAATACAAATATCAAACACCCATGGTACTTGCTTATATCCCCAACACCCTACTAATACTACTAAACAATACCCTACCAATGTATTATCTACAGATAATACTAACGAAGCTGATTCTAATATATCGCCATATATTCCATTAAAGACAACCTCTTCTAACTTTTTTCGTTTTTCAACATGAATCATCTCTTCATACATCTCATAATCTTTACTTATTTTATGTGATTCAACACTTAGTTTTGCTGACCATTCAATTAAGTCTTTTGTATAAGGCTTAATCTCATACTTTTTTTTTACAGGCGCATTAACATAATCTTCATTTAATTCGTTTAACCATAAATACATTCGTTTTCTAATATTTGGTGTTAACTTTAAATCAAAACATATTTGCTTCATCTCATCTAAATGATTAATAGCCACAATTTCTATCATTTTCTTATCAAAATAACCTTTTTCTTTTATTAAGGTTAAGGATGGATATATATGTTTTTTGTCGCGAGTATATAGTGTTAAATTACCATAATAAGGGGTTGTCAATCTAACCCATGTGATTCCTACGGCTACTTTATCATGTATAATGATCAACGGATATGTTGTCGCCTTGTCGTCATGAAACACTTGTTTTTTTACATCAAATACGTTGGGATCATTATTATGCTTAGCATAAATAGCATCTATTTCTTGAAAAAATTTTTCAGCGTCTTGATTATTTTCCTTTAATGGATTTAATGAATATTTCATATTATTCTTTCCTATTTTCTCTAATTATAAACCATTTATTTATATATAACCTTGCATTAATTCTTATCTCATTTTATGATTCTTCAAATTTATTTTAAAAAAGGATATTGATACGTGCAGCCTGCTAGGATTGTTTTAGATAATAAAGTTATTTATCACGGTTCTGTTTTTGCTCATGGTAATAATTGTTTTGGAGAATTAATTTTTAATACATCCATGTCTGGTTACGAAGAAGTTCTTACCGATCCATCTTATAAAAATCAATTTGTCTTAATGACATACCCCCTTATTGGCAATTACGGTATTAATGAAAACAATGTTCAATCAAGCGCTCCTCATTTATCCGGTTTAATTGTACATGAATATATGTCTTACCCAAGTAATTGGGAATCTAAGCAATCGCTTAAAGATTATCTAGAGCAGCATAATATTATGGGAATTGAAGGTATTGATACACGGCATCTTACGCGTTCATTACGTCATAAAGGAGCTATGAATGCTTATATTACAGCGGATTCATCACTATCTGATGATGAGCTTATTCAAAAGGTTCTTAAGTATGAAGGGATTACTGGTAAAAATTTAGCTAAAGAAGTGAGTACAGATAAACCTTATTCTTGGACGGCACCTGAAAAGGTTAAATTTAAGGTTGCTGTTATTGATTGTGGGGTTAAATATAGTATTTTAAATCAACTTCAGAGTTTGGGATGTCAGATTACAGTTTTTCCTTATAATACGCCATCTGCAGACATTCTTTCTCAAGATTTTGATGGTGTATTAGTTTCAAATGGGCCAGGAGATCCTAGTGCTGTTCATGAAACTATTCAAACGATTAAAGAACTGGCTGGCAA
>CETG01430789.1_pt1 | contig 11032 bp, 7 predicted proteins | sample 361471 | NCBI WGS metagenome assembly CETG01 (sample SAMEA2622696, study PRJEB7988) | marine metagenome | isolation source: saline water (ENVO:00002010), including | reverse complement strand
TTTATGCAACAGCGATATATACCCTCAGTGACGTCGTCAATATATGTAAAATCTCTTTTCATTTTCCCGTAATTATTGACTTGAATTTTTTCACCAAGCAGAATTGCCTTCGCAAAAATCATTGGAGCCATGTCTGGTCTCCCCCAAGGTCCATAGACAGTAAAGAATCTAAGCCCTGTACATGGAATATTGTATATATAACTATAAGTATGAGCCATTAGTTCATTGGCTTTCTTTGTCGCAGCATAAAGGCTGACAGGGTGATTTACCTGATGAGTCTCTTTATATGGCAAACTTTTATTGCCTCCATAAACAGAACTACTAGAAGCATAAATAATATGTCTTACTTTATTAATACGAGAGATCTCTAGGATATTTCCAAAACCTAGTAAATTTGTTGAGGAGTAAGCGTATGGGTTAGTTAATGAATATCTAACACCTGCCTGAGCGGCTAAATTGACTACCAAAGATGGTTGCTCTATACGAAAAATCTCTTTTATATTTTTATTGTTTTCTATTGATTCCTCATAGAATTTCCACCTAGATGAATATTTTTTAGCCGTTTTCTCAATCTCAATAATTCTATCCTTTTTTAGTTTTGGTTCATAATAATTGTTTAAATTATCTATCCCTATAACATTCATACCCTTTCTTAAAAGTTTCTGAGCCAAACTAGCCCCTATAAACCCTGCGGCTCCAGTTATAATTACGATTTGATTTTTTAAATCCATTTCAAGAAATTCTGTTTTTACTTAAGTTTGATAAAATCATAATTTATTATTGATTGCAATTTTTCCTATCCTTTTTTGTTCCTGAAATAATTTATAGTCTTATCTAGTCCCTTCGCTAAAGATATTTTAGGCTCCCATTCAAGCTCTTGTTTCGCTATATCTATAACTGGTTGACGTTTTAATGGGTCATCTTGAGGTAGCTTTTGATTTATAAGAGGTATCTCTGGATTTATTTTTGAACGAATTAATTCTGCAAGTTCTAAAATCGAGCATTCATATGGATTTCCTAGATTGATAGGACCTTTATTTCTAGAATTCATTAAAAGAATAAGTGCTTCAATTAAATCATCAACATAGCAAAATGATCTTGTTTGAGAACCATCTCCATAAATTGTAATTGGTTCATTATTTAATGATTGAACAATAAAATTACTAATTACTCTCCCATCTTCAGGTAACATCCTTGGCCCATAAGTATTGAAAATCCTAGCAATTGTAATTTCATTGCTATAAATACGATTGAAATCAAAACATAGAGATTCAGCAATTCTTTTGCCTTCATCGTAACAACTTCGTAATCCTATATTATTTACTGAACCTTTATATGATTCTGGCTGAGGATGAATCTCAGGATTTCCATAAACTTCGCTAGTCGAAGCCATTAGCAATTTTGCCTTAATATTTTTTGCTAATTCAAGCATGTTATAGGTTCCAAGAAAATTCGTTTTAGAGGTTTTTATTGGATTATTTAGGTAACTAGAAGGAGCAGCTGGACATGCTAAATGCCATATCCTATCTGCTTCAATATGGATTGGAATAGTAACATCATGATCAATTAATTCAAATCTGGAATTTGATATCCATTTAATAACATTATTTTTCCTTCCTGAACAATAATTATCTAGGCAAATCACTTTTTCACCTGAATTCATCAAACGATCTACTAAGTGTGATCCGAGAAAACCAGCACCTCCAGTTATTAAATTACGTATAATAGATCCCATATAATCTTATAAAATATCATTCTCAGACTATAGCATTTGCTTATATTGAAACTTAAAATAAATCTTATATACTTTCTAAACTTGAAATTTATAATATATTTAATTAAATGGGTGAAGATTATTTAGTTTATTTATTGAATTCTAAAGCATATCTTTTATCTAAGTAAATCCCTAATATTATAATTAATAAAACAGATATTATTAAGCTAGTAAGATTATAATAAGTATATATTATAGATAAAAATGCTATTGAAGCTATATAAATAGATGATACTTTGGAATGGCTGAATCCATTTAGGACTAGTCTTTGATATAAATGCAATTTATGAGGTGTAAAGATATTCTGTTTATGTATTAATCTTCTAATTATGCTAACGAGTGCATCAATGAGTAAAGGTGAACAAATTAAAAGTATTTTAGTAATATTTATAAAATTACTTGAACTATATATTAAACTCACTAAGTATGAACCTAAGAACAGGCTTCCAGCATCTCCCATAAAAATTTTTGAAGGATACCAGTTGAAGTATAAAAAAGCTGTTAATGTGCCAATTATCGGGAGTAGATAGTGAAATTCACCATTAATTGCAAATAATATAACTATCATTGACCCACATACAAGTCCGTCAATGCCATCCATAAAATTAATAAAGTTTATAATCCCAACTCCACAGAAGATTAATAATATATATATATATATATTATTATTTAAACTACTAATTATACTAGAACTATCGCTCCTAAGAAATAAAATAATAACTAATAGGGTTAAAATCTGCGCAATTAATCTGACTTTCTTAGATATATTATATTTATCATCTATTAATCCTACTAAAGATATTGGGAGAGAGAATAAAGGTAAATAAAAACCCTGATATATTGCCATTATTGTATATATAATAACAAAAGATATGCCTCCACTTGAAGCTTTAGTGTTTGAGTGCATTCCTCTATCACTTGGCTCTGCTGGTATGATTTTTCTTAGATAAGGAATTAACTTCTTTAATATAAGAAAGTTAATTATTGTTGAAGCAAGAAAATGAAATATTGGCATTGACTTTCTACTTAATACATTGATTAATACTACTCATTTGTATTTCATGAATATTTAACTGCAATTTACTAATTACAAGCATCTTTGCACATTTGTTTCAATAATGGTTTGGGTAAATAATTTAAACAGAGTTTTGAAAACCTTAATGCTTTCATATCTTGCCATATCCCCATGACTCGTATTGACTAAACTGCAGTTTATTTTATCACTTGTGACTATTTTTATAATTCTCGTATAATTTAAAATCACTTTTAATTTTTAAGAACTAAGCTTCTATCAATATTAATTCAAGATGAATTGGATATATATCAAATATATCTATAGTTTTAAAGGAAAACGACTATCGTTGATATCTTAGGTTTTCACTCTTAATCAATATATTTTAATCACGTGTAGATGCTAAAATTAAATCATTAAGACAAAGTCCAATAAAAATAACTGGACATATAATTTTCTTTGAATTCATCTTCAAGCGAAATTCACTATGAATACATGTTGCGTTATTGGTCTAGGATATATAGGACTCCCTACAGCAGCTTTATTATCTGATAGTGGATTAGAGGTTTTAGGTGTAGATATCAATAAGAATGTAGTTGATATTATAAATAAAGGAGATATCCACATTGAAGAACCAAACCTGAAAGAAATAGTTGTTAAGAATGTAAATAAAGGAACTTTAAAGGCATCCTCTAAACCTATGCCAGCCGATGTATTTTTGATTTCAGTTGCCACACCAATCGACACTTCAGGTCAGGAACCAAAACCAGTATTAGATTTTGTTTATAAAGCAATTCAATCTATATTGCCTTGTCTGGAAAAAGGCAATATTGTTATTTTAGAATCAACTTGCCCAGTTGGTACTACTGAAGAAATTCTTACATTAATCAAAAATTATACAGGTTTACAAGATAGGGATATACATCTTGCTTATTGCCCAGAAAGAGTATTACCGGGCAATATTGTTAATGAATTAAAGAGTAATGATAGAGTTATTGGTGGAATAAATAAGATATCTTCAAATAAAGTAAAAGAATTTTATGAAAAAATATGTAATGGAAATATATTTTGTACAACCTCAAAATTAGCTGAATTAGTAAAACTCACTGAAAATTCCTATCGAGATCTAAATATTGCTTTCGCGAATGAAATATCCTTAATTTGTGATAAATTAAATGAAAATGTTTATGAATTAATTGAATTAGCGAATCATCATCCAAGAGTAAATATTTTAAAACCTGGTTGTGGCGTAGGAGGACATTGCATAGCAGTTGATCCTTGGTTCTTAATCTCAATGTTTGGTAGTGAAGCTAAAATTATTAAGAAAGCTAGAGAAGTTAACGATTTAAAATCAGATTGGGTGATTAATAAGATTAGTACTTACGTAAAAAATAATTTATATAAGAAGAAAATCAAGTTAGGTATTTTTGGAATGTCTTTTAAGCCTAATGTAGGAGATATAAGAGAATCACCAGCTCTTAAAATAATTGAAGAATTAAATAAAGAATATAATTTAATTATATGCGATCCGAATATAAAATATAATTCCAAATTTAAATTATATTCCATAGAAGATACTGTTAAAGGCTCTGACCTACTTATTTTTTTAGTTGGTCATGATCAATTCATTGGATTAGATTTTTCTGACAAGGAAATATTAGACTTCTGTGGTATTTATGCCTAAAGTCAATAAGGAAATTTTCTTATATTTACTAACTCTGAAAGATATTGGTTTGAATAGGATTTTTCTAAGAATTAAATATGAAGTAATTAGATATATTGATAAGTTAATATTTAATTACTTGATAAAGCTCCATAGAAATAATTTTAATCCTGAATTATGGGAAAGTAAAATCTTGAATAATAAGCAATTTGTTAAAAGTATTACTAATTTTGAAAAATATAAGCCTAGCAGCATAGAATTTAAATTGATTAATAATAAAAAACTTTTAGTACACCCAATAAATTGGAATGATAAATTTAACTCAAGATTATGGAAATTTAATCTACATTATTTTGAATTTATTAAGGACGTAATTGATATTGATTCTCCTGACTTTAATCATGAGATTTCTAGAATAGAATATTTAATTGATTCATGGAGCAATTTTAATTTATTAAATTATGGTGATGGTTGGCATAGTTATACTCTATCTCTAAGAATAAGAAATTGGATATGGGCATTTAGATTTATTCCTATATTAGTTTCGAAGAAGAGATTAGAAGTCTTATGGATACAAATTTCTTGGCTAAATTGTCACAAAGAATCTCATTTAGGAGGTAATCATTATTTAGAAAATTTAATGACATTGGTTTTTGCCTCACTTCAGTTTAATTCAATAGAATCTAATAAAATTTATTATCAATCACTATCTATACTGGAGAAAGAACTAGATCAACAAATATTAAATGATGGAGGACATGAGGAAAGAAGTGCTAGTTACCATTTAATGATTTTGGAGAGGTTAATAGAGACAGCAGCTTTAATTCAAATAGTAAAAAATAATAGACCAGCAATACTAGTAGAAAAGATAAATATAATGACTAAATGGGCAATAAAAATAAGACAAAATGGGAATAAATATCCAAGGTTTAATGATTCAATTTTTAATAAATCTTTAGATATAGATAATATAATAATTTTTTCTCAATGTTATTTAAAACAAATTAGACCAAAAGTTAAATTGCATCGTATTCATTCACTACTGATTTCTGAATTATTGACGAATAAATGTTTATCTTTAGATAATGATCAGGTAACTAATATATCAATTAAAGATAATCTTAGATTGACAGATTTGTCAGAGACGGGTTGGACCTTATTTAGACCTAATAATAAATGGGATATAGCTTTTAAAACAGGGGTTTCATGTCCTAATTATTTACCTGGGCATGGACATTCTGATTTATTAACTTTTGATATTTCTCTAGAAGGAAATAATATTTTAACAGAAACTGGTACTAGTAAGTATCAAGAATCATTTGTTAGAAGTTTAGAAAGGTCTGGAGCTTCTCATAATATTATGCAATTTACAGATCAAAAGAACATAGATTTTGATACTTTTAATAATTGGAGTGAACCCTTAGAAGTTTGGAAATCATTTAGATCAGCAAGAAAACCAAAAGTTATTTCTAGATCTTTTGGAGAAGATCAGGAAGGTATCCTATGGGCAAGATGCAAATTCAAGCCATATCAAAAATTTTTAATTTCTCAAGAGAGATTAATAGAATTAACTATGATTAATAATAAAGACCTTGAAATAAATATAGAGGATCAGGTTGTTTCATCTAAAGATATATTTTGGAAATTATCTTTTCATTTAAATCATAATCAACCAAGATCAATTCTACCTTATTTCTACAATAAAAAAGAAATACCATCACTTTTATATTATAAGTGGATTAGGTCTTGGACCTCTTACGATTTTGGTGTCAGATACCCAAGTCAATCATTGTTACTTTTTGGATCTTTTAGTCGAGGTATTAATATAAATAAACTTAAGCTAATTTTAAAAGGATAGTTAAAATAAATGAAGAAAAAATTATGGATTATTAATCAATTCGCAAATACAATTGATATGCCTGGTCATACTAGGCAATATGACTTGTCAATCTTCTTTAGAGAAAATGGAATTTTAGTTAGTGTATTTTCTTCAGACTTCAATTTATCATTAAGAAAGTTTTTAAGAGGGCAAAAACGATATTTTTTTAAAGAAGAAGTTGTACATGGAGTAAAATGGATTTGGTTAAGTGTAATTCAATATAATAAAAATGATTGGAGAAGATATTTAAATATTCTAAGTTTTAATTTTGTTTTATTCTGCCAATTATTCGTTAGATGTTTAATCGGTCTTGTAAGAAGAGATAAACCAGATTTAATTTTAGCATCTTCACCTCAATTGCCGGCTGCCTTTTTAAGTATGGTTATTTCAAAGTTATATAGAATACCATTTATTTTTGAAGTTAGGGATCTTTGGCCTAAAGTATTAATAGAAATGGGAGGATTTAATAAGGATAGTATTTTAATAAAATTATTATCTTTTATGGAGAATAGTTTATATAATAATTCTACATCTGTAGTTGTTTTATCTAAGGGCTGTATAAAGTATGTAAAAGAAAAGGGCGCACAAAATGTTATTTTCTTACCAAATGGGGCAAATTTAAAGCAATTTAAATTTGCTCCTTTGCCTAGAGAAAATGAAATATTTTCAAGTGAAAGACCTTTTAAAATAGTTTATTCAGGCGCCCATGGTGAAGCTAATGGCTTGGAAAATGTAATTAATGCAGCACATTTATTAGAGGATTACCCTATTAGATTTTATTTTATTGGAGATGGTCCAGAAAAAGATAAATTGAAATTATTAGCTTATGGAATGAATTCTATTGTTTTTGAAGATCCAATTTCTAAAAATAAAATACCTCATTACTTAGCAAAAGCTGATGCAATTTTGATATCATTATCTAATCTTAAACTCTTTAGCTATGGAGTATCTCCTAATAAATTATTTGATGCTTATGCAATTGGCAGACCAGTAATAACTACAATTCCTGGGTTGATAAATGATGAAGTAAATAAATTTAAATTGGGGATCACATCTCCTCCTGAAGATCCATTAAAACTAGCTTCAGCAATAAAAACTCTATATCTTAAAAATAGAGAAGAGAGAGAACAAATGGGGCGATCAGCGAGGCTCATAGCAGAAAAATATTACTCTAGAGAATTAATTTCATCTAAATATTTGCAACTCATTAAAGATTTAATTTAAATAAACTTCAAATTTACATCGATATTCTATAATTATAAGTATTTATAAAAGGAAAACGTTTCTATTTATATGATTTTATGTTATTAAAAATGAATAGGATTTTTATCTTTTAATTGATGACAAATAATATATCTTTAGTTACATTTGTTATGGGTACAAGACCAGAAATAATAAAGCTTGCCCCAGTAATTATTAGGTTTAAGCAGTGTAAATTTTTAAAAGTAAGGATAGTTCTTACCGGACAGCATAAGGAAATGGCATACAGCGTTATGGATTTATTTAATCTAAGAGAAGATAAGAATTTAGATTTAATGCAAGAAAAACAATCTTTGACTCATATCTCAACTAAGGTTTTAAAAGGTTTGGAGAACGACTTTAATGAAAACAAACCCAAATTAGTTATCGTCCAAGGAGATACTTCAACAGCTTTCGCGGCAGCTTTAGCAGCTTTCTATGAAAAGGTTCCTTTAGCTCATGTTGAGGCTGGATTGAGAACAGATAATATAATGGATCCTTATCCTGAGGAGGTCAATAGAAGATTGATTTCTCAGATTGCTTCTATTCACTTTTCACCAACTTCATCTGCCGCCAAAAATTTAAGATCTTCAGGTATAAAAAATAATATATTCATTACAGGAAATACGGTAATTGATTCAATGCATTTATTACTTCATAATAAAAAATCTGAATTAACAAAATACATTAAATTAGATAAAAAGAAAAAAGTTATTCTTGTCACAGTCCATAGAAGAGAGAATTGGGGAGATAGGTTGAGAAATATAGCTAATAGTTTATTAATGATTACTGAAGAACATAAAGATGTAACGATAATAATTCCAATGCATAAAAATAAATTAATAAGGAAAACATTAACTAATTTGCTTGCTAATAAACCTAGTATTATTTTGATAGAAGCATTGCCATATGATCAATTAGTTGAACTTCTAAGTAATTGCTATTTGGTCTTAACTGATTCAGGCGGTATTCAGGAAGAAGCACCTTCATTTGGCAAGCCAGTTCTAGTCTTAAGAGAAACTACTGAAAGGCAAGAGGCAATTGATTCAGGCACGGCTATGCTAGTAGGTACTAATACAAAATATATTTTTGAGCAAGTTAGTTTACTTCTGAAAAATGATAATATTTATAAGTCTATGAGTAGTAAAGAAAATCCTTTTGGAGATGGTAAAGCTAGTCAAAAGATATTAAATGCATGCTTAGAACTTCTTGCTTAATTTATTTATTCGATTAATGATATGGATAATTAATGATTCTTGTGAATTCTAAGGTACATATCTTCAACTTTCTTCATCTCACTATTATATGAATATCTGTCCTCTATAACTTTTCTCCCTAATTTTGAGATCTGAATTATATCCTTTTTATTATTTGAGATCTTTTCTATAATCCCCACAAGTTGATTATAGTTACTATTCTCAAAGAGAAAACCTTCTTCTCTATTCTTTACCCAATATTGATTATCTGAATTATTTGTAATTATAACAATTCTTTCAAAAGACATAGCTTCAGCAATGCTAGAAGATAATCCGCCATCGCTTAGAGAAGTTGATACATATAAATCAATTGAATTATAAAAATTTATCATCTCATCTCTGTTCAATAAACCTAGTAAAATAACTTTATTTGTCAATTTATTATCTATTATAAATTTATGATATTCATTGAAAAGTGAACCATCTCCAGCTATTAGGAATTTAAGATCATCTCTCTTATTGCAAATGATTTTAGCAGCTAGAAGAAGTGTTTTTACATCATAGACTTCTTCTAACTTTCTATTACTACCTATAATTATCTTATCTTTTTGGGAGAAAATAGTTCTTGAGCTTTTATATAAATTAGTTTGAATACCAAACATTACTAACTTAATATTTTCTTTTTTTGCTCCTAATAAAATAGATTGATTTTCTAGTCTCTTGGAATCACATATTACTAAATTAGATTTTTTAAAAAGAAATTTTAACCAAGTTCTTTTTAATAAGGAATTATTAAAAAGAACATCACTACCCCAAGGAGTAAGTATTAAGCTTGAATCTTTTCTTAAGAATAATGCAAGTAAACTGTGCCATCCCAGATAATGTATATGAACTAAGGAATATTTTCTAAAGAAAAGTATTCTTAATAAAGAGAACAAACCACTTAATCTATTTATTCTAATAATATCTACAATCATATTTAGTTCTCTAAATTCTCTTATGGTTTCATGTGTTGGGTTGGCAGCAGTTATCCATAACACTTTCCTTGAATATTTATCCGCAAAATATTTTATCCATCTTGCAGAATGGATAGAAGAAGCACTTGCTATAAAAATAATATCCATATATATATATTATATGAAGATACCTTTGTTTTTATATTCAGCAAGTAATTTATTACTTAAGACTCAAGGCTGCTTTCATCTTATAATATTCGTTTATTCAAAATAATATGATTATATTGTTTTGGGAACTTAATTTTACTTTATTATGATAACCTAGATTAATTCTATATGTTTATCATGGAATATTCTATAGTAATGCCTGTATATAAACGCTCCGAGATATTAAATACTTGCTTAGAATCAGTTTCTAACCAGATATTAAAGCCATTAGAGATTATTATTGTTAATAATAATACAACTAAATTAGAAACATCTAAGTTGATTTCATTAATCAACAAATTTAAAGATAATAATAATATTAGCATTAGAATATTGCCTTCATCAAAAAATAGCGGAGCTTTAGCAAGGAATTTAGGTGCTTACGCTGCAAAATCAGAGTTGATCGCTTTTTTAGATAGCGATGTTATCCTAGATCAAGACTATTATTCTATTCTTATAAATTATTTTAAAAAGTATCATGATTTGATAGCTATTCAAGGATTAGATAGAACCTTGATCGATTCAGAAAATAAAATATTAAGAGCTAATGTATTAAATAAAATATTTTATAAGTTTGAACAGTTTTTTGAGACTTCCCTTCTTCTTAATCGCAAGAAAGCATATGTTTCTCCTTCTCTTGCGGTTTCCCATCCAAAAGTTTTAGAGAATTTTGAGGTTTCTAGTCAATGGATATCAACTTGTGCAGGAATTTTTAAAAAAGATATTTTTAATAAGTATTCTTTCCCTGAGCAGTTTATAACCTACTCAAACAATGAATATGTTATGTTTTCATATGCTTTATATCAGAATAATGTTGGTCGAATGATATATACCAGTAAGGCAAAGTATAGAGATATTCAAACTGTTTCTGGTCGAATAGATAGGATTCCTCTTCTTTACCAGATACAATCTTATGATTATTATATTTTTAATAAGCTGTTCAAAAAGAATATTAAAAATATAGTTATTTTTATAAAATCTAGATTAGGTTATCTCATTTACCATTTATTAAGACTTATTGTTAAAAGAGATACTTCAATAGCTAACTATTTTCATGCTTTCTTTTCTCTTATATATCCCATTTTGCATTTGAGTGCAATAATTAA
>CETG01064008.1_pt1 | contig 11035 bp, 7 predicted proteins | sample 361471 | NCBI WGS metagenome assembly CETG01 (sample SAMEA2622696, study PRJEB7988) | marine metagenome | isolation source: saline water (ENVO:00002010), including | reverse complement strand
CGAATTTGGTCGAATCCTACTGCGGAATAATCGAATTATTCCACCAAATCGATACATCCGTACGTGGATTCATTGCTGAATCTTCAAATTGGGCCGTTGCGATATCAAGGTCACCGTCCTGGTCGAAATCTGCGACGACAATGGTCGCCTGATTGCAATTCCCTGTTTCGATGCGGTGAGGCTTGAATTCTCCGTTTGCCGTTGTTTCAAACCACATCAACGAGTCAAGCGTATTGAGTGATACGCCTTCGAGCGGTCGGCTAATGAGGCTGCTGCAAACGACATCTAAATCTCCGTCCTGATCTAAATCTCCGGCCACAGCTCGATGAATCCCCGGTAGGCTTCCCAGGACATGATTTTGCCAAGTGCCATCGCCATTGTTTTCAAGCCAATGCGCCGCATGATAGGGCACAATATAAAACGTGTCGAAGATGTCGCCGTTGGTATAGAGTACGTCCATGTCACCGTCTGAGTCGAAATCCACCAGATCGATTCCAGTGGAACCCCAGGCCGGGCTGTTGGCAGCGAAGATGTTTTGTCGACGAAATGTGCCATCACCACGATTTAAAAATAGCTCCACCACTTCATGTTCCTGACTAATGACCGATACAAAGTCGAGGTGCCCATCCTGGTTTATATCGACGGTGGGCACATGAATCACGCCATGCCGATCGTCGAGTCTTTGCCTGGTATATTCGGGAACGCCGTTTTCGACTTTCTGTTGAGTGAGCAACCAGACATTGCCCGTGGCACGCCAACCAAATTCGGCCACCAGTAACTCATCCGTTCCGTCCTGATCAAAGTCACCAACCTGAATATCGGTGACACGACCGAGGCCATTGGCCAGGACGTCGGCTGTAAACGTGTTATCTTCACCAGGTCGTAACCAAATGACTCGTCCGTCGTAATGATCTGCCGGCAGGAAGCTTCCTAAGTCAGCAATCAGAAAATCCGCCTGACCATTCTGGTCGAGATCCGTAATCGTGCTATGAGATGGATTATTTAATGTGATGCGGCGACCAGGTTTCACTTCCTGATTCTCAAACTGTAATTCGAATACTAAACCGGACTTCATGTCACAACCGAGCAGGATTGATTGCTCGAGTGATTCATGTTGCGTGGCGTCATACCAAGCCAGATTGGCGATGCCAGGTGGGGCCTCGGGAAGCGTTGGGTAAAAGTTGGGGACGAAGGAGACAGGTGTTTTGTTGAATCGAACGGGAGGGTTGGTATCGCTGGCGATGACGTCCGGGACTTCAATCACTTCCGGCGCTAATTGACGATAGTATTCGACGACATCTCCTTTCTGAGGCACGGTTAGATCGTTACGCCCCGACTCCTCGTACAACTGATACATCAATTGAATTTCGGAAAACCAACCCGCTTTAGGGATTGCTGAAGGAGGAGGAGTCGCGTGACAGTCTCCGCAAAACTGCTGTACTTCGACGGCGATACGATCGAGATCCAGATCCGTTGTGTTGCTTTCACTCTCGAGTTGCCCAAAGTCGATGTCGATACGCTCACCAGAATCCTCTCCACATCCGCTGATCCCGAGCAACAGAATTAGGCATAGTACATCCAACCAGTATCGGCGAAAGGCGGGGTGTATTGATATCTGATGCATAAAGCAGAACACTATCAGGTTTTAACCGTACTATTTTTATGGTTCGGCAACGAAGCTTTGGTAAAGAGCTAATACAATAGCAACATTGACGAGTCGGGAAAATGTCAGACTTGGTACTAGACTCAGTACGGAAATCGGACCGGAACGGGTTGGTTTGTATTTTTCTGCATGCTCCAAAAAACAGATTAATACGCAATTATCTCGGCAAGTCCTCGCCCGAGGTGATATGTTTTTGATGAAACTCCGCGCAAACGAACAACACTACTCAGGCATTCTCAACACAATTAGGTTTTTTTAATAATGAACAGGCTTATTCAATCGATTTTGATCGTTGCAAGTTGCGGTATCAGTCTATGTGCTCAGGATGCTAAGCCAAAATATCCGATCAGTATTGCTGCACAAGAATCCAGTATTTATGTCGCTGATCGTCAAATGCCAGGGATTTGGGTGATTCAGCAGGGCAAAGCGACTGTTTATCATCAGGCAGCGAAGAAATTCGGAACACCTCTCAATGCAGTGAGGTGCTTAGCGATCGATACAGACGGTTTATTATTAGCAGGAGACAGTGCCACTCGAGACATTTATCGCTTCAATGCAGAAGGAGTTCCAGCGGCTTTGACAGGAGGAAAAATTGGGATCCCGATGGGTATCGCCATAGCCTCTGACGGGACGATCTATGTGTCGGACCTGGAGCTTCACCGCATTGTCACGGTAGGAGCTGATGGCACAGTCAAAGAATTTGCCAAAGTGCAGGGGCCTGCCGGATTGAGTTTTGATGGTGATGGAAATCTATTTGTTGCGACCCGTAGTGCACAACGATTAGTAAAAATATCAACGGATGCAACGGTGACGGCTGTCGCAGGGGCAAGTGAAATTCGATTTGCTCAGGACGTTACTGTGGATTCCGAAGGTCGCGTCTTAGTCACCGATAGCTATGGAAAGTCGATTTGGAACTTTTCCGGAGATGCATCGCGGATTTTGCAGGGAGAGCCCCTTGTTAACCCCGTAGGAATTTCGGCATCACCTGCCGGAACCTTTCTGGTCGATCCACGAGGATTGGGCGTCCTGAAACTTGAGGGCGATCAAGCAACTCGTTTGCTGTCCGAGTAGTAACTTCGTTTATCGGCTTAAGGGTGAAACTCGGGAATCGTGGCTATTTCCGTACCATCGATCATGCCCTGAACAAATGCGGCCACATTGTTAACGGCTAGATCAATCAACGCCTGACCATTTTCGGCGGTGGCATGTAGTGGTTCTTTATCCGTCTGATCCTGCATTGCATCAGGACGGACGTTTTCAGGAAAGGCGGCCATGGCAAAGGCAGTTTCAAATTCCTGTGCATGTCCCGGATAACGCTTTGTCTCGAGATACGGTTCAGCTTCTTCGGCAGAAATGAGGTCCCAGTACGATTTGAACTGAAGGTTGATTTCCAGTCGTTGTAAGAATTGCCCCCACATTCCCTGGCAGGGAGCGATATTGCCGCCATGTCCGTTGAGCACCAGAATGTTAGTGAATCCCGCATCATGCATGGACCGAATAGTATCGAATAAGACGCTAAGCCAACTTCCGGGCAGGGCGGTCAAAGTACCAATATGTCGCATGTGATGTTCGCTGATTCCGATGTTCATCGACGGTGCCACCAGCACGTGTGGTGCTAGCTTGGTTGCAATTGCCGTACTCAGATGCATGATACTGGCATAATCATGTTCCATGGCTAAGTGTTCAAGGTGTTGTTCGGTGGCGGCAACCGGAATGATACAGGCTTGCAGTTCACCGCTTTCCATACGTTCACGAAATTCACGGCGAGTGTGTTTACCAAGTAATGCTTTGTGGGGGTATTCAAGTGACATAGATTCGTGTTTCTTCAGTCTGAATTGTGGGCTTTAAGGATCCGTCGGTTGGGAATCGCGAAAGGTTATTCAACTTCAGAATCGGCAATGACGGCAGCATCAATCGCGTTGGCCATTTGAATGGTCTCTTTGATAGCTTTCTTCATGAGTTCTGTTTCATTGCTTCCGTCGTAAAGCCCACTAGCATAAAAAGCACTATAGAGTCTGGATGCTGCGGCAAGTAGATGACCTTCAGATTCCTGGAGTTGCATATAGGACTTAGCCATGAGCGTTTCCTTAGTTGAGTTGTGTGGATACGAGTTGTTTATTCATCTTAACGATTTGCAGCGGGACTTGCAGACAATCATGTGACGCCTGCTTTTCCAGGGGTCTCAAGAGGAGTATCATACCGTGTAGTGAAAGGGCCGAATCGCCGACGGCGTAATTAGTTTTCAGATGCTTAGACAAGCGAGATAGAGAAGGATAGAAATACATGTCCGAGATGCGTACAGAACGAGATTCAATGGGAGACGTACAGGTTCCGGCACAGGCATATTATGGAGCCCAGACTCAGCGAGCAGTAGAGAATTTCCCAGTCTCGGGGTGGTCTTTAGCACCTGGTTTGATTCATGCCATGGGACTTGTGAAGTATGCCTGTGGTGTCGCTAATCGAGATCTCGGTAAGCTCACGGATACCGGAAAGAATCGTCTGAACGATCAACAGGTCGAAGCGATGTTGGCGGCATGTCGGGAAGTTTCTGAAGGAAAACTGGATGCACAATTCCCTGTGGATGTCTTCCAGACCGGTTCGGGAACGTCCAGCAATATGAATGTTAATGAAGTGATCGCGAATCGGTCCATTGAAATTCATGGAGGAGATCGTTTCGCTGCAGAAAAACCGATTCATCCCAATGATCACGTCAATATGGGCCAAAGCACGAATGATACTTTTCCGACCGCCATCCATGTCGCAGTGGGCGTGGCGATTCAGCAAAAGCTAATTCCTGCATTAACACGTTTCGCCGAATCGTTGAGAGACAAAGCTCAGCAGTGGGATCAGATCATTAAAATTGGCCGCACGCACTTAATGGATGCCACTCCACTTCGTCTTGGTCAGGAAATCGGTGGCTTTGCTCGACAGATCGAACTTTCGATTCAGCGAGCCACGCAAGCTCGCGATGCCGTTCTGGAATTGCCGGTCGGAGGAACAGCGGTCGGTTCGGGAATCAATACGCACCCGGAATTTGGCAGTCGTGTTGCTGCGGTGGTTGCTCAGGAGACGGGACTCGAGTTTATCGAAGCGGTTGATCACTTCGAAGCCAATGCTCAGCGAGACGGGTTAGTCGATAGCCATGGTGGATTGACCACCATTGCCAATACGTTATTCAACGTGGCAAATAATATTCGTTGGTTGGGTTCAGGGCCGAGATGCGGATTCTTTGAATTGAAGCTTCCTAGTCGTCAGCCCGGAAGCTCGATCATGCCTGGCAAAGTAAATCCGGTGATGTGTGAAAGTATGATGCAGGTCGCCGCTCGAGTGATAGGTAACGGGCAGACAATTACTATGAGTGGTGCCGCAGGCGGAAACTTCCAACTCAACATCATGATGCCGGTTATGGGCCACGTTACGCTCGAGAGTATTGAACTGCTTAGTTCATCTGTCGAATCTTTTGTGGACTTCCTGATTGAAGATATGCAGGCCAATGTAGAAGCATGTAATGGAGCGGTCGAACAAAGCCTTTCGATGGTAACCAGCCTGAATCCGTATATCGGTTATGAAAAAGCATCGAAGCTGGCTAAAGAGGCATTTGCCAGTGGAGAGACGATTCGCGAGCTATGTAAAGCTCAGGAAATCCTGCCAGAGGATCAGCTTACCGAAGCATTAGATCCGATGCGTATGACTGAGCCTCAGGAATAACTTCGTCTCAAGCCAGCGAATCGGCGAGTATGTTGGCTGAAAGATGGTTTGCAGAGCGGTGGAAAGAGGTATGAAATCGCCTTAGAACGCCCCTTTTTACGTATTTTTTGCAAACACCAGTCATTTGGCCTTTCGTCATAACTGATTTATTTTATCATTACGGACTTAATCCTAAAATGCGCTCATTTTATGCGCAGTTACCGCTTTGGAAGTGGTAGGGTTGGACGACAGCATAAGTCGATATTCTGGCGTGTTGTCAGGACTATATATACGAATCATTGACAAGTTTGTCTTTACATTAGGTTGGAAACAGCAAATGAAGCTGGAAGATGTCAGAAACATTGGAATCTCGGCGCATATTGACTCGGGAAAAACAACGCTGAGCGAGCGTATCCTTTTCTATAGTGGCCGTATTCACAAGGTACAAGAAGTTCGTGGCGAAGGTGACGGCGCTACGATGGATCATATGGAGCTGGAAAAGGAACGTGGTATCACGATTACCAGTGCCGCCACAACTGTGGAGTGGGACGGAAAGACGGTTAATCTAATCGACACTCCCGGTCACGTTGATTTCACCGTTGAAGTGGAACGCAGTTTGCGAGTACTTGACGGTGCTGTGCTTGTTCTTTGTGCCGTCGGTGGAGTGCAGGCTCAGTCCTTGACTGTGGATCGCCAAATGAAGCGATACAAAGTTCCCCGTTTGGCTTTCATTAATAAGATGGACCGGACTGGTGCAGAACCACATCGCGTATGTTCTGAGATCGCCGAAAAACTTGGTGACTCACCGATTCTGATGCAACTTCCCATTGGTGAAGGTGACGATTTTGAAGGTGTCATCGATCTGATCAAGATGAAGGCGTTGTATTTCGACGGCTCCAACGGCGAGACCGTTCGTGAAGAAGATATTCCTGCTGACCTGCAGGATGAAGCGGCTAAATTCCGAGCCGAGATGATTGAAAGCATCTCGATGGGCAGTGAAGAAATGATGGAACTGGTTCTCGAAGGCGAGGAACCAAGTGAAGAGATGATTCATACGACGCTGCGAACCATCGTATTAAACCGCGAAGCGACTCCTGTTTTCATGGGAACGGCATTCAAGAACAAGGGTGTTCAGCCACTGCTCGATGCGGTTAATCGTTACCTGCCATCGCCACTCGACCGCTCGGTGGAAGCGAATAAAGCGGGTGAGGAAGAAGAAAAGCTGGCTTTGGAGCCTGATCCAAGTAAGCCATTCGTAGGGATGGCTTTCAAGATTGTCGAGGATCCGTTTGGCCAGTTGACATTTACTCGTATTTATCAGGGTACGATCCGAAAGGGTGAGACCTACATCAATCAGCGTACAGGTCGTAAAGACCGATTCTCTCGTATTGTGCGTATGCACTCTGAAAAACGAGAGGAAATTGATGAAGCGACTGCTGGCGATATCGTTGCTGTCATGGGCATTGACTGCGCAAGTGGTGATACATACTGTGACGAACAAAAATACTGTACGTTGGAAAACATCTTTGTTGCAGACCCTGTGATCACGATGGCTGTCAACGTACCTAATCGAAGTGATGCCGACAAACTAGGCAAAGCGCTTCAGCGATTTCGTAAAGAAGACCCAACCTTCCATGTAAGTACTGATGAAGAAACCAATGAAGTACTGATCGCCGGCATGGGCGAATTACACCTGGAAGTTTATATCGAACGAATTCGACGTGAATACGGAGTGGAAGTAGAAGTGGGAGCTCCTAAAGTTAGCTACCGTGAAGCTCCGACTGTAGCCAGAGAATTCAACTATAAGCATAAAAAGCAAACGGGTGGTTCCGGACAATTTGCTCATATCGTAGGTGCTCTGGAACCAATGGAAGTCGACGGTGATGAGACTTTTGAATTTGAAGAAAACATCGTCGGAGGTCGTATTCCGAAGCAATACATTCCATCGGTGGAAAAAGGGTTCCGCGAAGCTTGTAATCGTGGACCACTGGCTCGTTACCCCGTAGTGGGTGTCAAGGTAACACTTGATGACGGCTCGTACCACGAGGTCGATAGTTCGGATAAAGCTTTCCAGACAGCTGCAGGTGGCTGTTTCCGCGAAACATTTGTTCAGGCAAAGCCAGCAATTCTGGAGCCGATGATGAAAATGGAAGTTGAAGTGCCTGAAGACTTCCAGGGGCCGGTTGTCGGTGACCTGATTAGTCGGCGTGGTTTGGTCAATAATACCGAAGCCCGTGAAGGTGTTTCCACGATTCTGGCTGAAGTGCCACTTGTGGAGACATTTGGTTATGCTACGGACTTGCGTTCGATGACCAAAGGTCAGGGAACTTTCTCTATGGAACTTTCGAAATATATGAAAGTGCCTGCCACGGTTCAGCAGGAAATCATTAAGACGCGTGCCGAAGAATATGCTAATCGCAAATAACGGCATCTAAAGTCTGGTCGAAAAACAAAAAATCCGCTGTAATTCACAGCGGATTTTTTTTGTGTTGGAGATCGGTCTTTCGGTTTAGACGTTAAAGACGGTTTCCACATTTCCTCGTAGTAGACGGTGTCCAAAAGTCACCGCTCGTTCTTCACTCCATCCCCGGTCAACCACATAGCGTTCGGCCAAAACTTTGGCCAGGATGCGTTTATACATGGCGAATTTGGGTAAAGCAAATTCGAGTTTATACATGTCACTGTAATATCCAATTTGTTTGGTTTGAGGGACCGCTTCCAGTCGTGCTGCTGTGTCGTGCTCAATAAAGGTCGGCGTATTGCTGTACCACCAATGTCCGTTGGTGATCACGTTTGGGAAAATCCAGGAGTAGCTTGCCAATTCCTGGTTGGTCACACTTGCCAGAACTGAGATTGGGAATTTCACAGCCGGAAAAGTATTAAATAGGTCGGCGTACTGGATCAATGAGACGCGACTGTCATAGAGGTCCATCCCCTGATAAACTCCTCCCGGATACACCGCGCGATTTACGCCGATCATCAGGTCAAATGGGAGTTTGAATTCGTCGCAGAGTTCAGTAAGTTTCCAAAATACCCAGCAGGCCATTGTCTCTTTGTATTCAGGTTCCGCCTGCTCACCGTGAGTTTGGATTTGTTCGAGTGCGGTTTGGGCCTGGCCGTATTCAATCTCACGTGGGGCAAACCAGGGAGGTAGTGAAATCGCACATGCTTTGGCATTTTCCCGGGTGAAATGTGTAAACAGGTGCTCTAAGCACTGGGTCAGAGAACCGAGGTTTTCGATCGAAATGTTGGTGCAGACTTCGAGTCGTTCCCGAACGGAATCTTTGGAAAGATGGAAGACGAGGTCATCGGTGCGTAGACAGGGTATGTAGACGGAGGTGTCAAATCCTTCGAGCGGATCGTCAAAGTCATTGGTCAGAAAGACCGCTTCGATTCCCGATTGTTTTAAAACTTGCTGGGACCAATCGGCTTGATTCATCTTCGCTTGAGCAGCATCAAAGACAGACTCCCAGTTGGAACCATCGATGATCTCTCCTTCAAAACCGAAAAATTTCTGGCACATTTCGATCAGCCAGCTGTATTGGATAGTGTTTTGGATGGGCTCGAGATTATTTAATAACAGCCCCACCTTCTCACGAGGGGTTATCTCAGGAGCTTCAATCTCCTGACGGGCTAGACCGGCTGAGTGGGCTAATTCAGTGTAATAGTGATAGCCGAGAATTTCCGAAAGATCTTTGGACGCAGGGCTTAACGCATCGATATGAGTATGCGGGTCAATAAGAACGAGGTTGTCGAGTTGCTCAAAAATTCGGTTTCGTAAGTCCGTAGACATGGATTGCTTTACCTCAGTAGGTCATTTAATGTCGTGTACACTGTCGCCAATGATGTTTTTCAATGTACCTCACGCAGCAATGGGAAGTAAGGCTAGCAAATCCTGCTGGACTATTTGGATTCAAATTGTCAGATAGTTAAAATAAATGGTTGATAACACAAGTGTTTTCCACGATGGATTCTTCAACGGATGCGTACAAATAAAACAACCTCGATGAATGTGCACCGTCTCCTTTTTTCGATTGGGATATTTGCATTGCTGGTCACACAGCTTCTGGCGCAGGAAACGGAACAGGGGCAACGCATTGATTTCGCAAAGGATATTCAGCCGATATTAAGAGCCAGTTGCTATTCCTGTCATGGTAGCGATGCTCAGGAAGGTGGTTTGCGCCTGGATAATAGGGCACGAGCATTCGTTGGAGGAGATAATGGTAAGGCGATCGTATCAGGGGATATAACCAAAGGTTTGCTACTGACTCTGATCAAGGGTACGGACGAAGATCTGGGACGCATGCCGCCCGAGGGTGAAGGGACGCCACTTACAGAGCAGCAAATTACACTGATTCAAAACTGGATTGCGCAGGGAGCGGAATGGCCCGATTCGGCTGATATCGCCATTCACTCCGATCATTGGTCGTTTCAACCATTGGTTCGACCGGAATTACCGATGGTAGAGCAGCAGGACTGGATCAAGTCGCCGATCGATAAGTTTGTTCTGGCTCGTTTAGAACAGGATGGAATCGCTCCGTCGTCACGCGCAACACGGAGCACGTTGATTCGCAGAGTTTATTTAGACTTGCTGGGACTGTTACCGTCGGCCGCTGAGGTTGAGCAATTCCTCAACGATCAACGGACGGATGCGTATCAGCAAATGGTGAATCGAGCATTGGAGTCGTCCCACTATGGTGAACGTTGGGGGCGTCATTGGCTGGACCTTGCTCGATACGCTGACAGTGACGGTTACGAAAAGGATCGTGCGCGACCTCATGCCTGGCGTTATCGTGATTGGGTCATTCATTCTCTCAATGCGGATATGCCATTTGATCAGTTTACCATCGCTCAGATCGCCGGTGACATGTTACCCGAGGCGTCGGTTAGCCAACGCGTCGCCAGTGGGTTTCATCGCAATACGCTTCACAACACCGAGGGAGGAACTGACCAGGAAGAAGATCGTGTTAAGAAGACGGTAGACCGTACGAACACGTTTGGCACAATCTGGTTGGGACTCACAGTCGGCTGCGCTCAGTGTCATAGTCACAAGTATGACCCGATAAGCCATCGTGAGTATTACCAGCTTTATTCGTTTTTCAACAGCATGAACGAGCAGGACGTGGCAGCTCCGACCATTGCTGAAGCGAATGAATTTACCAAACAGCAGCAACAGTATGCCGCTGAACATGAACAATTTGTGGCAGCCCGAACGAAATACGAATCCGAACAGTTGCCGAATGCGTTAGCAAAGTGGTTAGAAGTGGATGCAAATCTGGTGTACCAGTGGAAGACCTTAACAGCAAGTGCCATCACCGGGCGTCACAAGGCTACGTTTAAAACGCTTGAGGATGGATCGATTTTGGTTGAAGGTGAGAATGTGCGATCGGATATTTATACGATTACCGGCACAGCTGACTCGCTAAGCGGTATTCGTCTGGAGGTTATTCCGGACGATCGTTTGCCCAAGAAAGGCCCGGGGCGAGCCGAAAACGGCAATTTTGTGTTAACCAATGTGCAGATATTGGCGAGGCAGGCAGGCAGTGAAGCTGAATTTGCTCCGCTGAAAATCAATAGAGCTCTGGCCGATTTCTCTCAGAGTAACTGGGAAGTGGCCAAGGCGATTAACGAAAACGCTGAAGATGGTTGGGCTGTTTCACCGGAGATCGGTAAGCCTCACGTGGC
>CETG01086813.1_pt1 | contig 11046 bp, 13 predicted proteins | sample 361471 | NCBI WGS metagenome assembly CETG01 (sample SAMEA2622696, study PRJEB7988) | marine metagenome | isolation source: saline water (ENVO:00002010), including | reverse complement strand
AAACACTGAGTACGTCAAATATGACCTCTCTGGGAAGGATTTAGGCGATGCAGATTTTACTGGCTCGTATTTCTCTGTATCCAGTCTCAAAAATTCCGATTTAAGTGGAGCAAATCTAACTAATGTTATTGCTTACGCTTCTCGTTTTGATAATTCTGATCTTTCAAATACGAACTTTACTGGAGCTGAGCTTCTAAAAAGTATCTTTGATGGCGCCACAATTGATGGTGCTGATTTCACTGATGCTGTCCTAGACAAGCCTCAACAGCAATCACTTTGCGAAAGAGCAACAGGCAAAACTGCTGAATCTCTTCAATGTGGTTCTATCAGAGATAGTTATGTCCCTGCATCAGAAGGACAAAACACTTTCAACCCAGGCAGAGGTTAATAGATACCTCTAAAAATTCTATTCACAAATAAGGGGCCAATAAAAAAGGCCCCTTATTTTGATGTTTTGCAAAATAAGAAGGGGATAAGACCCTTTTCTTAAATTGATTTGATTATTTAGTTATCCAAAAGAAAGCTGCCGAGGCTGCTCCCACAATAAATACAGGCAGTCCAACCAACAAATGAGCTGTTCCAAAGCCAACACCTTTAGATCTCATGATGAAGTAACCAACGCCTGCTGCACCTGCAGCTAGTGGAATAGCAGCTGAGGAAGCAGCAGCAACAGCGTGATAATCGAAATTCATGCCTAAAAAGATTTTATAAACACAGTATCTACCGAAATTGCTCAATTCGGATAGGACATTTCTTTTAATGCTTCAAATCTTCATCTCAGGAAATTTAATACCTTCAAAATTCAAGGCTTTCTCTGCATCCTAAATCTCTTGAAAAAACCAATCAGAGTCTATAAATTCATAGAGGTAACTGATTGGAAGCATCTCTAGAGCGAGGATGTTTGCTATACCACCACTCTTGCATTGAAGATTCAAATTTATTAGGAAACAAAGTTAAAACTGTTTTTATAGGCTTAGAACCAGGCTGGAAGATCTCAACCGAATATGAAGGACATTTGCGAGCAGCAATATCTGGAACAAAACGATTTCCAATTCTTCTCCAACTAGGTTCTTTACTCTTCCAAGACAAACGGCAGCAAGGCCAGGGTAATTCTTCTCGATCATAAAGACGACAACAAGGTCCTAAAACACGAAAACTGTATTGGCCACCCATACTTGTATGAAAACTGCCATGCGCTAAAAGATCATTTATATCTTTTTTAACCATAACTAAGATCCTAAAAAACTTTAATTAAAGAGGAAAAACTCCCATAGCATTTTTAGGAGTGATCTGAGGGTGACTAAAAAATATGCCTTTTGCAACTTAAAAGTCAAAAAATTAGATGAAAAATAATTTCTATTAATAAAGCTCTTCCTCCGAATGAGTTGAAATCACACAATCAGAAGTTGGGTATGATACACACATTAGAATAAACCCTTCTTTGAGTTGATCATCATCCAAAAAGCTCTGGTCTAACTGATCAACAGATCCAGATAGAACTTTCCCTGCACAAGTAGAGCACGCTCCTGCTCTACAAGAATAAGGAAGGTCAATTCCCTGTTCCTCTATTGCATCAAGAATATATTTGTCATCTGGAACCTGAATAGTCTGATTTAAACCCTCATCCTCGTTTAATAAATTGATGTTGTAAGAAACCATTTTTCAAAAAATAAAGAAAAGCCTTTGATCTAAGAAATGTCTCATCTGAAGAACATCAGCTGATCCATGGCTGAAATGTGAAAACTGAACCTTAGAAAATTTTATTAGGAATCAGATTTTATTCAAGTTCTATCAATCTGTATTAAAGCCCAATTACTTTTCTGCCAAGTTCTAGCAATTTTCCAACCATATAGATCTAATGTTTTCTTAAGATCTTTGACTTGATTACTCAATATTCCACTCAACAAAGCAAATCCTTCTTTCTTTAAGATCTTATTAAAATTTGGAATAAGCTCCTTTATTACAGGAGCAAGAATATTACACAAGACAAGATCAAGCGATCTTGCTTGGAGCATTGAATGCAGAACATCTATAGATCCTTGAGAAACAACAATAGATTCTGGCCCAAAATTATTTATTAGAGAATTCCGTTTTGTTGAATTAATAGCAAATGAATCTATATCAACACAAAAAGCTTTGTTAGCACCAAAAGTAATAGCTGTTAAAGCCAAGATTCCACTTCCACATCCTAGATCTCCTATATGCAATCCATCTAGAGGCTCTCTTTCTAAAAACTCCAAGCATAATCTTGTAGAAGGATGAGTTCCTGTTCCAAAAGCACTCCCAGGATCAATGCGAACTATTTCTCTTCCATGAAAAATCTCAGGCGGATCAATCCATTCAGGTAAAATTAAAAGTTTTTTGCCAATTGGATCTGGATTCCAATATTTTTTCCAAGTTGAACTCCAATCTTCTTGATTTACTTTTTTCCATCTTGGATCAGGAAGGTTTACCTCAAATGTTTCAGCTAAAGGGATTAAAGATTTTATTAATTCTTCAAGCTCTTCAGCTGAGAATTCTGAACAAGGAAGCCAAATAGAAAGCTGAAGCAAAGAAAGTTTTTCAGGTCTAGTATCAAACGAAAAACTACTTATACCAAGTTCGTCTAATTTCCATACAAAAGATTCCTCTAATTCAATAGGAATTTGAAGCTCAATTTGCCATAAATATGCTTTTATCTTCACAAAGTAACTGGATTAGCTTCAGTAATCCCTTCTATTAAAAGAATTGAACCCAATAAAGCTGATGGGATTGGATCATCAATACTTAAAACCATTACAGCCTCACCTCGGACAATTCTCCTCCCAACTTGCATAGAAGCAATGTTCACATTATGTTCTCCCAGTAAAGAACCAATCTTTCCAATAATTCCTGGCATATCAAGATGTTTCGTGAATAACATATATCTACTTGGTGAAACATTTAAAGGGAATTCATCAATGCTAGTAATTCGCAAATTCCCATCAGCAAAAACTGTCCCAGTTAAACTATGTGTTCCGTTATCTCCAAAAATAATAAGTTTCAAAGCTCCACCTGAAAAATCTTGGGGTCCTTCCTCTTTAACCTCAACGACATCAATTCCTCTACCTTTTGCCTCAAGAGAAGCATTTACATAGTTAATTTTATTGCCTAAAGCATTAGTCAATACTCCCTTTAGGGTTGCAATTACAAGAGGTTGAGATGGATGTTTAGAAAATTCTCCTTCAAGGCGAACTTCTATTTTATTAATTTGCTTAATAGATAATTGACTTGCAAATAATCCTAAGGTTTCTGCTAATTCCAGATGAGGTTTAAGACTATCCATTATCTCTGAATTAAGTCCTGGTATGTTTACTGCGCTTCTAGCAGGAAGGCCTGAAAGGACATCATGTATTTGCTCTGCAACATCTATAGCTACATTCTCTTGAGCCTCAATAGTAGATGCTCCTAGATGGGGTGTAAGTATTAATCGCTCATTAACAGAGCGCAAAGGAGAGTCTTCGCTCAATGGTTCAACAGAATAAACATCCAGAGCCGCCCCAGCGATGATTTCTGAATTAAGCGCTTTAGCTAAATCAGATTCATTAATAATTCCACCTCGAGCACAATTAACCAACCTTGCAGTTGGTTTCATCGAAGACAAAATCTGAAAATCAATAAGATTCTCCGTTTCAGAAGTTCTTGGTAAATGTAGTGTTACGTAATCTGATTTTTTAAAAAGTTCATTAATATCACTAAGTTTGACTTGCATTTGCTGTGCACGATCAGCTGAAACGAATGGATCAAACCCCAATACTTCCATCCCCATAGCATTTGCGACTTTGGCAACATGTGATCCTATTTTCCCAAGACCGACAACACCTAATACCTTTGAATAAAGCTCATTCCCTACAAAGTTTTTTCTCTGCCATTTCCCAGAAAACATACTTTTATGAGCTTGTGGAATATGCCGGGAAAGAGCCAAAAGCATTGCCAAAGCATGCTCTGCAGCGGCAATAGTATTTCCTCCAGGTGAATTGACTACTAAAATTCCTTTTTTCGTAGCCGCATGAACATCAACATTGTCAACTCCAACTCCCGCCCGACCAATTATTTTTAGTTTCTCAGCGTTATCGATAACTTCTTTGGTGACAGAAGTGCCTGATCGAATCATTAATCCATCATATTCTCCAATAATCTGCTTCAACTCATCAAGGGATAATCCCAAACGCTTATCAACCTGGGCAACTTGACTAAGAATGTCTATGCCTGCTTGGTCAATCGGATCAGAAACGAGTACTTTCGTCATTAAAAGGCGTATCAGTGCCGCTCTGAACTTTAGTCAGCTAATTGTTCGTTAACAGTTTTCTGAGGCCTAGGGTTCAATATCCAAACAATTGAGGAGCGAATAAGTGTCTACTTGCGTAGTTGTCTTCAAAGAAATTACAGAAGCTCTAGATTTAGAGAAGAAGCTTCAGGATGTCCCAAATGCACTAGCAAAGAGGCAACTAATCAAGCCAAACTCTTTAACAGCAAATGAGTTAGGACCTTTTGATCAGGAGAATCAAACCATAGTAAATTCAATCCAAGCAGTAAGTATTGATAATGTGAAATTATTAAGCCCAAAGCTTGCAAGGGAAATTCGCCAAAAGACTATGGCTTTCTGGCTAATACCTTTTGGATTAATTACAGGATTAGCTTTCACTAAAATGACTGGTCTAAAAACTTTTTCCAATTTGGGCTTGGACCCAATTGCAGAACCTTTATTAGGAAGTATTTTAGGTATGGCTTCAGGTTTAATTGGAAGTTATGTAGCAGCAGCAAGTATTAATACTGATATAAATGATGATATTGGTTCTATTAGAAAACTAAGTAAAGAAGGTCTTTGGTTGATTTTAATTCAAACCCCCTTAGAGATTGAATTACCCTGGGAACTGATAAAAGGATCTAAAAATTATAAAATCATCCAATTAAATGAATTTTAATTAATTTAAAAACACCCTTGAATCAATTATTTGAACATAAATCTACCCATAAATGAACTCCTAAAAGGTTCTCAAAACAAACAAGAACTTAAATCTCTTTTAAGGCAAGCAGAATTAGGAGTAAATTCATGGGAGCCTATATTCTCTAATTTTATTTCAGCTCCGTTAAGAGAAGAATTTTTTGAAAAAATAAAATTAATTGATGACGTTTATTGCTTGTCAAATGGTGGCTATGTAGGAGCAGAAAGGCAAAGAATTTCTTTTGAGAAAAAATCAGAGATCCGCTTAAAAGAAAAAATTCTACCTCCAATAAAAGCAATTAATATTGAAGGAAATTTCTTATTTGATAGAGCGGAGAAAAATGATTTCATAAATTCTATTAATGCTTTAGGTGCTTCCTATGAAACACTTGGAGATCTATGGCTTATTCGTGATAGAGGCGCACAATTGATTTGCACTCCAGATACAGCTATTCAATTAGATGGAAAACATGGCCTAGTTAGAGGAGTAGAAATAATATTCGAAAATATAGAGATTAATCAATTAAATTTACCTTTTCAAAGGCAACCAAAAAAATTTAGTTCAGTAGAAGCTTCAACTCGTTTAGATGCTATAGCCTCTGCTGGATTTGGTATATCCAGATCAAAAATTGTAAATCATATAAAGTCAGGCAATCTTCGTCTAAATTGGCTTCCAATCAGACAATCAAGTAAATCAGTAACAACAGGCGATCGAATTCAACTTGAAGGCAAAGGATCAATTGAACTCTTAAAAATAGAAAAAACCAAGAGAGAACGATGGAGAGTGGAAATGCTTCGAAAATAAGGAACATCGATACCTGCTAAATTCGACCTTGATAGAACTACAAGGTTCTAATCTATTAAATTAAGTTCTCGGGCGATTAGCTCAGAGGTAGAGCACTACCTTGACACGGTAGGAGTCACTGGTTCGATTCCAGTATCGCCCATCTAAATTTTTTAGATTTATTTTGTTGAAATATTTCTATCTATCAAATAATTGGTTTTCTTTTAACCAATTCAACTCACTTGCATTTGCTACCTTCTTATAACCATACAGTGTTCACAAGTACAAGGATTGAAATGGCTAGTATTTATAAATTCCTTCTTCTGAAGTTGAGTAGTCATAAAATAAGCCTTAAAAAAAACTTAATTTATCAATCAAATCAACAATCGAAGATTTGTACCATTCATATCAAGGAACTTTTTTATAACTTCAATAAGTAAAAATGAATAAACATAAAACTAAAACAAAAAAAAACCTAAGTGTTATAGTTGGACTTGGAAGATCTGGAATCGCAGCAGCAAAATTACTCCAAAAAGAAGGTAAGGAAATATTAGTTATAGAAAAATCTAAAGAAGAAAAATATCAACATATTGCAAAAGATTTAAATAGCCTAGGTATATCTGTAGAACTAGGAAAACCATTAGAGTTCTCGACATTCAAACCATGGATTAAAGAAATCAATGATATTATTATCAGCCCATCAATCCCTTGGGATAATGACACAATTAACAAACTAAGAGGTTTAGATATACAAGTCAAAGGGGAGATTTCCATTGCATGGGAAAGGCTTAAAGATATACCCTGGATAGGAATTACAGGAACGAATGGAAAGACAACTGTTACCGAAATGCTTAAACATGTCATGGATAAAAATCAAGTAAAATCTGAAATAGGAGGCAATATGGGAAAGCCTGCTTCTCAAATAGCACTTAAATATTTAAACGATTCAAAGAATAGACCTGAATTATTAATTATAGAAATAAGCAGCTATCAAATTGAATCTGCTTCAAATATTTCTCCAAAGATTGGAATATGGACTACTTTTACAGCCGATCATCTGGAAAGACATAAAACAATGGAGAATTACTTCAATATAAAAAAAAGTCTTTTGGATAAATCTTCAATTAGAATCTATAATTTTGATGATAAGTATTTACATAAAAAGAAAAGAAAGCTGAGTGAAGGTATTTGGATAAGTTCAAAATCTAATGAAAATGAACTTCATAAACCTCGTTTTTGGATAGATCCCGAAGGGATAGTTTGCGATGGGAAAGAAAAGTTATTCAACTCTTCTATTCTGCAAATACCAGGTGAACATAATCTTCAAAACCTTCTTATGGTAACTGCCGCAGCAATAAGCTTTGGTCTAACACCAAAAGAAATTGAAAGAAGTGTGACTAGTTTTAAGGGAGTCAATCATAGACTTGAATATCTTGGGAAAATAAACAACGTAAAATTTTTCAATGACAGTAAAGCTACCAATTACGCCTCCGCAAGTATTGGTCTCAAAGCGTTATCTCCTCCATCAATAGTTTTAGCTGGAGGAGAAGCTAAGAAAGGAGATTACACAGAATGGGTAACCCAATTGAAAGAAAAGACCTCTGGCATATTTTTATTCGGCTCATCTGCTATGAAACTTAAAGAAATGATCATTTCGTCTAACTATATAGGTCCAATATCTATTCACAGAAATCTTGAAGAGGCATCTTACGCTGCTACTAAGATGGGTTTAGGGATGAAATCCACAAATATATTGCTTTCCCCAGCTTGTGCAAGCTTTGATCAATACAAAGACTTTGAAGAAAGAGGTAATCATTTTAAACAATTATTCGCAAGATTGAAAAGTGAAAAAAGCTAATTAAAATACAGAGCATCTAATTAACAAACATTAGATAATAGAATGGTCGGTGATCCCTCCCCTATACAGACTAGAAAGCGCTTCGAAATATTGTTATCTTTATAAATATTTGTGCAATATTAATGTCAGATTTTAGAGCAATCCCACAAGCAATAAGTCACAAAAAACTGACAAAGTTTCTTACAAATGCTCAAAAGGAAGTTTCAGGAGAGAACTCTAAGTTAGATAATTATGAAAATAAAGAGTTCAAAGAATTAGCTGCTAAATGGTCAATAATTAGCAAAGAAGTGCTTTGTGATTTGGAAAGGAAAAAAAGTTATTTAACAAAAGGGAAAAGCCCCAATTCACTTATGGCATTAGGAGCGATGGAAGTTCATTTAAACATGGCTATCCAGGCACTTAAAGCAGCCGAAAAAGATGATTAATTTATTAAAAATTTAAAATTGAAACAGTTATTTTGAATATTATTGATTCAGGATTATCAAAAAGGCCTTAAGAATTTTTATAAACGTTCTCTCGCGATGTAATCTTTTAAATAAAATATGCCTTACAGGAATTTGACTGACACTAACAAAAATTCATTTTCCTTAATGCCCAAGGAATCATCGAATCAAATCCCAATATTAAATGAGAAAAGAGACCCTAGTTTAGATCCTATTGTATTCGTTCATCTTTTTGGAGTTATAGGTGATTGGTATATATGTGAGATTTCAGAAGATCGCTCTATTGCTTATGGCTATAAAAATATAGAAGCTGAGGAAGAGTGGGAAATGGAAGAATGGATTCCTAATAGTAAAGGGTGGGAAAGTTTCTCAATAGGAAATCTGCAGAAGCTTGTCAATAATGAGTTTTTAAAAGAAAAAGACATTCGTTTTCTTATAGTTAGAGATGTTTATTGGGAACCAGTAAAGTTTTCAAGCCTGAATATAAACAAACAAACTTTAAATTATCCAGGTTCAATTAATTAAATAGTCTTCAAATAAAATATATTTTCAACTTAATTCATTGATAGCCAAAACCCATGGCATTTAAAACTTCATCAGAGAACAGCTTTCACTCCCTTTCCAAAGCTGTGGAAGACTCTGATCCAGAAGCTGCCAGTAAAATCAGAGAAGTCCTTAAAAGATCTGAAGACCCTTCTGAAATGAGATATTTAGAAGGTTTATTAATGATGCTTGGTGAATCAACTGGCGAGCTTGAAGACCCTCCTGATGTTGAAGATGATCAAGAAGAATACTGGGAAGAATATTAATTCTATTTGTTTTTATTGGATTAAATATATACGTCAAAATTAATCAAAGGTGTAAATACTTAAGCGATTTGTCTTATAGACAAATCGCTTATTTGTTCCTAAAAATAAATTAAGCAAATAAGGGCTTAACTCAAACCTTGTTAGCTGAAGAAGCAATTTTTCGCATAATTTCTACTTTGAATCCTGATTTGAGGAACTAACCATGAATCAAATTGAAACATTACTACCAGAACTTCTAGGGGCAAGCCTAGCAATATTAGCTTTAATAGGAATGCGGGAGTTCATCAAAGAAAGCTCTATAGCATTGAAGAAAAGTTCTCAATGATAATAGTCAATTAAATCGTTTAATAAACTGATTGATTTATTCTAAATAAAGCGATTTGATTTTTTCAGCTTATAACTTTCAACAGCAAATCAAATTGGTCCTTATATTTAATAATTGTTTTAGCGTCAGAAAATCCTTTTACTTTAATTCTTTCGACAAATTCTAAATCAAATCCCTCTTTTTGAAGTATCTCCTGATCACTTTGAATAGAAAGTAAGATTGAATTAATTTTTTTTAATAATGCTTCATACCTATCACAATCTTCTTGATTAGGAAAAATGCTACCATCACTTGCCTTTATAACATTTTTATTATTGATTAAAATGAACAATAAAATAAAAAATAGTAATATCAATGAAGGTATCAAAAGCAATCCAAGATTAAATTGGCTTACATTAGATAAAATGTTTAAAATAATCATCTCTCAAAGTAATTTAAAGTAATAAGTAAAAATAAAAGCCTTGTCATAAATTGACAAGGCTTTAAAAGAAATAGTATTAATTAAAAAATTAAGTTAAAAATAAAATCAACCCTGGACTTTCAAAGATTTAGTTAAATCCTTAAAATTAAAGCCCATAGATCTAAGAGCATGCCATAGATGGCCTTGGATAAAGAAGAAGCCAAAGTAATAATGGACATTAGTTAATGCTGCTCTAGTACTGTGTCCAAAGAAAGCTGTGCTCGTTGAATAATCACCAGTATCTACCCAATAAGGAGCAATCGTAAATTTTTGAACAAGAGGTTCTCCAAAAAATTCAGTCGGATAAACAGTTGTATTTGTTGCACACCAAAATGCTGCAACAATGGCCATCCAACCTATCCCAGCTAAGGAGAAAGACAAGACTGATTCAGCAGAAAGGAGACCAGCACCTTTATATTTAGTATATTGTCCAGTCTTTTGGGCTATATGAAGGGCTCCTCCACTAATCTGAAGAAAAGCGAGAAAAGCATGTCCACCCATCACATCTTCAAGGCTATTGATCGTTAAGAAATCGAATTGGTGATTCCATATTGCATTCAGGTTCAGATTGTATTCAACCTGCCTGACTGCTTCTATTGCTGGATCATAAAGCCCATGTATTCGCGCCCATTCCACAAACCAAATATTCGCAACACCAAAGAAAATTAGATGGTGGCCAAGTATAAAAGTAAGGTTCTTGGGGTTATCCCACTCAAGTTTAAATTTTCTAGCTTGTTTAACATCACTACTTTGCATATCAGAATCAAAATAGAGAGAATGCAAAAGGCCACCAGCTCCATAAGCCATAGAAGCAACTAGATGAACAATCGCAACTGAAGCAACATTTGCTCCTGTCCATAATGATCCTGTTTCATCAAAACCAATTCCTATAGCAGCCAAGTGTCCAAGAAATATTGAACTTTGAGACCCCATTGACAATGAAGGGTCAAAGCGAGCAAGCTCCCACAAAGTTGCTGCACCTGCAGCAAACGCAATTAATCCAGTGTGAGCTGCATGAGCTGCAATAAATTTGCCCGAGCGATTTGTGACTCCAGCATTTCCAGCCCACCACCCGTAGGTAACGCCTGGATTTCCATAAGTCTGCATAAAAAAAAGTTGCAAGACTGCAATACTCAAAAAAGACTACTCGCTATTTTTAAATAAGAAACACAAGCTTTAGCAACCGTAAAATGATTACATTATGTATTGTTAGTAATTGCTTTGATTTTATTGATTCAAAATTCTCCTAAGTCAAAGATTAAAAAAACTATTTGATTATCCATTGGAATAAAAACTTCAAGATTGCATGAGAAGTAACCAAAGAGTAAAAACTCAAAATCATCAAATCATTTAACCTTAATAGCTCTTCAAAGAAATCAATACGATAAAAAATTGTTTATCTGG
>CETG01052493.1_pt1 | contig 11052 bp, 5 predicted proteins | sample 361471 | NCBI WGS metagenome assembly CETG01 (sample SAMEA2622696, study PRJEB7988) | marine metagenome | isolation source: saline water (ENVO:00002010), including | reverse complement strand
CCCCTGCATCAGTACTCGGACACCATCGACCTCTTCGAGTTCTGAAAACCGGTGCGAAATTTGCTCATAGGTTTGAGTGTATGTTTCTTTATGACCAGGTGGGCGGTAAAAAGAGCAGAATTGGCAATTTATTGTGCAGACGTTTGTATAATTCACATTTCGATCAATCATGTAGGTTACATGGTTGCCGGGATTCATGAAGCGTCTTCGCTCCATTGCAACGCTGCGAAGCAAGTTGAAATCCGCGTCTTCATACAATATTGTGGCATCCTCAACCGACAATCGTGGAGGGGAAGGGCCTCGCTGCTTCTGCAATATTTCTTTCCACATCAAGCTCCCTCAGTTAGAACCGACAAGTGCTTCGATTTCAGAAATTTGCTTTGGGCACTTAGCGGTTAGTATCACCGGTCCCTCCTCAGTGATGAGTACGTCATCTTCAATGCGGATGCCTATTCCTGCCCATTTGGGATCAATTTCGATGTCCTCTCTCCAAGCTCCAAAATATAGGCCCGGCTCAACTGTAAGAACCATCCCTGATGCAAGCGTTCTCTCAGGACGATTGTCACCTTGGCGCCCACCCCCTACATCGTGTACGTCGAGGCCAAGTAGATGGCCGGTACCGTGCATGAAAAATTGTCGATAAGGTCCATTGAATTCCTCACCTAAGGCCTCTTCAACGGTACAATCAAGAATGCCTAAATCTACGAGACCTTGTGCAAGCACTCGAGATGTGGCTTTGTGCATTGCACCCCATGGAGCGCCAACTTGACATGCTTCAATACCTGCCATTTGGGCATCCAATACGAGCGCATAGATTTCTCGCTGGGCTTCTGTAAACTTCCCGTTGACAGGGAATGAGCGAGTAATGTCACTTGCATATCCATCAATCTCGCACCCAGCATCGATTAGTACTACGTCACCATTTCTTGTGGGATCTTTATTTTCGTTATAGTGCAAAATTGTGGCGTTATCTCCGCTACCCACAATACTAGGATAGGCCCATTCTGATTGGTGATAAAGGAAACAACCTTCGATAATTGATTGAAGTTGCCACTCCCCCATCCCGCTCCTGCATTCTCGCATTGCCTCAATATGGGCCAAAGCAGCCAAATCGGCTGCATATTGCATTAATGCAATTTCGCCTGTTGATTTGAATACACGCATCTCATCGAGGATTTCTCTCGGATCTAAAAATTCGTCAAATGCTGCCGCCACGATACCATCTACGACAGTATCCAGTCCCTGAATGTGATACACAGAATCTGCGGCGGTGAGAATATTTGCCAAATCTGCCTCCATTTCATCACGGCTCTTCGATTCATCAACTGGCCAATGATCAATAGCACCCTGAACACCAGGCCGGCGACCAGTCCATGTTTCCTTCTCGACATCACGCGCCTGCACGTACAAACGGCATTTCCAATCACCATCATGATGGAAAACCGCAACCCCTTCCTCGCCATGCCATCCAGTTAGGTAGTGCAAATATGAGTTGAAACGGTGTCGGTGGTGTGTATCTCTACTACGAATAGAAACAGGGTTGTTGGTGATTATAGCAACAGATTGTGAATCGATTTTTGAGCAAAAATCTCGCTGCCTTTGCCGCATCTCTTCATGGGAGATTTTCGGTGGGCGTTGGCCCAGTGCAGAAGATACTCTCTCGTACATCATTATCGCCGAATAGGCGGTCCTTCATGAGGCATTCGGGTCATTCCCTATTCCACTTTGGTATTGGACTAGAGTGGTTAGAAATCCTGCGTTTAATTGTGATTAGTATGATAGTTATGGACGAGATTGTTGCAATGATTATGAGTGCACTAGTCCATACACCAAATTCATGCTTGTCTTCAGAATATGATGGGTCAGATGGTGTGCCTTGAACTCCAAAGGTCACTGTGATGGAATCCGAGGCACCATCATTGTCAGTTACTAACAATGTTAATGTGTGTGAGTGGCTCAAATCTGCTGGCTTTTCCAATTGACGGGTCCATCCGGTCATGGTAGGTTCCCCATCAATCGACCACGTGCATAATAGAGAACCTCTGTCGTTGTCCGTATCATCCGAATCCCCACACTCTATTGTCCATTGGTCACTATCAACCAATGTTATTCGGTCTCCATCGGATAGTGGTTGACCACCAATTCTCAGGGCAGCATCTGGTGCTTGATTCAAGATACTGTATTCGTGAATTATACTGCTTGAAAATCCTGCGTCATCTACTACGGTTAGTGTCAAAGTGTAGTTTCCTGCTTGGCTACCATCAGCCTGGAAAATACTCAAATCTGAGCCACTTACAACAATTGGCCCTTCATCTCCACCCTCGTGAACCCAGAGGAAGATTAAGCCCTCACGACCCCATCCCTCATCTGAACTTGAACTGCCATCAAATTCGATCATATCCATACTTTCTGTCAATTCGGTCGGACCCGAAATCGATGCCGTTGGTAGATGATTGTCAATACCAATGGTTTGACAGGCAGAAATGGATGATTCATTTTCGGTGCTGGCACGAATCAACAGTGAATAAGCACCATCAGAATATTCAGTTGTGTCAAGTGTGAAAGCAAGGTGAGGAAATATTTCAGAATGGTCCACATATGACCAGTTAACACTTGGATTTTCAATCCATGAAAGGGCACATGATACCGCTACTTCAGACTCATTCGATAAGGCCCATTCCAGATTTGGTGGACCCTCATCATCTACGAGGATTACATTAACCGCTTCAAGTCCAGAAACTCTAGACTCGGATAAATCGTTACCAAAGAGAGCTCGAGGAGGTAGATTATCAGACGAATTTACTGCATGGAATACGACTACCTCTTCTGAGACATGTTGCTGAGATGTATCCGTTGCTTCAATGACGATTAGGCACGAGCACGATTCAATTCCACTAAAGTTTAGTTCGATTGAGAACGGCCATGTATACCTGCTAGACCCGAGCACTTCTTCGTGGTGGTCTAGGATGTCAATCGCATCACCTGAATCGACGATTGATGTGCCATCATAGATTTTCCAAATGAATATTTCAGGCGCAGATTCATCGACATATGCACCTGCGAGGCTAAGGTTATCGTTGATATTCGAACCATGATCAAGGTCAATAATCAGTTGCGGAGGATCATTGTTTACCTGATTCTCAGCAGTGACTGTACTGCTGAAAAATAGCAGCGACAGCATCCAAAGATGCCACCACCTTACCTTGAGCATAACATTAGGGCATGTCCTACCGTTTTCAACCGTTGCTCCTATTGAGCGCGTCTAAGGCCGGTTTTCAAGAGAAATCTCACTCAAAATTGTCACAGTGCTGACCCTGTCCAGGGAAACTCGTAGGCTCTCTTGGATTGGTGTACCATTTCTCTTCGCACTTGTTTGAATATCCATCCTGATCTACATCAATAATTGCGTCAGCAGCATCGAATGGGTCAAACTGGAAGTAATACTCCCATCCTGATGCCATGCCATCATCATCGTGGTCCTGATAAAATACCTCAGGACCGTCCTCTAATCCGTCTCCTTCCGTATCGTTCTGGACTGGGCTGGTACCATTGAGAAGTTCCTCATAATTGGTGTAATTCTCCAAATCGTCGTAGAACTGCAAACCTTCCGACGTGGATGGGTCAATGTGACAGTTGAATGTCGAAGGGTCGTTGTGTGAAGGGCAATATCTATTCAGCAAGTTGGTTCTATTGAGCCCATCTCGATCAAAGTCTTCTTCTCCGTCTTCTATACCATCTAGGTCGCTATCAATCATGCTCGGATCCATCGGTCCTCTCGCGCCATAGCCCTCAAGTTCCTCGGCATTTGTCAAACCCAATTCCAGTGCTTTGTCCGACCAATATACTTCCCAACCGTCTGGTAAACGATCTTGATCCGTATCATCGTCAACTGGATTCGTATCCCAGCGATCTGGGGCCTCCATCGCATTTGGTAGTGTGTCGTTGTCGACGTCGAAGTTTGCATCTGGCAAACTACCGAATGCAGGGTCTAGCGCCCACCTTCCACCATCGTTTGGCATGGTGAATCCAGTTAGATTCATTTCGTGAATGAAGTACTTCGGGTCTGGTTTACCATCATTATCCTCGTCTCCGGCGCTTCCAGACCACTCCTGAATGCCGTTGAGATATATCCACCCACCTGCTGCCTTTTCACAGGAAGAATCCTCACAGCCAACAGGACGCCATGGTTCCATTGAAATCCACAACGAGTGAGAACGTGTGTTATCGGTGGTTGATTCAACTTGCATTTCCCAACCATCTAGCATACCATCTCCATCAGTGTCATTGACAAGTGGGTTGGTTGCTGGCTGCCATGGCCTAGGGATGTAAAGAACCTCATTGCCATCACTTAACGTATCGTTATCAGTATCAGAATTATTTGCATGTGTAATGTATTGGTCTAAACCTAGTGAAATTTCTTCACCATCCTCCAAACCATCGTTATCTGTGTCGAACATCGATGCATTGGTCGTATATGGTACACCATCCCAAACGAATCCATCCACTGCTTCTGTATAATCTTCCAAATTGTCCCCATCTGTATCTCGATTGCTCGCATTGGTGTATGTAATGTAATATTCGCGACTGTCATTTAGGCCGTCACCATCAGTATCGAAAACCCCGGGGTCACTGGTAACGTGCACAACATTTACGCCACGCTGAACAACGCGGATTGTCCATCCCATGACCTCAATACCATCGAGTAAACCATCGCCGTCGGTATCTGGATTCAAGGGGTCACTTGAACGCCCATCGATGATACCATCTCCATCACGGTCTCTCGCTTCATATTCATCGAGATTGGTAAATCTCTCATCTTGTTCTACGATATTCATCCAAACGAAACTTCTCTCAGTAATTTCTTGGTTAAGCACGGCTGAAATTGAATATACAAATCCAGAACAAGGTGCCTTGAGCGGAATCAAATCATATTGCTGATTCGCACCCCCTCCACTGGCCCCAGAGAGAGTTACCTTCGCCCATGCAACTGTGTCGTTCTCGTTAACTTCCTGATAGAGTTCAACTGAAATCGCGTGAACACGCGCAAATCCATCGAATTCCGAGAGACGTACATCTCCGTTGCCATCTTGGTCGAATCCATCGTGGTCAGGGTCATCATTTCCGTTGCTTCCATCGCGCGGATTGATTCCGTTAGATGCTTCCCAACCGTCAGGCATGAAATCATCATCAGTATCATTATCCGTTGGATCTGTAAAGTTCGCAGGCCCGAAGGTGTAAGCAACCTGATACTCTTCTACATTGGACAACCCATCACCATCTGAATCAGCAAATGAATCGGTCGCATTGGCTGGATCTAAGACCGTATTGTAGCAATATTCGAATCCATCAGGCATTCCATCTCCATCTGTATCCCAGTCTCCGGGTCCATTGGTTCGACCGTCGCCATCCATGTCTTCCTCAAACCACTCCATATTATCCTCGACAATTCTCGCTTCTGTGAAGGGTGCTTCAATGGTCATTGAGCTGACTGAATTGCCGCAAAATGAGTCAATCTCGATGTTGCCAAACGCAACTTCAACCTCATCGCCAATCAAATCGCCATCACTGTCTAGTTCCCAAGGATTTGTTCCATATCTCTCCTCGATGTAGTTTGGCATAGAATCACCATCTACATCAAGAACAGCGTCGCATGAATGTCGCTCAGAGAAGGAATCCTCCAATAGGTTCCACTCGTCTATTCCAAAAGCCAGAATCCATTCAGCCTCAACTGGTGGAGTCAGCAGACTACAATCCCAATTGGCATCGGTTGGGTTCATCAGCAAAATGGGATTGCCATCGGCTCCCAACTTCTCTTGCTGGTGCATAACCTCCCAGCCATCATTCAATCCATCAGAATCTGTATCTCGAAGGTTTGGATTGGTCCCATAGAATGCTTCTTCGGAGTTTGGCAACCCATCTCTATCTGGGTCACCATTGGGGCCATTGTCCGGATCTGGGAATGTTTCGTTATTTTCTCCCGTGTTTACATCGTCATCGTTTGGACTTGTACTCGACTCAATATCAGCGAAATCGGCATCACCATCATCTAGTGGATCTAATCCATTGGCAACTTCCCAGCCATCGAGTAAACCATCGCCATCGGTATCTTCGTTATCGAAATCCGTACCATATTGTGTGGTTTCCATGCGGTCACTCAAGCCATCTCCGTCAAAATCGGCCCCTTCGTCCTGTGTTTCGCCTTCTGGTGCTACAATATCGCTACCTGCTCCATCGAAACCAACTGTGGTTTCTAGGGCAGAACCGACGATAGTATACATGCCTGCCAAGCAGATTGTCGCTGTGATTGCTACAACGGCCCATTGGTTGTGATTTAGTCCCATTTACTCAACTCCACAGGGTGCGTAGCACCCTTCGACCCTCAAGCGACACTGCGCTTTGCTCTTAATGCTTGAGTGGTAGCGTGCGGCTTAAAATTCGAGAAAAACAGGAACTTATGCGATTTCTCTGCGTGATTGCAAGACAATGCGGTGGCTCTTAGATGTAGACTCCCATGTGGCCTTTGCTGCACGACCCTCGGCACGCTCCCAACACCCAAGTAAACGTCCGACTACAATTGCAGGGTGAATTGCAGCCGGTAATGTAAGCTCGACCCCCCCATTATCGTCAATTGAACTTGCGTGCTCAACACAACCCAATCCTTCCATCGACAAATGTCTGCTTGCGACATCCATCCAATGTTCTTTTGTGGCAATGAGTACCAACGCCCCCGATGCCAAAAATTGTTTTCTTGCAGCTTCAGCCATAGAATCCCAGAGAACTACCTGATCATGAGAATCGATGTTTACCCATTCGGTACGAGAATCACTGGATCTCTCTGTTTTCGCTAAATATGGCAATGTGAGTTGCTCAAAGCGAATAATCGCATCCTGAAACAACATCATTACACGGTTCCCTTCTACTGTCCACATCCCATCCATTTCATGGCGTGCACGGTGATAGTTTCTCTCATCAGAACAAGCAATTCCCGCATTATTTGGCCATGGAACTGCAGAGTTTTTCGGTGATGGGATTGGCCTCTTGTCGGGTGTTAGTTCAACCACTGTTTCACCAACTCCCCGATCTGACCACTGAAACCTAAATCGTTGCTCTTCAATACACTCCCAGGCAGCGTTCCCCATGCCTGCTGCAACTGCACTATTGGCTCGATTCGCGATGATAATTGTTGACCTGCCATCAGCACTTTCGAGGAGGTCAATTTGACCCATACCCCGAAGATTCCAATCTGCATTCACCAACGATATTCGTTTCTTTTGCTGACTGAACCAAGACTTCGGAAACGCTGGTGCCATACCCCAATACCACTCTTCGGATTCAGCAGCAGCGTGTGCAAGTCGCCGCCCCAAGGTTTGATTTAGGGCAGATTCTAATTCGGAAAACCAACTTTCAAACGCAGAAACCGAAAGACACCAGACGGGATTTCGAGTTACATTATCCACAATGTAGCCCGTATCAGTGTTCGTGAACTTCGTCTGCAACTGCTCTACAAACAGAGGTGTTGATTCATCCATTTGTTCATCTGTCAGTGGCACATTTTCACCTCAGGAGAAATCTTGGAACTCATCGCTTTCATCATCATGTCTACGTTTGCCTATGCTCGTTTTCCTCGAAATACTCTGGATTCGATCAACTTGTTCGGGACGAGATGTTGGGCGTTTATATGGCCCTTCGGAAGGATTGCTATGAGTAGGTATACCCCTCTCACCAGGCTGAGTATCCATGATATAGCGACGGTCGCGTTGTTGGCCCGAACGTCTGCCCCCTGCCCCCAAACTGCGGCGATGTGAACCCCGATATGCTGCCGGGCCAATCAAGCGCTCAAGGGTCCTCATTCCCTTGTCAACTGGTTTGGGCCTCTTGTCCCACCAACGCTCAGGAAGCGGACTTGTTCTAGGTGATTTTCCTGACTTGAATTCGCGCATCCGATTTCGAAGTCGATTTTTGAACTGCCTTTCGCGTTCTTTGGGCAATCGAATCACGAGCCACCCCGGGAATCCAATATCGTATACGTTCCCATTCACAGTAACAAGTAGTCCTTTCAGAAGCAGATGATTTCCAATGGGCATCTTATTCGGATTGCCACTTACCTTTGCCCGCCTCATCTTTTTCGAATATAGTATCATACCACGCTGATCTCGATGTTTGATTACTCGACGCTGTTGTCGTCTGAATCTGCGAGTAAAAATATGCACAGCTATGAGGGTTAGAGATGTGCCTATTCCGACCATCAAATTTTGGTTTGTTTCAATCCACGCGAGCCAACCGAGGACTACCCAACCGGGAAGCAATATGGCCCAATTGAACAATATCGAGGCTAGAGATTCTGTATATGCAGGAGGGACGCCCTTCTCAAGGGCTTCATGAGCGAGAATCATGACATTGGCGTTCAACGCCTCATCCATCCCTTTGCGGGCACCAAGTGCTGCAAATGGGTTCACAGGGGCATCATCTATCCAAGCTGATTTTTGTGCATCGGAGCCCACCGCAAGAGCAACTTCCAATTCAGTGGGTTCAGCCTGAAAACCAAGTATCCCACTGAGGGCCCGAACGCGTGGATCTTCGGGACTTGATTCATTGACTTCCTCAAACACATCTAGGGCATCGAACCACTGCTCTAAATCAATCATACACAATGAACACGCAATTCTTGCAAGGGTAGAATCAGGGTGTGAACGTACCATGTCAAGACATAAATCAAGCGCCTCTTCACTACGACGTTGTGCCCGAAGCATCGCCACACTGGATAATTGGGCATGCAAGGACAAACGATCGTTATGGGCGTCTCCAACTGTGCTATCTGGCAACCATGATTTGAGACGCTTTTGTAAATCCTTTAGATGATCGATGGTTGAATTGTTCTCCCAATCGTACAAATCATCACTGTCGACACGTCCTGCCCAAGGGTCCAACCATTCCATCGTCAGGGCCAAAAGCTCAGGTTCATCATAGCCTTCGGGTTGTTCCATGCCTCGCAGGGCCTCTTTCGCAGCATCAAATCTGCGACAAGCAATGTGCCCTGTCGCGATAATCATGCGTGCTTCATCATCATCTCCGCGCTGCTGTGCGAGCACCTTTCTCGCCTCTTCGATAGCTCTGGGCCAAAGTCCGCGTAATGCGGACTCAATCATCTTCGCTCTACCCTTTTCCAATCTAACGACTGCCTTGTCACCCTCGATTTGCTCATTCTGAAATGCGATGAGTGTTGATATGTCATCGGCTCTTGCAGCAATCTCGATGTGATCCCTCATCCAGTCGCCTCCACCAGCCATGATTACACCTTCACGCCTCTCATCGGGTGAAAGATCGAATTTCAGGCTCCTAAGGTGCATAAATCGAGTGCTAGAAAGTATCCAAGTTAACAAGAAAATTACCTGCCCGGCGGCGATGAATTCCCATGTACTTTCTAGCAACATTTCCTCGCTCACAGTCGACCCATAGGGCATAAGACCTGAGAACTCCTTGTAAGTCTGTAAAACAAGCAACAGTACAACGTATCCTGAAAAGCCAGCAAGTCCGAAGAATAGGATTCGACCCTGAACTTCCGGCTCTGTGCGAATGTCCCGGGGTTGTGCTAATATGACGCCTCCAACGCCTGCAAAAGTTTGCCCTCCAAGAAACAGGTTTCTTGTCAACTCAAAAATGAAGGCAAGTCCTACAATTGCGACGTTGAGCATCAAGTAGGAGGCAAGAACTTCCTGAAGAGTTTTTAGCGAAATTAATTGCTGAATAAATTGGGAATCTTCCACCATCGTGTAAATCGATTCTCCGAGAATGCCGCCCACATCGAGCAGTCGATTTGCATTTGCCGGTTCATTGATGATTACATGGATTAGCGTTACAATCCCATTAATCGCTGCTATCGGCATGGTGGACAAAAAGATGACCAAAAACATCGATACTAAACGCTTCATAAAACGAGGGGAGTCTGGATCAATCGCGGTCTTCCATCCTTTCGCTGTTCTCCATTTTGATAGAAGTAGTGTATTCCATGATGCGCCCATGATTCTGCCATATGCGAAAATTGTTGGCGACATGTAAACCAAAAGTGCATATCCTGTCCACTGAATCATGAGGGTGGAGTCGAATGTGCCATTCGCATTCGAAACCGTCCAACCGTAGTACATGATTGATGACAAAATCATCACCATTGCAATTGCTGTCCCTAGATAACCGAAGACTTGTGCCGACAATTTCTGAGTGATGAGTCGCTTATTCATCGCCCTAATTTGAGCATACATCGTCACGACAGGAGAGACGATAATTGGGACCAACACAAAGGCTGCTGTGATGAATACAATGGGTTTGTAGAAGGTTCCTGGTCCAACGAGTAATTCTGCTACAATGAGCATGATTCCACCCATGGCCATCAAGTAAGAGAGAACACCCAATGGAACTCCACTGAGTTTTAGTAATTCGCTGGTTTGGTGACGGGATTTCGTCAGACGGTGAACCTCATACAAGTCATCATCGATTTCGAACGCAACCTGCAGGTTACCGAGGCTCATCGGTAGAATCCACTTCCACAAAACCACAGTCCCAAGTATGGCCAAAAGGATGGGTGTGACCAAACCGATGTCAAATGCCCCATAGTCTACAATTTCAGCCTGCGCTGAACTTGTAGGCAATAGACAAATGAATATCGAGAGCCCGAGAATGGCGTGGAAAGGCGCTCGCATAGCCATTCGAATTTGTCATCGTTCTAAGCGATTGCGATTCCACGCTGCGGGAACCGCAGCGTGGGCGTACGCACGTGAGGGGTTAGGAATGCGACAAAAATCGCTCAATTCGGTCAAATGCCTCGTTCAAAACTTCTTCATTGGCGAGATAGACTAGTCGAAAGTGTCCGGCACCCATTTCTTCTGAAAAACCACTACCGTGAACGAGTAAAACATGTTCCTGATGCAATAAATCTAGGACAAATTGCTTGTCATTATTGGACCATTTTTCGTCTGTTAGCCTAACAAACATGTAGAACGCACCCCCAGGTGCTTCTACTTCCAAACCCTCGATATTTTGTATTCTCTCAAGGCACAA
>CETG01190874.1_pt1 | contig 11053 bp, 12 predicted proteins | sample 361471 | NCBI WGS metagenome assembly CETG01 (sample SAMEA2622696, study PRJEB7988) | marine metagenome | isolation source: saline water (ENVO:00002010), including | reverse complement strand
GAAGGCGATTTGCTCATTGATGGCGGAAACTCTCAGTTTTCAGATACAGAAAGACGAGTTTTAGAACTTGAAAGTAAAAGTTTTGGATATATAGGTATGGGTGTCTCTGGAGGTTCTAAAGGTGCCTTAGAAGGACCAAGTATGATGCCTGGCGGTACTAAGTCTTCTTATAAATCAATAGAGAGTTTGTTAACGACAATGGCAGCTCAAGTAGATGATGGACCTTGTGTCACTTATATAGGTCCGGGAGGTTCAGGACATTTTGTAAAAACAGTTCATAATGGTATCGAATATGGTATCGAACAGATTATTGCTGAAGCTTATGACTTGATGAAGCGAGTAAAGGGAATGAATGGTACTGATATGGCTGATGTCCTTTCATATTGGAATAATACAGAGGAACTTTCTTCTTATCTTATTGAAATTACAGAAACTTGTTTACGCACTAAGGATCCCATAGATGGAAATGATCTTGTAGAAAAGATTGTAGATAAAGCGGGACAAAAAGGAACAGGACTTTGGACAGTGATAAGCGCATTGGAGCTTGGGGCATCAGTCCCAACCATTTATGCATCTCTAAATGCGCGAGTTATGAGTTCAATGAAAAGTCAAAGGCAAAAAGCAGAGAAAATTCTAAGAGGACCATCAATTGCCAATTTTGATTTAGGTAATATTGATAATGGCATGTCTCCTCTTATGGATGCAGTTGTTTTGTCGACAATATCTTCTTATGCACAGGGCATGGAGATTTTACTTCTAGCCTCTAGAGAATATAATTACGAATTGAACATGCCATCTATTGCTCAGATTTGGAAAGGAGGATGCATTATTAGATCACGTTTGCTTAATAGAATTCAGGAGGCTTTTAATAAAGATCCAAAATTAGAGAATCTACTTTTAGACGATTGGTTCGCAGATCAAATTAATAATCGACTACCAGGTTTAATTAGTGTTGTATCAGAAGCCTCGAAATCTGGAATCCCTTTGCCTTGCTTTACCAGTTCACTTGATTACATCAATAGTTATCGTACTTCTCGATTACCTCAAAACTTAGTACAGGCTATGAGGGATTGTTTTGGCTCCCATACATATGAAAGAATCGATAAAGAAGGATCTTTTCATACAGAATGGATCGCATAATACGTACATATGGCAATCTATAAAGTAGTAAAGGTAAAAACCAAGAATGACCTCGCATCAAGAGCATCTGAACAGATAATTTCAATTATTCAAGCTTCACTCCTTCAAAAAGAACGAGTTCAAATTGCTCTGTCAGGTGGGTCTACTCCCTCGGCTATTTATAAATTGCTCTCTAAAGTTGATATTCCTTGGCATCGTGTAGATGTTTTTCTCGGTGATGAAAGGTGGGTAGATTCAAGAGATGAGTCTAGTAATTCACTGATGCTTAGAAATACTCTTTTAGCAAATTATCCAGGGTCTTTTGCTTGTTTCCATTTTGTTCCAACTATCGAATTATTAAATCCTGAGTCAAGTGCTGAGTACTTTCAACGCATTTTAGATCAAAAATGTTCCGGAAGTCCACCTGTTTTTGATTTAATGCTCTTAGGGTTGGGTGAAGATGGACACACTGCCTCATTGTTTCCCTATACGACATCTCTAGATATTACTGACAAATGGGCAACTATTTGTAGCGGTAAAGGACAGCAAAGAATTAGTCTTACTCATCCGGTTCTTAGTGCGTCTAAAAACGTTTTGTTCTTGGTTAGTGGAAAATCAAAACATATAGCATTACAACGTTTATTAGATACTAATGAATCTCCAAAAAGAACACCAGCTAAATTAGTTCAACCTTCTAGTGAAATCTTAGTTATTGCAGATGAAGATGCGATTACTTGCCTTTGAATAGATTTTCATGACGGATATTCCTCCATCTCTTCCTATAAAGGTATTAATAAATACTCAAGAGCAATTCTCTAAGTGGTCAGCTTTAAATGACACTATTATGGGCGGACGCAGCCAAGGATTTTGTAAAGCTGGTCCTGAAGGTCTTTCATTTTATGGGCAGATAATAGAGGAGGGAGGTGGTTTTGTTAGTTGTCGATCGGAAATACTCTCACTGCCTTTAAACCTCTCTAAATATAAAGGTCTTGACATAGAAGTTGTAGGACAAGGTCTAACATTGAAATTAGCCATTTCTTGTACAGCTAGTAATTTTTCAATTGCAAAATATATGAATCCTGGAGTGAAATGGGTTGCCTCTATACCTACAAACAAGAGTGGAATTACAGTTTTTAGAATTCCTTTTAGAACACTTGAACCCTCTTTGAGAGCAAAAAAGGTTTATATGCCTATTAAATTTAATTCTTCTTGTATAAATCAATTTCAATTACTCCACTCTAGATTTGGACTGCCAGGAACAATGAATACAAATTTCAAACCAGGTCCTTTTACAATTCTCCTGAAGAAAATAAATGCATATTCTTAGTTCCCTTGATGAATTTTTGTTAGAGATTGCGCAATCTGCAGACATATGTCTCAAGCCTTGGAAACATTCTGTTTTGCAGACTAATAACAGTGACTCATCTAAGTTCACTCTTGATAATTTTAATGAACTTATCCTTAAAATTGAAAGCAGAGACCTAAAAGGAGTTAGATATGTCGAACATGATATGGATTTAGAGGTTTACCGTAGTGGTGTTGAATTAAATGTAATTTTAAGTTGGAGTTCATTTCCTTTAAAGCCAATTCTTTGGCAAGGAGAACATTCTTTATGGATGAATGCAAATACAGGTCAACGAACTACAACTCCAACTGATGGACTTAAACTTGAGTCTTTAGCAAGAAGATTACGCTCACAACTATCCTTACTTGTAATAGATTAATTTAGATTTGATCCGTCACGGCTCCTTTACTAGAGCTGCTAACTAAACGAGCATATTTTCCAAGAATTCCTGTTGTATACCTTGGTTTTGGTTTAATCCAATCTTTTCTTCTTCTCTCTAGTTCATCGTCATCAACATTTAATTGAATTAACTTTTTATTTGCGTCAACAGTAATACTGTCACCTTCTTTTACAAGACCGATATTTCCTCCAACGGCTGCTTCTGGTGCTACGTGACCAACAACAAGCCCATAAGATCCTCCACTAAATCTTCCATCTGTAATTAAGGCAACTTTTTCGCCTAATCCTTGTCCAACTATTGCAGACGTTGGCGAAAGCATTTCTCTCATTCCAGGCCCACCTACTGGTCCTTCATATCTAACAACAACTACATCGCCCGCAGTTACTTTGTTGTTTAGGATTGCTTGTAGGCATTCTTCTTCACTTTCGAAGACCCTTGCTGGGCCAGTTAGAACGGGAGTTTTTACACCACTTATTTTAGCAACACTACCTTCTATTGCTAGATTGCCTTTTAATATTGCTAGATGACCTTTTTTGTAAATTGGTTTTGAGATTGGTCTTATAACATCTTGATTTGGTGGCGGTTCAGATGGGAGGTTTTTGACGACATCATTTATAGTTTTTCCTTCAATTGTTAGACACTCGCCATGTATTAGCCCTGAGTCAAGAAGTATTTTGATGACTTGAGGTATACCACCAGCTTTATGTAAATCAACAGTGACATACTTGCCACTTGGTTTGAGATCGCAAATTACAGGAACATTTTGTCTTATCCTTTCAAAGTCGTCTATGCATAGATCAATACCTGCAGTTTTTGCAATTGCTAGCAAATGCAAGACAGAATTAGTCGATCCACCAACTGCCATGATTACGCTTATAGCATTTTCAAATGATTTTTTTGTAAGAATATCTAAAGGTCTAATATTTTCTTTAATTGCTTTCACTAATACTTCGGCACTTTTAGCCGCGCTTTCTGTTTTCTCTTCATCTTCAGCAGCCATTGTTGAGCTATAGGGAAGACTTAATCCCATTGTCTCTATAGCAGCAGACATTGTATTTGCGGTAAACATTCCTCCACAACTTCCGGCTCCAGGGATTGCATTTTTTTCTACAGCTATTAAGCGCTCTTCATCAATCTTTCCACTTGTTAGTTGTCCTACGGCTTCAAAAGCGCTGACTACTGTTAAGTCAGAACCGTCTAGTTTACCAGGTTTAATTGTTCCACCATAGACGAATATTGAAGGTATATTCATTCTTGCAATAGAAATCATTGCTCCTGGCATATTCTTATCGCAACCACCAATTGCTAGTACTCCATCCATACTTTGAGCATTGCAGGCTGTTTCTATTGAGTCGGCAATTACCTCTCTTGATACTAGGGAATATTTCATTCCCTCTGTACCCATAGAAATCCCATCACTAACTGTAATCGTTCCAAATATTTGAGGCATTGCTCCAGCATTTCTAACTGCCTCTTCAGATTTTCTAGCTAATTTCATTAACCCCATGTTGCAGGGCGTGATAGTGCTATATCCGTTTGCTATTCCAATTATTGGTTTATTAAAATCATCATCACCAAAACCAACAGCACGAAGCATTGCTCGGTTAGGAGACCTTTGAATGCCCTTTGTAATTGCTGAGGACCTAAGCATTTTGTTTTGATCTGTATTTTTGAAAATAGTATTAAATTAATTATTTTTGATGTTCTAGATCCTCTAGTTGCTTTCTTACATCTGCAATCGCGGAATTAAGCTGTTCAACACGTTGTTCAAGATTTTCACTCTTTTTACTATTTACAGAATTTGGTATATTTTCAAGAGCTTCCGATCCATCTTGTATACGAGGTGCATATAGCATCGCCCTCTGTTTTTTGCTTTCTTGACGTCTCTCAGCCTCTGATAACAACCACCAGGCTAATCCTGCGGCGCCCAATATTGCTCCGCTTATTAACGAACCAAGGCTGCTACTAGCAGATTCTCTGTATTGACCCATAATTTTTTATTTTACTTTTTAATCCTAGTTCTATGTTGTAATTCTTGTATTAATTCGTATTGCTGGGTTACCAATTCCTGGACATATTTCTCCTTTCTTATTGATTTCTGGATCAATACAAGCTGAGTATATTGTTAGATCATTAAAATGTTCACCAATATTCTTTAATCCTGGACTACTTGCTAAAACTGTAATTATTTTGATTCTTTGAGATTCAATTTTTTGTTCTTTTAGAGAATTTATATAGTCAAGAAGTTTTTCACCAGTAGAAATCTCATCAATATAGAGAATGACACCCGCGTTTTTGTTTATTGCTGATGGGATCCCCCCAAGGCACAAATTTGCGGTTGGCAAAAGTTCTCTTGCCCCTTGCCACAATTGCAACCCTGCAGGAAGGTTTGGTATCACAAATAATGGAACCCTTGTTTCAATAATTGTTCCCTCGGTTTTGCCATTTGTTGTTTCAACTTCTTCAGTTCTATGAGGAAGCCAATCTCGGATTGCTTCATAGGTAAGCCATCTACCAAGTTGTTCTAATCCCGTGGCATAAATTGCATCAGGAGTAGCAGAGGCTCTAAGGATCGTTAACCAATGAGCAATTAGAGGGTGTGGTGGAACAATTATTCTTAATGTCATACTCATAGGACTTCCATGTAGTAAATTTTTGACATAACGTGAATAAATAAACTACTAGTATTTGCTCCTTTATTAAAATGAAAAACTGTCTTTCATTGCTAACGCGTTTTCATTTTCAGAAGATTCTTCTGGTAATCATTTGTAGTGTTGTCTTTTTCATTTCAAGTTCCGAGGTGTTTGCTAAAAGACCTCCGGAAATTAGAAATCAAGAAGATTTGCAGATTTCTCAGGACATGCATGGTAAAGATCTAAGTGGCAATGAGTTTGTGAAATTTGATCTTAGAGGAATTAATTTCAGTGAATCAAATCTTACAGGTGCTGTATTTAATAACAGTAAGTTGAATGGAGCAGACTTGCATTCTGCAAACATGACAGATGCACTTGCTTATGCAAGTAATTTTAATGATGCTGATCTTAGGGATGTAAATTTCAATGGAGCACTATTAATGGAAAGCACTTTTCAAAATTCGAAGATAGATGGAGCAGATTTTACCGATGCGGTAATTAGTCGTATACAGCAAAAGCAACTTTGCGCTATTGCAGAAGGCACAAATTCATCTACTGGTGTTGCTACTAATTATAGTCTTGCTTGTTGACTTTTTATAACCTTAATAGCTAATGACTCAACGTCTACCAGTAACTATTCTGACTGGCTTTCTTGGATCTGGGAAAACTACTCTTTTAAGATATTTATTAACTAATAGCAACAGAAAGCTAGCTGTTATTGTAAATGAATTTGGAAATATAGGTCTAGATGGTGATTTGTTTAAAACATGTGGCTTTTGTTCTGATGATGAAATAGAAGGTCGACTTTATGAATTAAACAATGGGTGTCTTTGTTGCACTGTTCAGGAAGACTTCCTTCCGACCATGAAATTATTACTTTCTCGTGCTCACGAAATAGACGGAATAGTCGTTGAGACAAGTGGTCTCGCTTTGCCAGTCCCACTTATTCAAGCTTTGAATTGGCCAGAAATCCGCTCGAAAGTATATGTTGATGGTGTGGTTACGCTTGTAGACGGAGAAGCACTTGCTTCTGGCAGTCCTGTTGCAGATTTTAAAATTATTGACGAACAAAGAGAGTTAGATCAAAGTATTGGTCATTCAACTCCTTTAGATGAATTGTTTTTTGATCAATTGGAAGTTGCCGACTTGGTTTTGATAAGTCGTTTAGATCGAATTAGTACAAGCTCTATTGATAACGTAAAAGATTCTATTCTTAATAAAGTCAAAAAATCTACTCCAATTATTCCAATAAGAAATGGTGAGATTGACCCCTCGCTTGTTCTTGGTCTTTCTAATTCCTTTGAAACTAGCGATATTAAGACAACTTCCCATGAAGATGATCATGAACATTTGAAAGTTTTTAGTATTGCTATTCGCTCAGAATGTTTTGTTAACAGAGATAACTTTGAAAAAGAACTTACCTCATTGGTTAAGAAGTTTAAAATTCTTAGAATCAAAGGACGCGTATGGTTACCAAATAAACTTTTCCCATTACAAATACAAATGGTCGGTGAACGATTTGATAGTTGGTATGAAAAAAATCATAAATCGTTTTGGAAGCCAGACACGAGTGGAATTGATTTAGTTGCATTAAGTTTTAGAGATTTCCCAAAAAATAAATTTTTGAATGCCTTTAATTAAATCCATACTTGAATTTCTAGTAAATAGATATTTATATGAACATTGGGTTGCTTTTTCTTCTTCTTATAGCGATTGTAAGTAAGTGATTAGGAATTCCTAACATCAGAACCTTTATCAACTTCATCTTTAAGAAATTTAGTGCGGTCTTCAATTCATAAAAATTTGATTGATCCCTTAAAAAAAGGGACTATTGAACCTGTCGAATCACTCTGTATAAGATGTGGTGGCAATGGTTATACAAAATCCTCTCAAAATTGTTATAAGACATGCCTCGAATGCTATGGCCTTGGATCAGTATTTACTAAAAAGTAATTTCTCAATTTTTAATTATTAATTTCTTTCTAAATTGCATAAATTGATTAATAATCTAAATCAAACAATCCATATATGAAATAGTGCCTTTATTTCAAGCCAAAGTTTTTGTTCAACTGAGACCATCAGTATTAGATCCAGCTGGGGAAGCAACTAAGGCTGCTGCAAATAAACTAGGAATAGATGGTCTTACTAAATTACGTATAGGTAAGTTTATTGAATTAGAGATTGATGCCCAAGATGAGATCGAGGCCAAAAGAAGATTAGATTTGATTAGTGAGAAATTACTTTCAAATCCTGTAATTGAAGACTGGACCTTGGAACTCTCTTCTTCTAAATCTCTCTAATTACATTCAAATGACTATTGGCATAATTGTTTTTCCTGGATCTAACTGTGATAGGGATGTTCGTTGGGCTATAGAAGGTTGTCTTGGATATAAAACTAAATTTCTTTGGCATGAATCAACAGATTTAAATGGTTTGGATGCAGTTGTACTCCCAGGCGGATTTAGTTATGGAGATTATTTGAGGTGCGGAGCAATAGCTAGATTTGCACCTGTTCTCCAAGCTCTTAATGGTTTTGTTGATAATGGTGGCAAAGTATTAGGAATATGCAATGGTTTTCAAATTCTTACTGAATTAGGACTTCTACCAGGAGCTTTGACTAGAAATAAAAATCTTCACTTTATTTGTAAGTCTGTTTCTTTATCAGTAGCAATTAATGAAAGCAATTGGTTTAAAAATATTCCAAATAAAAATACCATAAATCTTCCTATAGCTCACGGAGAAGGGTGTTACCAATGTGATAAAAATACTCTCGAAAAACTTCAGGGTGAGGGCTTAATTGCTCTTAAATATATTGATAACCCTAATGGTTCTGTTGGAGATATTGCTGGTATCACTGATCAAAAAGGGAATGTTTTTGGATTAATGCCACATCCTGAAAGAGCCTGTGATCCTTCTCTAGGAGGTTCTATTGATGGAATTCAAATCTTGAAGGGGCTACTTTCTTAAGCATTTAAAAAAGGTAGGGATTTAATTAACCCCTACCCTTTTTAGATGTTTTTGTTTAAGAAATTTTTAGTATGTGTAACCAGCTACGAAGAGGGCTTCATCAGAAGAAGGTTGAGATCCTGCAACATATGATCCTTTTGAAGCTTCTGAGTTAGCTTGTGCTCTAGCTATTAAAGCTTTTTGACCTTCATCAGTCTTGCTACCACTCCATGCTTTTAAGCAAGAGTGCTGTAATGCACGACCATAAGAGAAAGATACATTCCATTTTGCCTTACGCTCAATTTTATTCATAAGATTGAGATAGACAGAAGCAGCTTCCTCACTCAATCCACCAGATAGGAAAACAATACCTGGAACACTAGCTGGTACAGATCTTTCCATTGTTCTAATAGTCATTTCTGCGACCTTTTGAGGATCTGCTTTAGGAGTGAAATCAGCACCAGGAACAGTCATGGAAGGCTTTAAAAGTGTTCCTTCTAGGAGAACTCCATTTTCCTGACAAGCTTTATAAACAGTTTTAATTACTTCTTCTTGTACAGATGCTGTTTTATTTATGTCATGTGAGCCATCCATAAGTATTTCTGGCTCAATTATTGGGACAAGTCCAGATTCTTGAACTGATCTTGCATATCTAGCTAAACCCCAGGCATTTTCTTGTATTGAAAGATTAGATGGGCAACCGTCATCTGTTATTTGAAGGACTGCTCTCCATTTAGCGAATCTTGCACCTTGTTCATAATAATCAGCCGCTCTTTCAACTAGTCCATCAAGACCAGAACAAAATGTCTCTACATCATGTCCTCCAGACAAAGGTCGAAGGCCTTTATCAACTTTTATACCAGGAATAATTCCGAGTTTCTCCAACTTCTTAACCATTGGTTCACCATCTTGGTGATTTTGAAAAAGAGTTTCTTCAAAGAGGATCGCTCCACTTATAAAGTTGCCTAAACCTGGAGTCGTGAAGAGCATTCCTCTATAGGCCTTACGATTTTCCTCTGTATTTTCAACCCCAATGGATGCAAGTCTTTTACCAACTGTTTTTGTTGATTCATCAACAGCAAGAATACCTTTGCCAGGACTAGCTATAGCCGCAGCTGTTTTCTTAAGTTCTTCCGAGTAGTAACTAAGTGCCATTTCTGCCAGAAAATTTTCCTTAAGATTTTTCCATAAAAGAGGCCAAAATCGCGTAGTAATTGTTACATCGTATTGTCACGTATTTTACATATATATTCTGACCTTGCTTGAGTGTTGTGCTTAAAGCAAGTGATAGTAGGCTTTTATATCAATTCTTTGATCAGAAATCATTTCAGTTGAAATGAACCTTTAGTCCTGATTCAGCCGATTGTTTGACTTTATCGCAAACTTTTTGGCTCTCGACAGCTTCTGCTAGTCCAGGAACTATTGGATTTCCGTAACTTATACTTTCTGCCCATAAATTTTGTATTCTTCCTACAGGTGCAATTCGTCCATCTGTCCAGGTCCTTTGGAAATTAATATCCTCGTCTGGAGAAATATTTCTTAGAGGACCATTTTTATCTGCCAGCCATAATCCGAATCCATGGACATAATCTTTCTGATTATCACTTCCTAGTATTAAAGATCCCTCGCTTCCGTAGATTTCTATCCAACAACCTCTGCCATTTCTTGATACTGAGGAAAGAGTAACTTGTGCGGGAATTCTTTCATTTGAGTGAATCGACAGTAACTCTAGTTGAGAAAGACAGATGTCTTCACTTGTAACTTGTCTAAGTTTTTTTACTTCCATATCAGGACGTTCTTTTATTGTCGTTGAGGTATAAGAATTTACTGAGGCCGATGGTCCAATTAACCAATGAAGAATGTCAAATGCATGTGTTCCTAGCGCTCCAAGAACTCCTCCACCCTCTTCTTTTTTTGAGTACCAAGTCCATGGCCTAGAAGGATTTGACCTACTGCTCATAATCCAATCAAATTTAACTAACCAGATCTTTCCTAGAATTTGACTTGAAAGTAGACGTTTTGCTTGCATAAACAATGGAACAGCCCTGTATTCAAAATCCACAGCCACAGATAATTTTTTGTTTATAGACAATCTTTGTAATTCTTCTATTTGTGTATAATTTAGCGCTACTGGTTTTTCAAGAAGAAGATGCTTTCCTGCTAATAATGCTTCTTTGGCAAGTTCAAATCTGGGTTTAGGGGGAGTAGCAATAATAATGCCTTTTATTTCCCCCTCGCTTAATAATTCTGACCAATTGGAATAGGCTCGTATGTCATATTTTGCAGCTGAAGTGTTTACCTGATCTCCTTTTGGGTGCCATAAAGCAGTTGGCTTTAAATAATTACTATTTATTATTGCAGGCAGGTGAACGGACTCACCAAAACCTAATCCAGCAATAGCAATACCTATTTTAGGTTTGTCTGTCATTTGTCTAAATAGGTAAGAACAATCCTTCTATACATTAATTTCTAAGAAGTCATTAATCTTGAGGCTTTGATGGGCTATTTCCATGAAGCCTCAGTATTTTGCCTAGTGTTTGTCTTAATTGTGTTCTTGGAACAATTGTATCTACAAAACCATGCTCTTGAAGATATTCGGCTGTTTGAAAG
>CETG01170847.1_pt1 | contig 11057 bp, 7 predicted proteins | sample 361471 | NCBI WGS metagenome assembly CETG01 (sample SAMEA2622696, study PRJEB7988) | marine metagenome | isolation source: saline water (ENVO:00002010), including | reverse complement strand
GGGGACAATGCTGGACTAAGCAACAATTCAACGAATTTTACTCATGGTACAAAACAAAAAATGAACGAGATCTTTTGAAAATTAAAAATTTGCCTAAAGAAATTAGTAGATGGCGAAATTCATGGAAAAAATATTTTTGTGGATATCTTGTAGAAAATAATAAGTTCTTTGTATATCCTTACGAATCCTATTCAACAAACTGCTCAGATGATATTGGAACAAATAATACAGTTGCAACTAACTTATATCAAGTCCCTTTAGGCATAGATAATAGACCAAAACCATCATTTAATTTTTGTCCTTATGAAAATCAAGAGGTTCTATATGATGTTTATTTTGAGCAATGTGGTAATTATCTATTAGATAAATTAGGAGTAAGCAGAGAAGATATCAATATTGATATATATGGAAACAAACCATTAGAATTGATTAAGTCTAGGAAATATACAATTTCATCAAAGCCAACAAAAAATTCCTTAAAAAAATACCCTATAAAATTCAAGCCGATAGAAGATAATATTCAAAAAGAAGAGCCAGAAAAATTATCTAAAAACTCTTTGATGGTTAATCTTTCATTCTCTGAAAACATAGAGAAAGAAATTCCTATAACGACTTCTACCCAATTACTGAATGAATTAACAACTGCACGATTACTTTTACCAAAAAGAATTTTAGGTCTTATTTTTCTTTTCCTAAACAAATATTTAGATAAGCTATATATGATAAGATGGAAGAATAAAAATAAACAATAGTTATATTTTCCATCTAAAACATTATTCCAAAATAAATCTATGAGTTTAGTAAATTTAAAATTTGCGGATAAAAAATTATATACAAGTTTTTTTCTAATAATATTTATATTTTATATAAATATTATATCATTTATAAATTACGAACAGATTGCTTATTACGGATTCGCTGGGTTAAAAGGACGTCTACTACTTTCTGGGATATACATTTTAGTATTAATAGGGTTATTTTTAGGCCGATCAAGACCAATTATTCAAACAACTCCTATCAAAAAAAGCATACTATTAGAAATTTCATTTTACATATTACCATTATTACTACTTACTATAATAAACATTATCTCGATTTCTACATATCAAATTAATAAACCTTTAGATATTCAACCATATTTAAATTACATAAATCTAATTAAGGGGAAAGTCATTATACATTTACTACCAGCTGGTATTGTATATAAACTATGTAAATCAAAATTTTCGAAAATAGAATTAATTTTTCTATGCACATCTATATTAACTTATTCAATAATGTATTCGGAAAGAGCATATTCTATACCATTCTTAGGAATTCTTATTCTCGAGCTGACTAGGCGAAATTTATTTAATTTAAAGTCACTAATTAAAACATTTTCCATTATTTTAATATTTTTTATTTTGGTTGAATTAACCAGATCATTTCTATTTATAAGATTATTAAGTGGTGAAATGAATATCTTAGAAGCAATTAATTCTGCTATATTGAGAATATTTACTTACTACGCAGATACATTCTATAAAAGCTCGCATTGCCTTGAAAAAGGCGTATCAAGTCTTATCAATATGTGTTCTTCAGCTAATTTAGATTGGTTCACTAATAAGTTAACTAATAGAGGTTTGTTCTCAATAATATATCCTACTGTACCATATCCATTAATTTGCTTAATAGCCTTTATATTTTCATTTATTAGTTCTAAGCTTATGTTAAGTTATGAACAATCTAATACTAATAACTGGGATAAATTATTGACTCCATATTTATTTACCGTGATTTTAGAGTCTCCTAGATGGCAATATATATTGCAATTAAGATTTCTGATAATAATCCCTGCTATAGTTTATTTATATTTAATAGTTAGATCTATTTCGAAAAGATGACTTCAGAGAATAATTTTGACTTTACAGTAATAATTGCCTTACACAAGATGGAAGATGATTTAAAAGAATTTGTTACTTGGTTTAATTATGTATCTAAAGACTTACATAATATATTATTTATAATTAAAGATAGTGGCTTTAATAGTAAATACATTAAGAAATTGAATAAATATCCGAATCTAATTGCAATTAGTGAGAAAGACAATTCATTATATAAAGCATGGAATCAAGCTATCAAATATGTACCTACTGAGTTTGTAATTTTCTTAGGAATAACAGATAGAATAACACACGTTCCAAAAATATTTAGAAATTTATCTAACATCCAAAGTGACTTAATTTATTTTGACTATATAGAAAATAATAGTAATAATTACTATATCAAGAAAGTAGATAAAAGATTTCCTCTTAAAAGTTTTCCAGTTAATATTAAATTTTGCTTCTCTTGTTCATTAATTAGAAAGAGAGTAATTGATCAATATCCATTTAATTTTGAAAATGATTATAATATATTAGGAGATTTAGCATGGATATTAAGGATATGGAAGAAATTAAGAATTAGTTATATTCTTACTACGCCTTTTATTATTTTTAAAAAAGGAGGAATAAGCAATAATCCCTTATACTTTAAAAGAAGACTTGCAGAATACTTTACTATACTAAAATATAACAATTATAATGTTATGCATTTTTTGATCTATTACCTAGGAAGTTTTATTAAAACTATAATCCTTAAATCAAACTAAAATGTGCGGAATCTTTGGTTTCTTTTCATCAACACTCAAAACAGAGCCTGAACAGGTTCTGTCTAAATGTATTTCGGTCTTAAATAATAGAGGTCCAGATGCTAAAGGTATTTGGTTAGATTCAAGTATCGGGATTGGTTTAGCACATTCACGTCTTTCAATTATAGATACTTCAGCTAATGGTTCTCAGCCTATGCATTCTAAATCTGGTAGATACATATTAACATTTAATGGGGAAATTTATAATCATAAATATCTAAGAGAACATCTAAAAGAAAGATCTACTGATTTCCATTTTAAAGGTGATTCTGACACTGAAACATTGATTGAAGCAATTGATAGTTTTGGCTTAGAGCAAACTCTTCGACTAATCAAAGGAATGTTTGCTTTTGCAATTTGGGATAAGCTGACAAGGAAGTTATTCCTAGTTAGAGATAGACTTGGAGAAAAGCCTTTATATTATGGTTGGATTAACAACTCTTTCTGCTTTTCCTCCGAACTTAAAGCTTTAAAAACTTTTCCAGGTTTTCAAGGATCTCTGGATCAAAGTTCAGTTAGTATGTATATGAAGTATGGTTATATACCATCACCTAACTCAATATTTAAAGGGATAAAAAAGTTAAAGGCAGGACAAGTACTAAGCTTTAATTCATCTAACAATGAAATAGAAATTAATAGTTATTGGTCATTATTTAATACAATCAATAATTCTTTATCAAATCCATTCAGAGGAACTTTTCAAGAAGCAATTAATTGTTTAACTAAATCTATTGATAATACAGTTAAAAATCAATTAATTTCGGATGTACCCTTAGGAGCGTTTTTATCTGGCGGAATTGATTCGTCAACTGTAGTCAGTTCAATGCAAAGACAGCAAAAGGAAGCGGTCAAAACATTTTCTATAGGATTCGAAGATGTTTCGTACGACGAGTCTAAATATGCAAGAGAAATATCAGAATATTTAGGAACAGAGCATACAGAAATATTTTTTAGCAATAAAGATTGTTTGAATATTATTCCAAATCTACCAAATATATATGATGAACCATTTACAGATAATTCTCAAATTCCGACTTTTCTATTATCTACGGTAGCCTCAAAAAACGTAAAAGTTGTATTAACTGGTGATGGGGCAGATGAACTTTTTGCAGGTTATAATAGATATAAATATTTTAATCAAATTTACAAATTTAATTCTATTATTCCCGATCATTTAAAGAAATTTACTTCAAAAATCAATCCTAATTTATTGTACTCTATAGTCAATAAAGTACCAAATTTTCTAAAATCTGCATTTCTTAGTGAAATTAGTACGCAGGACACCTTTTCCAAAATAGAAAAGTTACTTGCAATTTCTAATTTAACGAGTACAAAAAGTTACTACCAAGAACTAATTAGTGGGAATTCAGAACAGGATATCTTCCTTAATAAAAATGAATATAACTCTGATTTATTCATAAATGAAGCTTGGGATAATTTATCTTCATTAGAACCTTTAGAGCGAATGATGTCTATCGATATGCTGTATTACCTTAATGATAATATATTATATAAAGTTGATAGAGCATGTATGTCATGCTCACTAGAGAACCGTTCCCCTTTTCTTGATCATGAAATTATTAAATTTGCTTGGTCATTACCCATGAAATTTAAACTTAATGGTAAAACAACGAAATATATACTTAGAGAATTACTATTTAGGACTTTACCGAAAGAAATCTATAACCGACCAAAGATGGGGTTCTCTTTTCCCATAGAGCAGTGGTTAGATGGTCCACTAACAGAAATGAAAAATGATCTATTATCAAAAACTTATATTAAGGATCAATCATTATTCGACCCTAGATTTATAGAAAAGATAAATAAACCTGCAGGTGAATTATCAAAGGAAAAAAATAAAGTTCTATGGAAAGTTTTAAATTTTCAAAATTGGGCCAAATCAAATAATTTATAATTTTAAAACTTTTAATACTAAATTACTGCATATTTCAAAAAGCCATGAATAAAAAACATATATTATTTATCATTGCTAGGTCAGATGATATTGGGGGTGCTCATATACATGTAAGAGATATGGCTTGCTGGCTATTAAAAAGAAATTATGATGTAAGTGTGATAGCAGGAGGTAATGGTTACTATATTAATCATTTAAAATCTTTTGGAATTAATGTTCTAGCTTGTCCTTCTTTAAAAAGAGATATCAATATATATTATGATTTAAAAGCTAGTATAATATTAACTTTTCTTATTAGAAGAATAAAACCAAGTTTAATATCAATACATTCATCTAAGACTGGTGTTCTTATAAGGTTCTTAAGAGTTCTAAAATTAATACCTAAATGTATATTTACCGCTCATGGATGGTCATTCACACCTGGTGTACCACGAACATCTAGATCTCTTTATAGGCTGTTAGAAACAATTTTTTCTAGGGTACCAGAGAAAATAATTACTGTATGCCAAACAGATTTAGATTTAGCTATTAAATTAGGAGTTGCCAGTAAAAATAAATTAATCTGTATTCATAATGGAATGCCAGATATACCAGATTATAAGCCTAAATTGTACTCAGGCAAAGAAATTAGGCATCTAATAATGACAGCAAGATTTGAAAGTCAAAAAGATCATGCAACTTTATTAAAAAGTTTAATTTTAATTAGGAACTTTAATTGGAAATTAACCTTGTTAGGCAAAGGTTATCTTGAAAAATCTATATACGAAACTTTAGAACGTTCAGGACTGATAGATAGAGTTAGATTTGTAGGATGGACAGATAATGTAAATCAATATTTGCAACAGGCTGATATTTACCTACTAATAAGTAAATGGGAAGGTTTTCCAAGAAGTATTCTAGAAGCTTTAAAACATGGCATGCCAGTAATAGCAAGCGATGTAGGTGGCATATCAGAGAGTGTGATAAATGGGGAAAATGGTTTTTTAATTCCTAGAGAAGATCATAAGATTTTAGCTAATTCATTAGAAATCCTATTAAACGATTCAGAAATTATGAAAAAATTTGGTAAAAAAAGTAGAGAATTGTATTTAAGTAATTTTACATTCTCAAAAATGGCAATAAAGACTGAAAAGATATATAAAGATATCATTTCATAAATATGCTAAAATATATGAATTATTAAATAATGAATTATTAAATAATGAGCTATAAAATAGGATGGATTAGAAAGAGGTTAAAATATATTATATTTCTATTGGTAGAGTTATCAATATATTTAATATCTATAGCCACATTCATCGATAAACAAGAAGTTTTCTCAAGCTATATATATATATTGCCGTTAATATCATGGTTGTTTATAAGTTATATAACAGGAAGATATCATACTTATAAATCTTATACTCTCACTAAAAATATTTTCGTGAGGTCATTTCAATCCTCAATATGCATCCTTTTTACAATATCAATTAATTTTATTGCTTTTCTTCCTCTCGATCTTATAAAATCTCCCACAAAAGACTTATGGTTAAATCTCCTCGAGGTCATCTTATCACTAGGTATTCTTAGTTATTCAATATTTTTCATGATTCACTATCTCTTATTTAAGAGAATAAAGAAAAAATCAGAGAAGAAGAATTGGTTATTCCTAGGAAACAAAAATAGTCTTAATGAATTATTAGTTCATACGAAAAGCAAACTTAGTGTTAAAGATATTATATTAGTTAATGAATTATATCCATCAATAGATATTAAAGCTAATAAATACAATGGAATAATTCTCTCTAAATCTCTGTTTATAGACGAGTTATTAGAAAATAAGCTTCTAGAATTAAAGGCAAAGGGATTGCTTATTGTTGATATCCTAAGTTGGTGTGAATTCGAACTTCAAAGATATCCAACAGATCTAATCGATTTCAAAGACTTAATCAAGAATACATTAGTATTAGATACTTCATCAATAAACTTCAGGGTTAAAAGAGTTATTGATATACTTATTAGTGCTATATTGATCGTTTTTTCTACACCTCTAATATTATTTATTGCATTATTTATCTTTATAGAAGATAGAGGGCCTATTTTTTATTCGCAGGTCAGAAGAGGTTATAAGGGTTTGAACTTTAGGTTATGGAAGTTAAGGTCAATGCGAAAAGATTCAGAACCTGATGGTGCTGTTTGGGCAAAAAGTAACGATAAAAGAGTAACGAGAGTAGGAAGATTTATCAGATCAACTGGAATAGATGAAATACCTCAACTATATAATATTTTCAAAGGTGATATGAGCATCATTGGACCACGACCAGAGCGGCCTGAAATAGATAAAGATTTAATCGATAAGATACCTTTATATAAACTTAGAACTTTATATAAACCAGGCCTGAGTGGATGGGCGCAGGTTAATTATCCTTACGCATCTTCTTTTGAGGATACAGTTAATAAGTTAAGTTATGATATTTATTATATGAAGAATTTTTCATTATGGCTAGATCTACTTATCTTTTTTAAGACAATTAGATTAGTTTTTAATTTAAGGAAAATGGAATTGGAATAATAATGATATTTTAAATTTGTGTCATTTTTAATAATTCATCTATAGATTCATTAGTTGGGATTTTAAATATTGTAGATGAATCTATTTTTCTTCTAGATTTTTCAATATCAATTTGATTTACATTATCTACTAATTCTGCTAATCCTGACTTTATAAGCTCATCCATATATTCGCATCCAGCTATTTTCATAATATAAGTCTTGAGACCAAATGATAAACCTTCATAAATAGCAGTAGAGTAAACTCCCAATTGCCAATTTGATTTGATAAATAATTCATAAAGACTTATGTTTTTTTCTGCTACTAAAATTGATTGTTTTCTTAGTTGGTCAAAATACAGATTATCTTCTAGATATTCTAATGGATGAGGCTTAAAAACTATCTGGATTGAACTATCTAAAATTCTCCTTAATTTAATTGAAAAATCAACAAGTTCTTGTGCTATTGTTGGTTGCGAAATAATTAAAAAATAATTTTCCACTGGTATTTCATCCTTTTCTTTTTTCAATGAATTGGCAAAGAAAGGGAAACCAAAACTTATAATTTTTTGTTTTTCAATTGGCAGTATATTTTCTCTTAGCCAATAATCGCCAAAAGAAGCAAACCAATCTGGAAAAGAAGAATGTTTTATCCCTGACGAATAATCATAATTAAGTTTTCCTCTTGCTGGAGATCCATGCTGCAGTTCTATTGTCGGTATCCCTAAGTTTTTAGCTGCAGATATATATGGCAAATAAGCTAAACTATCAACAAAAAATATGTGAGTGGGTCGTTTCAATCTAAATAAACGATAAGCAATTATATATGTTGATATAAATTGCAAGACATAAGAATTAATTCGTTTTTTTAAGTTAAAGTCATTATTGTATTTTAGTAATAAAATCCTCTTTAAATATTCGATATTATTGTTCCTAGGTTTAAAAATAAATATTACTCTTAATGCCAATGATATTAATTTAGATAATTGATTGATATAATCAATATAGTAGATATTATATTTTTTATGAGGTTTATTATGTTTACCATAAATTGGTCCTTCTAAAAAAGCATAATCAAGTTCTTTAGGTAATAAATCAATAAAGCAGTCGGCATAAATATCAATATATTTGCCTGATTTTCTGACTCTTCTATTACTTGAGAATATTAATATTGAATTTTTATTTATTATAAATGGAGACTTGATAGGGTAATCATAGATTAATTTTTTAATCTTTGAAAATATTTTTTTTATCTTATCAATATAATTTAAAGGAATTTTTCTTTGATTTAAATAATTAGTCTGAGTAATTATCTCCTGAAATAAATCATATCTAATGCCCTCCCACCATTTGCATTTTAAAATTGACTCATCATCTAATTCCAGATCTATTTCTAACCTTTCAAATTCTTTCAATATTGTCTTGAAGAATTTAGGCTTTGAATTCATTTTTTATTTTTTTGTATTTCATGGTTAATTTTCCTAGATAGTTTAAGGTAAACCCTCTAAAAGCAAAAAGTGAGTCCTATTAATATAGCCTATCAAAAGAAAAATTCTATCTCCTGCAATATTAAATATATATTGCAGAATTAATTTCGAGATTGTATTCATATTGCTATTTAAAAAAGGAGAATAAGATTTTTATAGCTAGAGTTTTAATTATATATTTCTATTCTCTAAGAATGGATTTAATAAAATTATTTAATTTATTATAAGCTTTGTCAATTAATTTCAGCCCTAATAACTTTTTAGAAAAAAAACTCAGCTTGTTCAAGAAGCTAGCTAATAAATATTTAAAATTATTTTCTATATTAAGGCACGCAATCAATATTCCAGAAAGCAACCCTGAAAAACCAAAAATCAATGTAATCAATAACTTGTTTGGCTCAACAGAAAAGTCATTTATTGTCGGTTCGGTTATTAGCTCCCAAGGGTCTTCGTATTTTGCTGCCTGAAGCGATTGAAGAAGTAGTTGGGATTCAAGTTTTGAAAGCGTTTCTTGATTTCTTTTAACATCTCTTAAAAGAGACTTAAATTTAACTATTACCTCCTGAGGCCTAGTTGCAGCATCCATTCTTCCCAGAGCAACAACTCGATCTGCTTTCAACGCGCCAATTATTTGATTTGGAATTTCCTCCATAACACGCTCTTTTTCTTCTAATAATTGCTTGATAGATATATCTTCCTCTTTGTAATATAATCTTCTATTAAACAATCTTTTATTTAGATTATTTATCTTCTCACGGAGGCCTAAATCCTCAATAGCTTGCATATTTGCTGCAATAGAAAATATTGTATTTTCATCGTCTTTATATTTTTTTACCTGTTCAATTTGAGAATCTATATTTCTTATAGTATTTGATGCACTTATACGAATTAGCTCAATAGAATCAGTTGTCAAATCATACGTACTTGCATACTCTTCGGCTTCACGATTAGAAATCAAAGTTTTATTTTTATATTTAATTATTTGACCCTCTAAATAATTAATCCCATTCTCAATACTTCTAAGACGGTCTCGTCCAGAATATTCTTGATATGCTTTTGATATCTTATTTAAGACTGGATATATCATATCTTTATCATTATCTCTATATATAACATTAAGAATACTTGTTCCTTTTTCAAGCTCAATTTTTAAATTATCTACTAGCCAACTTTTATATCTCCATTTTTTAAGTTTATTATTGTCCTTTAATTTCTCTTGTTTGACATAATTAAATATTGGCATAAGAACAGAAGGACTTTTAAGTACTCCAACTTCAGTAAGTAAAGAATTAATATTTGGTCCTTTATTCAAAATCTTTTGAACTGATGGATTTATACCTTCAAAAAAAGCATCGGCGTTAGATGATGTATCAGTTGAAAGAACTATTTGTATTTCGCCTTCATATATATCATTTTTGAGATATGCGTAAATGCCACCAAATAAAACACTAATAACGGTTATGGATCCAATCAAGGATTTCTTGAGCAAAATCTTTTGGAAAAATTCCTTCAAATCCAGTTCATCAATACTTTCATCATTTGGAATTGATGAAAGTTTTTTTAATTGGTTATTATTTGTCATTTATTGATCGGCCTCAAATCTATATTAAGGTTAATGAATTGATTACCAATTATAAATATAAGACATTTTTGCCAATTAAGCCTCAACATAAAAATTATTAGCAATACGAGATGAAGGAATGGGTGCAACTGCGATTTCAAGACAGTTAGGGATTCATAAAGATAGTGTTTACAGACTTTTAAAGACTGCATAGAAAAAAATATCTAACAAATGACTATCTTAGATAACAAGATCTACTTCAAAAAGCAAAGACAAGCAAGTTGCAATTCTTGGAAAATGGGTTGAACGTCAAAGGACATTTTATAGACAAAAAACATTAGACAAAGAGAGGATCAAGAAACTTCAAAACCTTAAAGAATGGGTTTGGGAAATTGAATAAGATACATTTATGTCCTCAACTTGAAAGAAAAAATCGAAATATAAGGCGGAGAGGGTGGGATTCGAACCCACGGATAGTTTTAGCTATCAAACGATTTCGAGTCGTTCGCTTTCGACCACTCAGCCACCTCTCCATAAATATAAATATTAAACCAAACTTATATTTCTTTAGAGCATAATCAAAATTAAAAATTGTTTTTAGTTTAATTAATCCCAACCAGCTTCTCTCATAAGCCTGATTGCTTTTTTATTATTTAAGCCTAATTGATCGATGGTTACACTATCAGGCGTAAATTCACCAAATTGAGTAACTTCTTCAGTTGTATTAAAACCTATTAAAGGATGTTCATAAGTTGGACCAGCCAACCCACTACTACCAGTGGGAGAAGCAAGATATTCCAGTAGCTGAATAGCTTCTTCTTTGTTTTCAGCATATCTAGCAATTCCTCCAGCGCTTACATTTACATGTGCAGGATTAGGGGTAAGAACCTTTACTTT
>CETG01092040.1_pt1 | contig 11064 bp, 5 predicted proteins | sample 361471 | NCBI WGS metagenome assembly CETG01 (sample SAMEA2622696, study PRJEB7988) | marine metagenome | isolation source: saline water (ENVO:00002010), including | reverse complement strand
CTGGTTGTAACCCAGATGCGGCATGTAGTTACGGATATATAAATAACGCTCATCGCGTACCGAACGGGAAAGATCGCGTACTTCATCCACCCGATCACGGTGGCCGTACACATAGCGCCGCGGTTTGGGAGTGTTGGGTCCAAGGAAGGGTTGGCCCTGCATGGCTTCGGGGATTGGTTGGCTGAGCAGGTTCAGCACGGTGGGGGCATAGTCCACAAAGCTTACGAGCTGGTCAGTGGTGCTGCCGGGTTTGCCGGGGGCGAGATGTTGCCATTTTTTGGGGAAGCGAATGATCAGAGGCACGTGCATACCGCTATCAAGCAGGGCACGCTTATGGCGGGGCATGCCGCTACCGTGGTCGCTGTAGAAAAATACAATCGTGTTCTCGGCGAGTCTGTCCTCCTCGAGTTGCTGGAGAATTGCCCCGACCTGTTGGTCCATTGCCGTGACACAATCATAAAAGCGCGCCAGTTCGCGGCGAATCAGCGGTGTGTCCGGATAATAGGGAGGCAAGGGCACCTTGTTCGGGTCATGAATCGCGCTTGGCGACAGCGTGCTCTGCACCTCTTCCTTAAACCGCGCATAAGGCCACACCATGGAGCGGCTCTGGTGCGAGGTCATCAGGTTAAATACACTGAAGAACGGCTGCGCTTTTTCAGTGCGCTTGCGCCAGTGTGCCGTAGTACTACTTTCATTCCATGAAGCCCTGATGATATCGGCATAGTTACCCGTGTTGTAATCAGTCTTCACGTTATTGGTGGTATAATACCCGCGGGCACGCAAAAGAGCAGGGAACCCGCGCATGCTTTTAGGAATCGCAAAGCCCGAGCGCATTTGTTGAGTAGAGAGTGAAGTGGGATAACATCCGGTGATCAAGCAGGAGCGTGAGGGCGAACATACCGGTGCACTGGCAAAGGCCCTGGTGTAGCGCACGCTTTCTTTGGCCAGCTCATCGATATTTGGAGTGATGGCAAACTGGTCGCCATAGCAGCCCAATACCGGGCTCATATCCTCAGCGGTGATCCACAATATATTCGGCCGGTCGGCGGCGAGGATGCCGGCACACAACCCCAAGAGGGAATAAAGAAAGCGCATGGCCCCTTTTTAAATCCGTTACTGGAGATTGGCAAGAAAGCCTACCGATTGCTTAACAGTCTTTTGCTATTTTCATAATCGTTCAGATCAAAATCACATTTATCGGGCATTAAACCAAACTGCTTGCCCAACCTGTCAAGGTAACCGACAATTTGCTCTGTGATGGTTCGGTTGGTTTTATCCTTGTTTTTGCTTGGCAGTGCGGTTCTACAAGTACCTGCAAAGAGTCGGCCCAATATTTTATTTATTGCTGTGGATGATTTACGACCTTCCATCGGGTGTTATGGCGACCAGTTTGCCATCACACCAAATATAGACCGACTGGCACAGAGGGGGATCCGGTTTAACCGTGCTTATTGTCAGGTTGCTGTTTGTAATCCATCTCGAGCCAGTTTAATGACCGGGCTACGTCCAGATAAACTCGGTGTATGGACACTACCGATCCATTTTCGCGAAGCCAAACCCGATGCAGTAACTTTGCCTCAGTGGTTTCGTAGATTCGGTTATACGGCGGTGAGTCACGGGAAAATATATCATAACCCTACTCCTGATCCGCAATCATGGAGTGAACCCATTCGGCCGCTTCGAAATATAGCTCGGGGTTATCCAAACAATATTCCGGCTGATATTCGTAAAGTACAGGCGGGGTTGCCAGCTAATGATTGGCGTAAAAATAATCTTCGTGGCCCGGCAACTGCAGCTCCTGAGATTGAAGATAATCTCCTTTTTGATGGGGCGCGTACGGACTTTGCCATTGAAGATATACGCCGGCTTGGAAAAAAGAAGGCCCCCTTCTTTCTCGCAATGGGATACATCCGTCCGCACTTGGCGTGGATTGCACCGAAAAAATATTGGGATCTTCATAATCCCAAAAAACTACCGGTCATGACTGAGGAGACGGTGACCCCTAATACCCCTCCTTACGCTCTTTCTAATAGCTATGAGCTAACTCATTACCTGGACTTGATTGATTTCCCTAAACCGTGGGACAGGAAACGGGTTGCAGAGGAGCAGGCCAGGCATCTTATGCATGGTTATTATGCCTGTGTTTCCTATGTGGATGCGCAGATTGGTCGCCTTTTGGATGCCTTGAAGGAAGAAGGATTGGCAAACAATACCATCGTGGTTTTGTGGAGTGATCATGGTTGGAAACTTGGAGAGTTTAATGGCTGGGGTAAGATGACTAATTATGAAATCGATACAAGGGTGCCTTTAATCATCTCTGTGCCCGGAATGTCAGCCGCCGGTCAATCTACTGAAAGTTTGGCTGAGTTACTGGATCTTTTCCCGACGCTTTGTGATCTCGCAAAAATTGATCAGCCGGATTTTGTGGATGGCACAAGCCTTAGGCCCGTTTTGCACGATCCAAAAGTTACAGTGAATGAGGCTGCCTACAGTCAGTATTACCGGAACCATGAAGGGAAGTCTTATATGGGTTATGCCATGCGTACTTCAACCTACCGGTTTGTTGAATGGCGCGACTTCAACACGGGAGTAGTGACAGCAAGAGAACTGTATGATCACAGAGAAAACTCTACTGAATCGGTGAACCTTATTGATGAGGCATCCAAAACGCTTGTTGATGAACTCACTGCAAAGCTTTTGAAATTGCATCCTCGCAAACCTCTTTCGCTTACCCCTTCAGTCCACTCCAATCCCAGCCCGGGCCGATTTAAAGTGCCTATATCCTTCGTTAATCAGGCAAAAACTGAGATCATGGTTTATCCAATCAGCACTCGTGGTCGACGCGGACGTGTTCGGGTTTTAGGGTCTGGTCAGTCGATTAAAATTAATGCCCGGATTGGAGGCGTTTATGTGGTGGAAAGTAGGGGTGGCAATATCCATCAAATCCATTCTCCTACTTTTCCTGAAAAAGTAATTATTATTAACTAATATCAATTGTTTAGATGAATAGAATTATTCTTTGCTCTTTTCTTTTGTTGTCTAATGGCCTTTCAGTTTTTGCTGAGGTCAGGCTTCCAAGATTTTTTAGTGATCATATGGTTTTGCAGCAGCAAACCAGTAATGCGATCTGGGGCTGGGCGAATCCTGGAGAGCAGATTAAGATAAAGTCCAGTTGGGGAGTAAGTGCATCAACCGAGGCAGGTGCGGATGGTAAATGGAAAATATTTCTGAAAACTCCGGGTCATGCCACAGGTCAATCGTTAGGGATTTCAGGATCGAACACCATTCAAATTACGGACATCGCCATTGGGGAGGTGTGGTTGTGTGCGGGGCAATCGAATATGGGCTGGTCTGTGGCCAATTCGTTCGAAGCGGAGGGTGAGAGCAAGGTGGACCTGCCACACTTGCGCATCTTTAGGTCCGCCCGGGAACATTGGCACGAGCCCTTGGAGGAAAATCGCGATCGCCTGAGTCAGTGGAAAAGATGTGATCCGAAGGCTGCTGCTGAGACTTCGGCGGTTGCTTATTATTTTGGCAAGAAACTCCATGAAGAACTCAAGATACCCGTAGGCATTATCCAGCGGGCTTACGCCGGCACACCGATTGAAGGTTGGATGCCTTGGAATATCCAAAAGGACGACCCTCGTACCCAAGCACACAGGCAACGTCTTATCGATTTTGCCGAAAGGCGCCGTCGTAATCAGGGCGAAAGTGTGGAGAAGGCCTTCGCGACGTTTGAAAAGGAGTTGGCCGAGTACAATACCAAGATTGACGCTGGACAAACCATGAAGAATGCCTTTCGCCAGTTAACGCCACCCATCATCACGAGTCCCGGCACATTGGGCCACCAACATCCGGCTAATATTTTTAATGCAATGATTCATCCGATCCGCCCTTATGGAATTCGTGGCATCATTTGGTATCAAGGTGAACGCAATTCAAAGGACGTGCCTCAGGCGGTGCATTATCAGGGCCAGCTAGCCAAGCTCATTGGCTATTATCGAAGTTCCTGGCACAAGATGTCCGAAGGTAATGTTGCCAAAGATTTTCCCTTTCAATTTACTCAGTTACCCAGTTGGAACCCTCCCCAAGCTAAGCCCGTTGAGAAGTTGGAGGCTAGCTGGGCTGCCAATCGTGAATCCATGCGCCTTGCTGACCAAAAAGTTCCCAATACGGCAATGGCAGTGACCATCGATACCGGGGATGCCATTGACTTGCACCCAAAGAACAAGAAACCCATTGGACTGCGGCACGCCTACCTTGCTATGCAAAAAACTTATGGCAAAAAGATCCCCGCAGATGGCCCCCGCCTGAGGGGTAAAATAATTCAGGGAAGTCGAATCATCCTTGAGTTTGAATCAGCTGGATCAGGACTCATGATGAGTCGCCCAGGAAAACTCAATGCTTTTGCCATAGCGGATAAGGATCAAAACTGGCATTGGGCTCAAGCCAAAATCAAAGGCACTACCGTGGTAGTTTCCTCAGCAAAAGTTCTGAAACCAGTTGCTGTGCGGTACGCGTGGGCTATGAATCCTTCGCAACGGAATTTACTCTATAACAGGGAAGGCTTTCCTGCTTCTCCGTTTCGGACGGATGACTGGCCGCTCTTTAAGAAAGGAGCTGAAATAATAACTGTCATTAAGCCACTTAAACCCGATGGCTATGAGGCTATCGATTGGGAGCGTCCACCGATGCGCCCCTAGCGCCTTGGTTCACCCCTTGTCATTATTTGCGGGTCATGCTACCTCAAGGTATGCCTTTTCGATTTCTGTTTTTGCTATGTGTTTCTGTGTGGAGCCTTCAGGCAGCGAAGGATGCCCCGAATGTAATTTACATTCTCGCTGATGACCTTGGTTACGGTGATCTTTCTCATGCGGGAGGAAAGGCACCTACTCCCCATTGTGATCGTTTGGCGCGCGAAGGAATTCAATTTACCGACTCACACACCACTTCTTCGGTCTGTACCCCCACGCGGTATGGAATCCTAACTGGGCGTTACAACTGGCGAAGCACACTTAAAAAAAGTGTTTTGTGGGGTTTGTCTGAACCTTTGATTGAGAAGAACCGCCTCACTGTCCCTGGTTTTCTGCAGCAGCAAGGTTACCATACTGCAGTAGTAGGTAAATGGCATCTTGGTCTTGGTTGGCATAAATTGCCTAATGGCGAAAAGCGTAAATCCAAAACTGGGCAAACCAAGGGTGATGGGTGGCAAATTGATTACGGCAGAAAAGTTGAGGGAGGCCCTCTGGCAATTGGTTTTGACGAATCCTATATTATTCCTGCTTCCCTCGACATGTTTCCTTATCTTTACCTGAAAAACGATCAACCCACTGCTTGGGCTAATACCACCAAGGCCTTCCATCGACCGGGTCCGGCGGCTGAGGAGTTTGAGGCGATAAATTGTCTTACGGATTTCGCCCGTGAAAGCCGCGCTTACATTGCCGCGCGAGCCAAGAGTGAGAAACCTTTCTTCCTTTATTTGCCCTTAACCAGTCCGCATACACCCATTGTGCCCGCCAAAAAATGGCAGGGTAAGTCGGGCTTAAGCAAGTATGGCGACTTCTTAATGGAAACCGATTGGGTAGTTGGTGAGGTATTGGCCGAACTGGATAAACACAAACTCACCGACAACACGATTGTTATCTTCACAGCCGATAATGGTTGTTCGCCACAGGCCAATATACCTGACTTGATCAAGAAGGGTCATAAGCCTAACGCCGATTGGCGAGGTCATAAGGCTGATATTTATGAGGGCGGGCACCGTACTCCCTTTCTTGTGCGTTGGCCCGGCAAAATCAAGGCCGGTTCCATTTCAAGTCAAACTATCTGTACTTCGGACTTGTTTGCTACGCTCGCTGATATTCTTGGTCAACGAGAAAAGCTTCCTGCCGCTGCCGGAGAGGACTCCTTTTCCTTTCTGCCTGTTCTTTTAGGCAAGACCATCAAAAAGCCTTTGCGGCCTTTTACCATTCATCACTCTATTAATGGTTCTTTTGCCATTCGCCGCGGTGCTTGGAAACTTATCCTTTGTCCCGGTTCGGGCGGCTGGAGTAATCCGCGCCCGGCTCAGGCTCTTAAGAATAAGGACCTTAATTTGGTGCAACTTTATAACCTGAATGACGATCCAGCTGAAAAAAATAACCTTGCCAGCCAAAACCGATCCTTGGTCAATGAGCTGGTCGATCAATTAGTTCTCGCGATCAAGAATGGCCGTACTAACTCAGGACCCAAGCAATCCAATGAAGGTTGGCCGAATACGTTTCATCCGCGGGTTATCACCAGATTTCCATCGCTTGGTAACTGAACTCTGCCCAACTTGAGTTTCGTAGGTTTTTGTGTAGGATTATCCAACATTGGTTTTGTTATGAGCGGTCTGCGAATTATCTGTGCCATTGCATTTTCGGGATTATTCCCACTAGTGGCAGCGCCTTTGAATTATGCGCGGGACATTCGGCCGATTTTATCTGATGCCTGCTACAATTGTCACGGCCCAGACAAGAAAGCGCGTAAGGCAAAACTGCGGCTAGATAATCGTTTGGCGGCAATGGAGTCGGGTGTGTTTTCTGATGGGGAAATGATGGCACGGCTGACAAGTAATGATCCGGAGGTGCGCATGCCGCCGCCTGACTCAAACCGTGTGTTGTCAGATGAAGACCGATCGAAATTAGTTCAATGGCTCAAGGCAGGAGCCGAGTGGCCAAAAGATGATCGCCATTGGGCTTTTGTGCCGCCGGTGCAGCCTAAAATACCTGAACTCCAATCGAAATGGGAGGGTAATGGAATTGATGCTTTTATATTACAGAGATTGAAAAAGGAGCAACTGACTCCTTCAACAGAAGCAGATAAAGCGACTCTTATCCGTCGGGTTACGTTTGATCTGACGGGCTTGCCCCCAACTACACAAGAAACGCTCGCATTTATTAATGATCGTTCTCCTAAAGCTTACGAAAAGGTGGTGGACCGATTGTTGGCTTCTGCGCGATATGGGGAGCACATGGCTTTGGGTTGGTTGGAAGCTTCACGTTATGCCGACACTGATGGATACCAAAACGATCGGTTGCGTTATATGTGGGTCTGGCGAGATTGGGTGATTAAGGCGCTTAACGACAACATGCCGTTTGATCGGTTTGTTACCGAGCAAATGGCAGGGGATCTGTTGAGTGATCGCAATTTTTTCACGCAGGTGGCTACAGGTTTCAACCGGAATCATCGGATCAACTCTGAAGGTGGATCAATCCCTGCTGAGTGGATTGTGGAATATGTTGCAGATCGTGTTGAGACGATGGGCACTATGTTCCTTGGGTTAACGCTCACTTGTTCGCGGTGTCACGATCATAAGTATGACCCTATTGCGCAAAAGGATTTCTATCGGCTTTTTGCGTTTTTTAACAATATTGCAGAGGCAGGTTTGGGGCCTAATAACGGTAACAGTCCGCCTTTTGTTACAGTTCCAAAAAGTTGGCCGGATTTGTCTGATGAGGAGGCAAAGTTTGTTGTGCCTGAACCCGTAAAGATCAAGGTAGTGCAAACTTCAGTGCCACGCCCACAGTCTGGCGCGCCGAATACTGTGATGGTACTGCACGAACTCAATCAACCTCGCGACACATATTTACTTAACCGCGGCCAGTATGATCAACCGGATAAATCTGAGAAGCTGCAGCCCGCTACACCACCCATTCTCGGGACTTGGAACAATAATTGGCCCCGTAACCGACTGGGCTTGGCGCAATGGTTGATGGATTCGGAACACCCACTTACTGCGCGTGTCACCGTCAACCGAATGTGGCAACATTACTTTGGTTTGGGTCTGGTAAAGACCAGTGAAAATTTCGGAGTGCAGGGTGAACACCCCACTCATCCAGAGTTATTAGATTGGTTGGCAACAGAGTTTATTAGGAAAAAATGGGATCTAAAGGCCATGCATAAACTCATTGTTACTAGTGCTACATATAGGCAAACATCTGAAATTAAACCGAAACTGCTTAATCGGGATCCGGAGAATCGTTTATTAGCACGCGGCCCGCGCAAGAGGCTCACGCCTTATGCTATTCGAGATACGGCACTATTCACCAGCGGGTTACTTAATGGTCAAATCGGAGGGCCCTCGGTTAAACCGTACATGCCGCCGGGTATTTGGAAGAGTATTTCCAATGCCGCTTATAAGCAGGATAAGGGTGCTAGACTGTATCGCCGAAGCATGTACACCTATTGGCGACGGACGATTCCTCCGCCCACCATGATGACCTTCAATGCTGCTGAACGTGAGGTTTGTATCGTCAGAAAAGATCTTACCACCACGCCGCTTCAGGCGTTGGTGCTCATGAACAATAAAACTTTTGTGGAAGCAGCAAGATTTTTGGCTGAGCGTGCTTTGCGGCTAAGGATTACAGAACCACACAAACGCCTAGAATGGGTTTTCCATACCGTGTTAAGTCGGAATCCTACCCAGGATGAGTTGGAAGTTTTGGTGGCGGATTTGAATCTTTATCTCAATGATTTTACAAAACGACCGGAGGATGCAAAAAAACTGTTGATGGTTGGTGACAAAAAAGCTGACGCGAATTTATCGGCTAGTGAACTCGCGGCTTATGCGCTTGTGATTAGTACAATATTCAACCTTGATGAGGCAATTACTCAGAACTGATGAATGCGTTAAACGAGATTTATGAGCAATATACCCGTCGCGCTTTTTTAGAGCGTAGCACACTGGGATTAGGGGCTTTCGCGCTGGGTTCATTACTTAGTGCTGCTACTGAAAAACGCCGTAATGCTGTGAGTGGTTTGGTTGGATTGCCTCACTTTACGCCAAAAGTGAAACGAGTAATCTATCTCTTCCAGTCCGGTGGACCCTCTCAAATGGATCTCTTCGACTATAAACCGCATCTGGCTTCTCGGTACGGGGAAGAGGTGCCAGAGTCTATATATCCTGCCGAGCGCAAGACGACGATGACATCAGGTCAAAAGTCATTTCGCTGTGCTCCCAGTATACTGAAGTTTGCTCAGCACGGTCAGTCTGGTGTGTGGGTCAGTGAGCCACAAAAGCATTTAGCACAGGTAGTTGATGATATCTGTGTCATTAAAAGTATGTACACTGAGGCGATCAATCATGATCCGGCTGCGACCCTAATCCAGACTGGATCTGTCAATCCAGGGCGACCCAGTATGGGTGCCTGGGTCAGTTACGGGCTCGGTAGTGAAAACTCTAATCTTCCGGCCTTTGTTGCCATGACCTCCAATGGACGGGCTAAGGCTGGTCAGCCTTTATATGATCGGCTATGGGGCGCGGGTTTTCTGCCGGGGCGGTTTCAGGGGGTAAAGTTTCGCGGTCAAGGGGATCCTATATTAGATCTTTATAACCCAGCAGGGGTAACTCGTGCACAGCGACGCCGGATGCTAGATTCCCTCAATAAATTAAATGAAGAGCAGGCAGGCCGATTCAATGACCCGGCAATTTCTACTCGCATTGCCCAATATGAGTTGGCCTTTCGAATGCAGATGAGTGTGCCTGAACTCATTGATGTGAAGAGCGAACCCAAGCACATGCTGGAAATGTATGGTCCTGATGCTGCTGTGCCCGGTCGTTATGCCTACAATTGCCTTTTGGCCCGCCGTTTAGCAGAGCGGGGGGTGCGTTTTATCCAGCTGTATCACCGTGGGTGGGATGCCCACGGAAATGCACCTAAGCAGGTGAGGACACAATGTGAGGGCACCGATCAACCTACCGCCGCACTGCTGCGGGACCTCAAACAGCGAGGTATGCTTGATGATACGCTTGTTATTTGGGGTGGAGAATTTGGGCGCACCATATACTGTCAAGGTAAACTCACCGCCCAAAACTATGGTCGCGACCATCACCCTAACTGTTTTGCCTATTGGGTTGCGGGAGGCGGAGTTCGTAAAGGGATGACCTATGGTGAGACCGATGATTACAGCGTGAATGTTACTGAGAATCCGATCCATGTGCACGATCTGCAGGCAACTATTATGCACCAGCTAGGGATTGATCATGAGCGGCTTACTTACCGTTATCAGGGGCGTTACTTCCGTTTGACTGATGTTCACGGAAAAGTTGTGAAGGATATTCTTGGTTAACCCCTTAGCGGATATTAACCTTTGTTCCCGTTCTGGCCGCCTCATAGATTGAGTAAACCACTCTCACCGCACGTAAGCTTTCATCATTTTTAATGGGAGGAATCGTGTTATTGGCGCAGGCTTCAATGCATGCGCGCATAAAAGGTGTATAGCCGCGCGGTTGTTTTGAGTGATCCCATTGCTGGATCTTACCGGCATGGCTTCCTTTGTGTGAGAGCCACTGGAGGGGTTTATCCTTCATTTGCTCCAGATGCAACCAACCTTCTGAACCCCAGATTTTAATTCGAGAATGATAGCCTCGCTTGAGGTAGTAGCCCGAAGTCACCGTACCCAAAGTCCCATTATCAAATTTTAGGATGGCCGCAGCTGAATCTTCTACGTCGATGGGTTGTCCGCCGACATTGGCCGTGAAGCCCACAGCCTCTGTAATAGATGAGTTGGTAACATGCTGCACCAAATCCAGCCAATGGATACCCAGCCAGATCAGGTGTCCGCCACCCGCCCGTTTCTTTTGGGCGTACCATTGCTTGCGGTAGCTTTCGCGCGTTAAACGTGTCTGGTCAGCTACCAGATTCATCTCCAGTCCATAGATTTTTCCAATGGCTCCATCGCTGATTAGCTTGCGCGCTGCAATGAGTTCTGGGTTTAACCGGTTGGCCAGGGCCAACATGATGTGAAGCTTTTTTTTATCAGCCTTTTCTATGAGACTAGCAAAATCCTTAGTTCGCAAGCAGGCAGGTTTTTCAGCAAACACATGGCAGTTATGTTCTAGTGCTAAATTAATTACAGCAGGAGCCAGTCCTGCTTCCATCGTGACAATGGACATGACGGGCTTTTCACGTGAGAGCATTTGCTTATGCTCGCGGTAGGTTTCCTTGAGCTTGTTGCCCAGTATTTTGGCAGCCTCATTTGTCCACCTGCCATTCGGATCAGACAGCACTACCTCACTACAGGCTTCAGTATCGCGTAATG
>CETG01029236.1_pt1 | contig 11080 bp, 11 predicted proteins | sample 361471 | NCBI WGS metagenome assembly CETG01 (sample SAMEA2622696, study PRJEB7988) | marine metagenome | isolation source: saline water (ENVO:00002010), including | reverse complement strand
TCCAATTCGCCAATAGTCAACTTGGCTACGGTCATGGTCTATCGCATCGCAAGACTTAATTTAGACAATAATGTGTCCCCTTTGCAAAGTGGAAATGATTTGGTTGTCATTTATGAAGAGACTTTGGACTTTTATCCAACCCATGCAATACATTCAATCTCTACGTGAGCGCCTTTCGGAAGCCCTGCCACTTCTACACAGGCTCTAGCTGGACTTATATTTTTTTGAAAAATATCTGCATAAATTTGATTTACTTTGGTGAAATCTTTTAAGTCGGTAAGATATATAGTTGTTTTTACTACATTCTGAATTTCTGCACCCGCTTGCTTAAGAACTGCCAATAGATTTTGAAGAACTTGCTGAGTCTCCTTCTCAATATTTTCTTTGCCTACCATTTCCCCAGATAAGGGATCTAATGCAATTTGTCCAGAACAATATAACCATCCATTAGCAAGAATGGCTTGGTTATAAGGCCCTACAGGAGCTGGGGCCAGAGCTGCTTCGATAGCCTTAATAGATGAATGAGACATAGAAGGTTAATGTGATGAGGTAAAAGTAAATGGGTTAAAGCTATTTTTTTTTTAACTTTTAACCAGCCCAATTATCTTTATGTTTTCGTAAAAAAGAAAATTCTTTAATACTTTCAGCCCTAAGAAATAGATTTGTCATTTTTTCTTCTGCGAGACTAGTTGGCAGGCTTTGAAGTCCTTTCTCCCTTTTCTTTATTACTTCTTGAAGTCTTGCTTTTATTAAAATGTCTCCTGGGTAGAGGGAATAAGCCCAACGTAGATTTGATTCGGTGTATTCATGTGCGCAAAATATATTGGTTCCTGAAGGTAGGGATTTAATTCGATTTAGGGATTTGTACATATCCTCCATACTCCCTTCAAAGATTCGCCCACAACCTCCTCCAAATAATGTGTCACCGCAAAAAAGAACAGGCTTTTTAACTTTTTCTCCTTCCTCTCGGAGGTAAAAAGCAATGTGAGCATTGGTATGTCCTGGGATATCTAAAACTTCTATGAGACAACCCATAAGCGAAAAAATAGTTCCATCGGTAACAGAGATGGTTTGAAATGGTATTCGAGTTAGATCATTTTTAGAGGCAATTACTTCTGCCGACGGCCATTCATTTAGGAGGGCTTTTGTTCCACCTATATGATCTTCATGATGGTGAGTTTGCAATATCGCTTTTAGATTAAGATTTTTTGCTTTAAGCCAAGCTATTACAGGCTTTGAGATGGATGGGTCTATCACTACTGCTTGTTTCCCTATAATCCATATCCAAATTATGTTGTCTTTCAGAACGGGAAGAGGATTGATAATGAAGTTGTTTTGGTCTTCTTGTGTCATATCTTCATAAGGTGGATGAGATAGTTAAAGTTCAATCCGAGGAATCAATTCATGATTACTGTCGCATTGGCCAAGGGAGCATTACTAAAACATTCTGTTGCTCGATTAATTGATGCGGGCCTTGATTTCTCATCAGTATTGGAACCCTCTAATCGGCAATTGATGATTCCTTCAAAATGTTCTCGTGCTAGGGCTTTGCTAGTGAGGAATGGGGATGTTCCTGTTTATGTTGCATATGGTCAGGCCCAATTAGGAATTGTTGGATTTGACGTGCTTAAAGAGAAGGAGATGCCAGTTGCTAATTTATTAGATCTTGGGTTTGGAGAATGTCGAATGTCTGTTGCTGTTAAATCTAGTAGTGGACATAAAAGAGCTGCTGAGTTACCTCCTCATTGTCGTGTTGCTAGTAAATTTACAAACTGTGCAAAAACATTTTTTGATGAGATTGATCTTCCCGTTGAATTGGTTCATTTAACTGGCTCAGTAGAACTTGGACCCTTAACGGGAATTTCAGAAGCAATTGTTGACTTAGTCGCAACTGGTAGAACTCTTAGGGAGAATGGCTTGGTAGAGATAGATGAATTGTTTTCTTCTACTGCGCGATTAATTGGTAATCCTTTAGCTTTAAGACTTGATTCAGGAAGCCTTAAAGAAATTATTGAATCAATTAAGTCCAAGAAGATTTTGTCGAATTCTTTAATTTAATGTTTTCAAAGGATCTTAAAAGAATTAGCCGTCTCGGACGTTATTTGACGAAGGAAAAAATTCGATTATTGATAATAGTTTTGATTCTTATCCCAGTTGCAATTTCTGGTGCAATTCAACCTCTATTAGTTGGTCAGGCAATAAGTGTATTAAAAGGAGAAGAAACATTTTTTTGGCTGGCTGGTTTTTCGCTTAAATCGTCAATCAGAATTCTCGTCTCAATCTTATTAGTCTCCGTTCTTACTCGATTAGCTTTTCAAGGATTACAAAGTTATAGCATTCAAGCAGTTGGGCAAAGACTTACAGGGAGAATTCGTGAGGACTTGTTTTCACATTCCATGGCATTGTCATTAAAATTCCATGACAAAATGCCGGTTGGAAAGTTATTAACAAGGCTAACTAGTGATGTAGATGCATTGGCTGAAGTCTTTGGAAGCGGTGCCGTAGGCATTCTTGCTGATTTCGTGAGCCTTATTGTTATATCTATCACGATGATTTTGACTGATTGGCGATTGGCGCTTTTGCTTTTAATTACTCAGATTCCTGTTATCTATGTGATTATTTGGTTGCAAAGTCGTTTTAGAAAAGCTAATTACCGAGTCAGAGAAGAATTGGCACAGTTGAATGCAGATTTCCAGGAAAATTTGCAAGGGATAGAAGTTGTCCAAATGTTTAGGAGAGAAAATATTAATGGAGAAAATTTCAATCGTACTGGGCTTAATTATCGAACTGCTGTAAATCGAACCATCTTTTATGACAGTAGCATTTCTGCATTTATAGAATGGGTGTCATTGGCTGCAGTTGCTTTGGTTATAGCTTTGGGAGGGTTTTTTGTTACTTCTGGATCTATAGGATTAGGAACTCTCACAACTTTTATTCTTTATTCTCAAAGGCTTTTTGAACCTCTACGTCAACTTGCTGAGCGTTTTACTCAGATTCAAGGAGGATTAACCGCTGTTGAGAGAATATCTGAACTATTAGAAGAAAAAATTGAAATTGTCGATAAAAAACCAATTAACTCTAATAATTTACGGAGATCTAATCCAAAACCTGTCGTTAAATCTGGAGAAATTATCTTTGAGAATGTCTCTTTTGCTTACCGACCAAAAGAACAAATAATAAAAAATTTAACTTTTAAAATATCCCCTGGAGAGATGGTCGCTTTGGTAGGGCCTACAGGGTCTGGTAAAACAACTTTGATTAGATTACTTTGTAGATTATATGAACCACAAGAAGGAAGAATTCTTATTGATAGAAAGGATATTCGAGAAATTCCTGTTGAAGAACTTCGTGCTCAACTAGGAGTAGTTCTCCAAGATACTTTCTTGTTTAGTGGAAACGTTTTAGATAATTTACGGTTGGATTCTTCTGTTGATAATGATCGTCTTAGGGAAATATGTTCAGAATTAGGGTTGAATAGTTTTTTGGAAAGACTTCCCAATGGATTAAATACTTTATTAAGAGAGAGAGGCGGCAATCTATCTTCTGGAGAGAGACAGTTGTTATCTGTTGCGAGAGTTGCTATTCGCAACCCAATAGTTTTGATTATGGATGAAGCTACTGCTTTTATGGATCCTTCTACGGAGGCGACTTTACAAAGAGATTTAGATCGACTCTTAGAAAAAAGAACTGCGCTAGTAATTGCGCATCGACTTGCTACTGTTGAGTCTGCTGATAGAATTTTAGTCTTGAAAAGAGGTGAAATAATCGAAGAGGGAACTCATCATGAGCTATGTCAACAAGGAGGTCTTTATTCGCAACTTGCACAATTGCAAGAACAAGGCTTGGCAAAACTTTGAAGTTAAAGTTGATTGATTATTGAATGATTAATGAAAGAAAAAACACTAATTTCAATTCGCGTTACGTGAAAAGTAATCTTCAATTAAATAGTGCTGTTATTGAAAGCCTTTATGGGAAAGAAGCCTTTGAATGTTATTCCCTTGATAATGAGAGGAGATTTGTTTTTAGTCAATCAAAGGCTTTTGACCTTATAGAACTTGAGCAATTACTTCAAGCTGTTGGTTGGAGTCAGCGACCTCTTAGAAGGGTTAAAAGAGCACTTGATTTCAGTATGTTGAAGGTTGGCCTTTGGCAGCATGACCCTAAATTTCCCAGACTAGTTGGATTTGCTAGATGCACAGGAGATGGAATTCTTGAAGCAACTGTATGGGATGTCGCTATACATCCTGTTTACCAGGGCATGGGACTTGGCAAGAGTCTTATGGAATATGTAATTAAATCAATTAGGAATATGGGTATTAAAAGAATTACTTTATTTGCAGATCCTGGAGTAGTTTCTTTTTATAAGAGTCAAGGCTGGAAATTAGAACCCAAAGGACATAAATGTGCTTTCTGGTATTCGAATTAAAATTTTTTTAGGTTTGGGTTATTTATAGTATTCCTTGGCAATTGATTTTGTTGAATCTCCTTTCCTCCATCTTGATCTTAATTTTGCATTCTTCAATGCTTGTTTGATGATGTTAATGCGCTTCCATTTTTTACCATCTGTTAAAAGTGGTATACCGATTCGTTTTAATTTTGTTACTTTAGAGATCTTAATTATTAAATCAAGATCTTCCATTATATGAAGATTCAAGAACCCACCTAATCTATCATAAAGAGTTCTGCTTATGAGTAAACCTTGATCGCCATAGGGCCTTTGAATAAAAGAGCTTCTTAAGTTAACTGCTAGTTCTAAAAACCGTAAATCTATTCTTTTATTTTTAACTTTAAAGTCAAAGTACCAAGCAAATTCTTCGGATGATTTTCTATTGATCAACTCATTTATTTTATCTGCCCAGTTTGTACATAATCTGCAATCAGAATGAATAAACAAAAGCCATTCACCTTTTGATTCATTAGCTCCTATTCGAAGCTGTTTCCCTCTATTGGCTTCGAATGTTTTAGAAACTTTTGCGCCTGCAAGTTCTGCAATTAGGATCGTTTTATCTTTGCTGCCGCCATCTACTATATGCAAATCTATTATATGAGGCCATAGATTTATATCCGCTAAGAGTAGTGGAAGTCGACTTGCTTCATTAAACGTTGGGCAAATAATACTCAGACTTTTAGTTATCTTATCCATGGTTTTAGATCTTCTATGTTGTCTAAATCATTTTGTTGTCGAAGTAAATTAACTTTAATACCTTCTCTCTCTGCACTTTTAAGAGTTGTTTTTAATACTTCATTTGTTCCCCATGGAATTCCTGAAAAAGGCCAGCTAATTAAAGGGTTTAAATACTTTTCCCCTAGTCCGATTAGCCAATAGCCTCCATCATTAGAAGGCCCTAGAACTATTTCATTATTTTTTACTATCTCTAATGCTTCAATTAAATCTAGTTGGCAAAGCGTTGGTAAATCTGTACCAATTACGATTGTCTCCTTGGTCTTCCTTGAAAAATGTTGAGTTTTCGATTGGCATTTTGTAATTGTTCTTCTCATCCTTAAGCCAAGAGATCCAGAGCCTTGTATTAGAACTTTGTTGATTCCGGATTCTTTCCCCCATCTCTTAGATGCTTTTGGACCTAGACCAGAGATGGAAAGAGAAATTTCTGCCAAGCCTTTCCTTTGTATTGCTTTTGCTACTGAGATTGTGTGATTTGTTAATTCCTTCTGAATATTTGCGGCACGTTCAATTCCAATCCCTTGTGAGAGTCTGTTTTTGCAGCGGTTTGGGGCTGGCCAGCGGGCCATTAAAATGATTTCTGGACAAATAGACATGAAAGATTGGAATGTAAGAGTTTAGTGATGCTTGCTAAGAGAATTTGGTTGAGTTTAGGAATCTTTTAGAGAGATTTAGTAAATCTTCGTTGCAGAAAATTAGAACAAAAACTTTTAACTGCTTTTATCTGGCCTCTTGAGAAAATAGTTGAGGCAAGTCTTTTGGAAGAATTCGAGCAAGAAATCATCTTTTTATATAGATTTTGATGTTCAAATTAAAGGCTGACGTTTTCAAGCAAAAGCTTAGATTTATATCCTTAGCAGAAAAGCCGGTGCAAGCGGGTGACGAGGTTTGGAAAAAAGTTCAAAAATTACTTCAACAAAATTTGAGTAAACCTTCTTATGAAACTTGGATAAGACCTGCTCAATATAGTTCCTTTGAAGATGGAACTCTTATTTTGATTGCTCCCAACCCATTTGCGTGCAATTATTTGAGAAAAAATTATGCCAAAACGATAGAAGCCCTGGCTACCGAAATTAATGGTCAACCTGTCAAGGTTGATTTCAATGCATCTGAAGATATTAAGAGATTAAATCAACCGTCAGCTTCAAAAATATCTCAATCTTCTTCCTCTGAATTGGGAACCGTTTCACAGACGCCTTCTAAGGCTTCAAGAGCAAGCTTGCCGTCTTTGAATTCAAAATATGTTTTTAATAGATTTGTTGTCGGTCCAAATAGTCGTATGGCTCATGCGGCTTGTATGGCTGTAGCAGAAGCTCCTGGGAGGGAATTTAACCCTCTTTTTATTTGTGGAGGTGTTGGTTTAGGAAAAACACATTTAATGCAAGCCATAGGTCATTATCGATTGGAAATAGATCCTGGTGCGAAAATTACATATGTTTCTACAGAGACGTTTACTAATGATCTAATCCTTGCAATTAGAAAGGATGGTATGCAGTCTTTTAGGGATAGATATAGGGAGGCTGATTTAATACTTGTTGATGATATTCAATTTATTGAAGGAAAAGAGTACACGCAAGAAGAGTTTTTTCATACTTTTAATGCTTTGTATGAAGCTGGAAGGCAGGTAGTACTTACTAGTGATAGACCTCCAAATCAAATTCCACGTCTTCAGGAGCGTTTGATTTCTAGGTTCTCAATGGGCCTGATTGCTGATATTCAGGCTCCTGACTTGGAAACCAGGATGGCGATTTTGCAGAAAAAAGCAGAGTTAGAGAGGATGCGTCTTCCAAGAGATCTTATTCAGTTTATTGCAGGAAGATTTACTTCAAACATCAGGGAACTTGAAGGGGCTTTTACTCGAGCTGTTGCATTCTCTTCAATTACTGGACTTCCAATGAATGTTGAATCAGTAGCTCCTATGCTTGATCCTAATAGTGAAGGAGTTACTGTTACTCCCAAGCAAATAATCGAAAAGGTTGCGGAAGTTTTTCAAGTCACTGAAGATGAAATGTGTAGTAGCAGTAGACGTAAGCCCGTTAGTCAAGCACGTCAAGTAGGCATGTATTTGATGCGTCATTCTACGGATTTAAGTTTACCTCGAATAGGGGATGCCTTCGGAGGGAAAGATCACACCACAGTAATTTATGCAATTGAGCAAATGGAAAAAAAACTTTCGAGTCATCCTGAGCTTGCCAGTCAAGTTCAAAGAGTTAAGGATTTGTTGCAGATTGATTCAAGGAAACGTCGTTAGGTGTCATTCCCCTTTCCATCCTGCAAGATGTGAGGCGTTTTTAGTACAAGCTAATTTCTTGGCCACAGAAATTGCCGGATAAAGGTTTCTTGAATCGAATGGGGGCAAGGATCTCGTCCGCAGCCAGCGACCCCAATGAAATTCGTGATAAGGGGTTAATGGCGAAGGATTAATAACACCTTCTTTTTTGAGTTTCCACACAAGGCTCCTATAAGGATCATCTTCCATTTCGAGTAGGTTCTGAGGTAGAGATTTAGGCGAGTGAGGTCCATTACCTTGTCTGTCGAAAAGATATAGCCAGCCTTGTTGTCCTAGAAATTTAAGTGTTTCATCAATTCCCATATTATTTACCTCGCTAACTAAGTATCCATATGCCTCCGATTCAATGTCGTTTTCGAGAAGTGCTCGTAGACGATGATGGCGATCTAATATCCATAGCTCCTTACCTTTGTTCCTGACGATAGGTATTGGTTTGTTGCGAAGATATCGAAGTCTTTGACTTTTGCTTTCTTGTAAAAAGTCTGCTTGACGATTCCACACTTCGGAAAGTCCTACACACATTTGAGTAGGGTGAAGATCCTTAATGCTTACTTTGAAAATATCTTGTTTAGAATGGGGCTTCGGTATTTGTTTGTAGTTTTTAAGTTGAATATTGTTAAACATGAAAAAAGAAGAATTTAATTTTTAGTCTTAGGAGAGATTCTGTTAAGTGTTAGAAGTTCCTTTTGCTTTTAGAAATGGTTCTGGGTCTTGATCAAAACGATTGCTAATTGGGATGGGAGGTCCTTGCTGGGAACTGTCTTGTTGTGCTGTTTTTTCTAACGCTTGCCGTAGTTTCCTCGCTGCAAATAAGGGCATATCTCTAGGGACTGAGATACGATCTCTTAGATACCTTAAACCTAAAGCACTACCTGTAGTTGGTAAGCAGATTGTATTTGTCACCATATTTGTAAGGGCAGATCTTAAGGGTTGATCAAACAATAGTGGGCCAATGGGATTTGTTTGTAAAATGCATTTACGGTGTTTTAGAACCCGAGTTAAAGCCAACGTTGCCATATCGTCACTTTCCCGTTGATCGTCTGAACTTTCTACTTCTTCTAACCCTTTTCCATTATCAATGAGTTGTGAAAATTCTTTTTGTTTTGGGTTTGCGTCAATCCAGCATCCCCCCATTTGAGGAGGTAAATCATGAGCATGGGTATGGAAATCCCCTTGAGTTCCTTTGTAGACATCACTTTTTTCTAGTGATAGGAACCATTGATGAATATTGGGGTAATTTTCTCGTAGGCATAGGCCTTTGTAGTATGTCAAAGATGCATTCATTCTTTCTAAATAGGGAATAAATATGACATCTCCACTCCCTGGAGAGTACTCCTTTGAATTTGTTAAGACAGGATCTAGAAATGGAGTGTTGCAGGCCTTGAGCAATTCATCCATCTTTTCGGCTAAAAGTGTGAATTGTTCTTTTCTTCGTTCTTCTTGGTTTTGAGTATTTGAAGGATTACATAGCCAAATACACCAAACTCTAAAAAGTTCTCTTTCAAAGTTGCGTAGCTTGAGTGTCTGGGGATTAAGTAATGATGAGCCTAAAGGACCATAAATATTTTCGAGAGCAAGGAGTATCTGATCGCTTTCAGTGATGACTTTATTGTCCAATTCTATTGCTGGTAGCATCCCCGAAGGAACTTTCTTTAGATACCAATTCTCTTTTCGCCCATAGCAACGCATGGTTACTTTTTTAACGCGATAAGGAATTTGTTTCCATTCAAGCCAAAGCCATACTTTTTGACAGTAAGGACACCATGCATGATGATCTCTGTAAAGGGTTACTCTTATTGTTGATTCTGGCTTTCCAAAAAGACGAAGAGGTGCTTGAGGGTTAGTAGGACCTTCAATAAGATTAGGTTCTTCTTTCGCGAGCTCTTGTAATTTTTCCCAAGAGAAAGGATTTATGGCTTGTTTCATGTAATTGATGGAGAATTAAGAGGTTGCTTCATTAAGTTTGAAAAACAGTTTTGATCTAATCGTATTAGGTGCAGGGTCTGGTGGCTTGGCTGCGGCAAAGAGAGCTGCCAGTTATGGGGCTAAGGTCGCAATTGTTGAAGGGGATCGTGTTGGAGGGACATGTGTGATTAGAGGGTGTGTGCCTAAGAAATTATTGGTTTATGGATCTTTGTATGGAGAATATATAAAAAATGCAAATAGCTTTGGTGTTGAATTTACTGATGCAAGAATTGATTCAAGAGTGCTATTGACAAATGTGAGGAAAGAAGTTGATCGTTTAAATAAATTTCATATTGAATTTCTTGCCAGATCGGGAGTTGAGCTTATAAAGGGTTGGGCCGAATTTACTGGGCCAAATTCTATTTTGGTAAAAGATACTCATGAAGAAGCGAACTTTAGAGAACTTCAAAGTAGCCGTATCTTGATAGCTGTCGGAGGAAGACCTAACCGACCTGATATAAAAGGGGCTTCATTGGGCTGGGTGAGTGATGATATGTTTTTACAAGAAAGATTTCCCGAGAAGATTGTAATTGTAGGGGCTGGTTTTATTGCTTGTGAGTTTGCATGTATTTTGAATGGATTAGGTAGCAAAGTAATTCAAATAGTTAGAGGGAGTAGATTATTAAGGGGGTTTGATTCGGATCTTGCTGAGGTCCTTAAGAAGGATATGCAACTAAAAGGTATTGATTTATATTTTGATCAAGAGCCTATAGCTATTGATCGGAATAAAGGAGGTATAGGAATTACTACAAGTGCTGGCCAATTTGTTGATTGTGGAGGAGTGTTATTTGCTATAGGACGTACTCCAGATATTCAGCGACTACGCTTAGATGTCGCAGGGGTTAAGTCTTCAAAACAAAAGATAGAAGTCGATATGAATCACATGACTAATATTTCTAATATTTTTGCAATTGGAGATGTTACTAGTAGAGTAAATCTTACACCGGTAGCTATTGATGAAGGGAGAACATTCGCTGATAGTGTTTTTGGGAATAAGAAGCGTTCAGTAAATTATGAGTTGATTCCACAAGCAGTTTTTAGTCAACCTGAGATTGGGACAGTTGGTCTTGATGAGGATAATGCAATTGAGAAGTTTGGTGAGAATGGAATTAAAATATACTCTTCTAGATTTAGACCTATGTCTAAATCTCTTTCGAAAAGAGGTGAAAATTGTTTCCTGAAATTAATTATTGAAACCCGCAGCCAGAAAATAGTTGGTTGTCATATGGTTGGTGAGCATGCATCAGAAATTATTCAAATGGCAGCGATTGCTCTTGGAATGGGTGCAACAAAGGCGGATTTTGATAGGACAATGGCATTGCATCCTACGATCTCAGAAGAGTTTGTAACGATGACTTAGTTTTTGAAGAATTAGAAGAACTTCTATTCGTTAAGATTGATTTTTAATTCTCTGTATTCTTTGGTTTGAATTTAAATATTGAATAGATTTAAATGTAATTATAATCAAGCTTATAGGTAATATACAGGCTATTATTACAAGCCTGAAATTAGCCTGTATGCCAGGTATTGTAAGGGGTATTAATTGATCAACTAAATATAATAAATACAACCCTAAAAGACTTATGCCCTCTAATCTGCTTATTCTTCCTTTTGTCCAAAAAATAGGCATGCAAGCTAATGTT
>CETG01187374.1_pt1 | contig 11101 bp, 7 predicted proteins | sample 361471 | NCBI WGS metagenome assembly CETG01 (sample SAMEA2622696, study PRJEB7988) | marine metagenome | isolation source: saline water (ENVO:00002010), including | reverse complement strand
GAAGCAGCAGCTACAGATGGCCATAGATTAGCTGTTTTTAATTTATCCAATATTTTAGATCCAGATAATGATAATGATTTATCTGTGACTTTGCCCTCTAGATCACTAAGAGAAGTGGAAAGGTTTATATCTTTATCAAAAAAGACAGATACGATTAAACTTTATTCTGATAAAGGCCAAGTAGTTTTTATGGCTTCAGATCAGATAGTAACAACTAGAACATTAGACGGTAGTTATCCTAATTATTTACAATTAATTCCTGATGAATTTTCAAATAAACTTCAATTTAATAAAAATGATTTTATTTCTTCATTAGAACGAGTTGCTGTTTTGGCTGACCAACATAATAATATAATTAAAATCACCACTGATAAATCAACTAAAACTGTTTTAATTAGTGCAGATGCTCAAGATGTTGGAAGTGGTTCAGAATCTTTACCTGTTAATATAATAGATGGAAATATTGATCAAATAGCTTTTAATGTTAGGTATTTGTTGGAAGGTTTAAAAGTTATTAATTCAGAGGAAATTATATTACAATGTAATGCTCCAACTACACCAGCTATTTTTTCTCCAGTCCTTGAAAATTATAATTTTACATATTTAGTTATGCCTGTACAAATTAGAACTTAGTTTGGAATTTCCAAGAAAAATATTATTAACTGATTTGTTTCGACTTTCAGTTAAATGTGATGAAGGTATAGATCACGGCTTAGGTCTTATGGTTTGGATGCATCCTCCTGTTCATAGAATTTTAGGCTGGATTACTAAACCTTCTTTTCTAAATCTCTCAAGAAATGTTTGGCGTTTAAACCAATTAAAAGCTATTAGTTCTGATTCTATATATGTAAAAGGCAAACCAGCAATATCAGATCAAGAAACTTTAAATAGATTTCCTACTTTAATTAATGCTAATCTTTTAAACAAACAAGGAGAAAAATTAGCTACCATTGTTGATTTAGTTTTTGATTCTAAGTCAGGTAACATATTATATTATCTTGTTTCTAGAAGTAATCCAAAAATACCTGGTTCTAGTAGATGGTCATTAAAAATAGATAATATTAAAGATCAGCAACCTGGGATGGTACTATCTAATTTAAATACTTTAAATGATTTAGCTTTGGTAAAAGCAAGTATTAAAGAAGAAATTCTTAATAAGAGTAAAGGTTGGCGTAATCAAATACAAGAAATCACTCATAGAGCTACTAATAAATTAGAAGGTTGGTTAGAAGAATCTCCATGGGATGATTCATCTACTACTTATCTAAATTCTAAAAATAAATACAGTAGTAATTGGATAGATGATATAGATTATGAAAATAAGGACGAATTACTAGAAAAATATAACAATAATAATTATTTTAATAATAGAAGAAGAGATAATGATCCTTGGATCTGAATTATGAATAAGCAAAATATTAACTCTCAATTTAATAAATTAATTTTATCAATAGATAAACTTGTAGATTATGATATTTCCTCTTCATTAATTAAAGAAGGCTTAAAGAAGCATGACTTTATTGAAATATGTCGACGTTTAAACAGGCCTCCTAATAGAACTGAATTAGGGATGTTTGGTGTAATGTGGTCTGAACATTGTTGTTATCGTAATTCTAAAAAGTTATTAAAAGGTTTTCCAACAACTGGACCACGTATATTAATTGGACCTGGAGAAAATGCTGGAGTTGTTGATGTTGGAGATGGAGACTTCTTAGTTTTTAAAATTGAAAGTCATAATCACCCTTCAGCTATAGAACCTTTTCAAGGAGCTGCAACTGGAGTTGGAGGAATATTAAGGGATATTTTTACTATGGGTGCTCGTCCTATATGTCTTTTAAACGCGCTTAGATTTGGTCCAATTGATAACACTAAGAACGTATCTTTATTAGAAGGAGTAGTAGCTGGAATTGCTCATTATGGTAATTGCGTAGGAGTTCCTACTGTTGGAGGAGAAGTCGTTTTTGATGATAGTTATTCAGGTAATCCTTTAGTTAATGCGATGGCTTTAGGTTTAATGGAAACAGAGGATATTGTTTGTTCTGGCGCGGAGGGAATAGGGTTTTCTGTTTTATACGTTGGCAGTACTACAGGCAGAGATGGAATGGGAGGAGCGAGTTTTGCTAGTGCAGAACTTACAAATACTTCTTTTGATAATCGTCCTGCCGTACAAGTAGGAGACCCTTTTCTAGAAAAAGGTTTAATCGAAGCATGTTTGGAAGCATTTAAGAATGGAGATGTTGTAGCAGCTCAAGATATGGGTGCAGCAGGTTTAACATGTAGTTCATCTGAAATGGCAGCAAAAGGTGATGTTGGTATTGAACTAAACCTTGATTTAGTTCCTCAAAGAGAAGAAGGAATGACAGCTTATGAATTTTTATTATCGGAATCGCAAGAGAGAATGCTTTTTGTTGTTAAACCTGGATTAGAACAGCAATTAATGGATAGATTTACTCGTTGGGGTTTAACTGCATCTATTGTAGGGAAAGTTATAAAAGAAAAAGTTGTTAAGGTTATTTATGAGAATGAAATAGTTGCTAATTTACCAACAAGTGCTTTAGCTGATGATACTCCTATAGATGAACATAATTTATTAAAAGAACCTCCTGAATATATTTTATCTCATTGGAAATGGGAAGAATCTTTGTTACCTAGTGCGACCAAGCAAGGAATTATTTTAGATAATAATATCCAAACTGATTGGAATACAATTATTCTAAACTTATTAGATAATCCCACTTTAGCTTCTAAATCTTGGGTTTATAATCAATATGATTATCAAGTTCAATCTAATACAGTTATAGGCCCAGGAAAAGCAGATGCTGCAATTATAAGATTAAGGCCTCAAGAAGGTCCTAAGTCAATGAATAATTCTAAAAAAGGGATTGCAGCTGTTGTTGATTGCCCTAATCGTTGGGTTTATTTAGATCCAGAAAGAGGAAGTATAGCTGCAGTAGCAGAAGCTTCTAGAAATATTAGTTGTGTAGGAGCCTTACCTATAGCCGTTACGGATAATTTAAATTTCTCATCTCCAGAAAATGATATAGGTTATTGGCAATTAGCTTTATCTTGTAAGGGAATATCAGAAGCTTGTAAAAAGATGAATACTCCAGTTACAGGAGGGAATGTATCATTATATAATGAAACTAAGTCTTCTTTTAACCAAGTAAAACCGATACAACCAACTCCAATAATAGGAATGGTCGGAGTTATAGATAATTTATCTAATATATGTACAATGAATTGGAAAAAAGAAGGTGATATCATTTATATACTAGGATCTAAGTTTGATTCAAAAGATAATTTAGATAAAACATTATCTATTTCTGGATCATCTTATTTAGAGTACACTCATCATTTAATAACAGGACGTCCCCCTAAACTTGATTTATTATTTGAGAAACTTATTCAATCATTTTTGCGTAAAGCTATTTCTCGTTTTTTAATACAATCTGCTCATGATATCAGTGATGGAGGATTAGCTATTAACTTATCTGAATCTTCTATAGCTTCAGGATTAGGAGTTACTGTAGAATTACCTTCTATTAATTCTCGTATAGATAGAATGTTATTTGCTGAAGGAGGCTCCAGGATTATAATTAGCATTTCACCAGAAAACATTGAAAAAATAAATTCTCTTTTATCATTATTTAATAAAGAAAATTCATCTAATATTAAAATCACAAAAATTGGTTTTGTTAAAGATTCTAAACAATTGCTTATCTCTCAAAATAATACTAACATTGTCAATATATCTATTGATAAATTAAAATCTACTTATTACAACGCAATACCGGATAGAATTAAAACAACTAGTAATTAATTGTGAAAAACTTGCCTAAAAATTATTTTCTAAAAATATTTAAGGTTTTTTAATATGTGCGGAATTGTTGGAGTTATTTCTAAAGACCAAGTTAATCAACAGATTTACGATAGTTTGTTGTTACTGCAGCATCGAGGTCAAGATTCTACTGGAATTGTCACAATGGATAAAAGTGTTTTTCATATACATAAATCAAAAGGCCAAGTTCGTGAAGCATATCGAACAAGAGATATGAGAAATTTAAAAGGGAGTATTGGTTTAGGTCATGTTAGATATGCGACGAAAGGTGCAGCTGACCGAGAGGATGAAGCTCAACCTTTTTATGTGAATGCTCCTTATGGAATTGTTCTTGTTCATAATGGCAATCTTACAAATACTCGACAACTAGAAAAAGAACTTTTTAGAGATGATCGAAGACATACTAATTCTTCAAGTGATACTGAAATGCTTTTAAATGTTTTTGCTACCGAACTACAATCTATAACTAATGGAAAGCAATTTTCTCCTGAATATATTTTTGAAGCAGTAAAATCTTTACATGGAAGAGTGGAAGGATCCTATGCAGCAATATCTTTAATTGCTGGATATGGTTTGGTAGCTTTTAGAGATCCCTTTGGAATAAGACCTTTAGTAATTGGCAAAAGATTAAACGAAGAAAATCAAAAACAAGAATGGTTAGTAGCTAGTGAATCACTTGTTTTAGAAAATAATGATTATCAAATAGTTAGAGATGTTGAACCAGGAGAGACTATCTTTATATCTTCTGAAGGAGAATTTTATTCTTATCAGTGCAGTCATGATCCCAAGTTATATCCATGTTCTTTTGAATATGTTTATTTGGCTCGACCAGATTCAGTAATGAATGGCATTTCAGTTTATGAGGCTAGATTAAGAATGGGTAATTTGCTTGCTGAAACTATAAAAAAAGAAATTCATATAGGAGATATTGATGTTGTTATGCCAATTCCTGATTCTTCTAGACCAGCTGCTATGCAAGTAGCTAAGAAATTAGGAATAGAGTATAGAGAGGGTTTTTTTAAAAATAGATATGTAGGTAGAACATTTATTATGCCAGGCCAGTCATTGAGAAAAAAATCTGTACGACAAAAATTAAATGCTATGAGCACAGAGTTTAAGGGTAAAAATATTCTGATAGTTGATGACTCTATTGTTAGAGGTACAACCTCAAAGCAAATTGTGCAAATGGCAAAGAGTGCAGGAGCCAATAAAGTGATTTTTACTTCCGCAGCTCCTCCTATTCGTTATGCTCATGTATACGGAATTAATATGCCTTCCAGGCAAGAATTAATTGCATTTAATAAGTCAGTTGAAGAGATAGAAGAGAAATTATGTGTTGATAAATTAGTTTATCAAGATATAAATAATTTAAAAACCTCAATTATAGGAAAGTCAAAAATTAAAAAACTAGACTTATCTTGTTTTACAGGGGAATATGTAACTGGTAATATTTCTAAAGAATATTTACAATGGGTGGAAAAAGAATACCTTTCATGAATTAAGTGTATTTATAACAGTACAAATTTTCACAATTGATTCATTCTTGTTTAATGATATAACACCTTTAATCATCTTATCATTCTTATGCTTCAGTAAGCTATTTATAGTTATTTGAGCTGTTCTATTAGCATTAGTCTGGAGAAAAACTGAATCTTTCAAATTAAAACCAAATATAATCTTTGTACTTAAATAAGAATTTATTTTTGAATTATTTGACATCCATCCTAAATCTCCTTTAGATGATAATTTAATAGTATTAATATTATATTTAATCATATCACCGTTTTGAGTTATTAATGCTACGGATTCGTCCTTTCCTTTCCCAATATTTATTGCATTGATAATTTTTTCTTCTGGAAATAGATTTGTTATTAAGGGGCCTTGAGCAAGTTTTCCCATTAAAGGTAGATTTGATTGATTGATTTGAATCTTTATCATTCTTCCAATATTGGTAATTATGAGGATCTCTTCATTTTGATTACAAAATAAAGCTGATTCTAATGCCACATCGTTTTTTAATTTAAGTATTGTTGCAGCTCTATTAGATAGATCTATTACTTCTTGGATAGGTAGTCTTTTAAATCTAGCATCGCTTGTTAGTAATCCTAAGCTTGAGACTTTATCTTTAGGAAAAGGTAATAAATTTATTACCTTTTCATTTTCTAATCCGTTAGGAAGTAATTGATTAACAATATTATTTTTTTCATTTGTAAATTCCCATCTTAGTAACCCTATTTTACCATTATTTGAAATTGCTAAAATCTTTGTTTTTGCATTAGCCTCTAAAATTAACTTGGTGGGATTTAAGCCTTCATTTAATTCAATATCTTCGTTAAGCCTTAACTTACTTAGTAATTTTTTATTCATAATTCTGATATGATGATTGCTTTGAACAGCTAATAAAGAATCTTTGGGTATATTTTCTAGGGCTTGTTGTCTTTGTAATTCTTTGCTTGGCCTTTGATTTGCATTTCGTTCTGCTATTAAAGCATCTCCCCCTTTAATTAATTTGCTTTTTCTTTTAACACCAAATCTTTTTTTTAAATCTTTTAATTCTGTGCTCATTAATTTCATTAACTCTTTTCTGTCTTTTATAATTAATTCTAGTTTTTCTTTTGATATTTTTAATTCTTCATTTTCATTATTCAAAGATTTCTTTTCTAGACTTGTTAGTTTTCTGAGGGGCATAGAAAGAACACCCTCTGCTTGCTTATTATTTAAATTAAGTTTATCTATCAATTTTAATTTTGCTTCATTTGCGTCTTTAGCTGATTCGAGCATTTCAATAACTAATTTTAAATTCTTTAATGCTTTTATTAGACCATTGATTATTTCTAATCTGTTTGTAATTTTATTTAATGCGTTCTTTGTTCTTCTTATAATTGTTATTTCTCTAAATTCTAAGAAGTTCGTTAATAATTTTTTAAGTGATAATTGGACAGGTTGGCCGTTTACAATTGCAAGTAATATTGCTCCATAATTACATTGTAAACTTGTTTTTGTATATAAATCTTTTAGTATTTTTTTCGGATCAGAATCTCTTCTAACTTCTATTAAAATCCTCATACCTTGTCTATCGCTTTCATCTCTTATATCCGCAATTCCGTTCACCTTTCCATCATTTACTAAGTCTGCAAGTTTTTCTATCCATCCAGATTTACTAATTTGGTAAGGCAATTCTGTAATAACAATTCCTGTTCTTTTGTGTTTACCTTTACCAGGATTAACTTCTTCTATATGAGCAATGCCTCTCATTGCAATACTTCCTTTACCTTTTAAGTAGCTATCTTTTATTCCACTGCTTAGAAGGATTTCACCCCCTGTTGGAAAATCTGGACCAGGAATAAGTTTGAATAATTTTTCTTCCTCTAATTCTGGATTTACGATTAATTCTAAAAGTCCATTAACAACTTCATTTAAATTATGGGGAGGAATGCTAGTTGCCATTCCTACGGCTATACCAGTGCAACCATTGAGTATTAAAAAGGGAAGTTGAGCAGGTAGAACATTGGGTTCTTGTTGAGATCCATCGAAATTGGAAGAGAAATCTACTGTTTCAAGATCAATTTCTTTTAAAATCGCTTCTTGTGATATTTCCGCTAATCGAGTTTCCGTATATCTCATTGCGGCAGGAGGGTCATCATCTATAGATCCAAAATTCCCATGTCCATCAAGTACTGGATACTTAGAAGAGAAATCTTGGACTAGCCTCACTAATGCATCGTATACCGCTTGATCTCCGTGAGGATGATACTTACCTAAGACATCTCCAACAACACGAGCACATTTTTTAAATGGTCTATCAGGAGTCAAGCCCAACTCATGCATCGCAAATAGAATTCGACGTTGCACAGGCTTTAAACCGTCTCTTGCATCTGGCAAGGCTCTTCCAACGATTACGCTCATCGCGTATTCGAGATAAGAACGCTGCATTTCTTGATGCAGAGAAATTGAATTTAGGCGCTCTCCAGCCATCCAGATTTAGGAATAAGAGTGCCTCGCGGCGATTGTTTGTTTAGTTATTAACTGTCCTAACATTTTTCTTGATTATGAGCCATTCTTTATCGTTGAGTTAGCAAGTGCTTGTATAACGGCATTTTTCATTTTGGGATCTTTTAATAGGTTTTGAGTTGCTTGACGAAGTCTAGACCCCCATAATTGTTCTTTCTGGTGTGATTCAGAAACGTAGTTAGGATTTTTTAATAATGCTTCTTTTGCAAGAAGTATTGATTTTTCATCTTTTATATTTAGGGTGTACTTAGCTGTAGCCAAAGCTAGCATAGGCTCTGCATCAGATTGAATCTTTAAGACTTTTTCCCATATTAAGATAGCTTTTTCTTTTTCATTTAATTCATAGTGAACAAGACCTTGATTATTAAGAGCTTGCCAAAAGCTTGGTTTAATTTTATAAGCTTCTACAAAAGCAGACAATGCTTTTGTATATTCTTTTTGAACGATTCTGGAATTACCTAATTGAAAATAACCATTATAACTATTGGGATCAATGTTTAAACCTGTATTTATTAATTTAATTGAATTTTTTATGTTGTTTGTATTGAAATCTATCGAGGCTTCTTTAAACCAGTATTTAGCTTGTTTAGGATTTAGTAATTGAGCTTGTTGAAGAGATTTTCTTGCAATATCGAGTTTATTAATTCTAATCTGAGTTTCTGCTAATAGACCCCACAACCTATCATCTTTAGAATTTAGTTGAATAGCAAGTTCTGCAAGCTGATTAGCTCTTTTTGTTTGACCGAAATATAATAATTGCTCAGCTGTTTTTCCTAGGCTTAATGCTTTTAATTTTAGCTCTTTGATGTTTGGTTCATATACATTTGGGATAAAAGCATAACTGGGTTTAATTATATAAATTAACCCTAGTATATAAAATAAATAGAAAAAAAATATTTTTGAAAGCGATCTATTTTCAAGCATAATTATTTTTTATTACTTTACTTGATTTTTTGTTTATAGCATTTATATTTCTTCTCCACATCCATGGTTTAATCCTTTTTAGTGATGAATCCTTTAAGTTTTCTTTCCATTCTTCATCACTCCATTTCAAGCTTTCTTCTTTCGTTAAATTTAAAATCCAATTTTTGGGTTGAACTTCAGGGTCATTATTGCTAGGGATTTGTTTTTGATTCCAAGGACAGACATCTTGACAAATATCGCAGCCAGCAATCCAATTACCCATAGAACTTGTAATTTCCAATGGTAAGGTTTGTTCCTTGTTCTCTATAGTGTGATATGCCAAGCAACGATTTGCATTTATAACAAATGGTTCTGTTATTGCTTTTGTTGGACAAATATCAATACATTTTTGACATTTACCACATAAAGAATCTGATGGTGAGTCAGCGACAAGAGGCTCTGTACAAAGAAGGAAGCCTAAAACCATCCATGAACCATTTACTTGATTAATTACATTTGAGTTTTTAGCTATCCATCCGATACCAGCTTCTTCAGCCCAAGCTTTCTCAAGTAGAGCAGATGAGTCTACACATACCCTCCATTTGCATTTTGGTCTTTGACTTTCTAGCCATTTTCCTATTCTCTTAAGTCTTGTTTCTATAACTTCATGGTAATCCTTTCCCCAGGCATACCGTCCAATTAAGAGAGAATTGGGCTTTCTTTCTTTATCTACATAGTAATTAAGTCCGACGGCAAGAACACTTGAGACTCCTTCAAGTAGAGCTTCTATTTTTCTTCTTCTTTCAGCTTTCATCCAGTTCATATCGGAGTGATGACCCGCTTCAAGCCATCTTTCTAATGCGGCCGTTCTTAATTTTATTCTTCTACTTCCAGGTACTTTGGCTATTCCTACAGGGTTAAAACCTTCTTCTTTTGCTTTTTCTTTAAGAAGCTCGCTTAAGTGGTTTTGACTATGTATTTGCTTCACAATGAATTGTTGATAGAAAATGATTTTTGTAGGTAGGGGGAATATTTTATATGAGTTTTATATAAATTTTCGAGTTGACCTCGCTATAGGAGTTGGACTTTGTATTTCCAGCATTATAAATTTGCCATCAAAATATTGAATTTACATTGAAATTAATCATTTGTTTAAATAACCTATAGAAAACGCATCATCACAATATTGGTGCAGTCCTCTCAAAGACAAGATCTTTCTCTAACTTCAAGGTTTCAGCAGGATCTTAAAAATGATCTTATAGCAGGTCTTTTGGTAGTTATACCATTGGCCACAACTATATGGCTGTCTACTATTTTCAGTCGATTTGTTTTGGCATTTTTGACTTCTATCCCAAAGCAATTAAATCCTTTTATTACCCTTAACCCTCTTTTGCAAGATCTTATTAATCTTGCTTTAGGTTTAACTGTGCCACTTTTGGGTATTTTGTTGATAGGTTTAATGGCAAGGAACTTTGTTGGGAGATGGCTTTTAGAATTTGGAGAGGGAACTCTTTCTCGAATACCTTTGGCAGGTTCTATTTATAAAACACTTAAGCAATTATTAGAAACATTTCTAAAAGATAATTCAACAAGGTTTAGAAGAGTAGTTTTGGTGGAATATCCTCGTGAAGGATTGTTTAGTGTAGGTTTTGTTACTGGTGTTGTAGGACCTTCTTTGCAACCAGAACTTGATCAAACCTTGCTAAGTGTTTTTATTCCAACAGCTCCTAATCCCACAACAGGTTGGTATACATTAGTTCCGGAGGCTTCTGTTAAAGATTTAAATATTTCTGTAGAAGATGCTTTTCGTACTATTATTTCTGCTGGTATTGTTAATCCAGATGAAAGAGATAATTCAACAAATACAAGTTTTTCTAGCTTATTTTCTCAATTAAAATCTTCCACACTACCATCTTCTTCTCCTAGTACACCGTCTTAATATTATATAGAAAATATTATGGAATCTAGATCTGTTTCCAGAGAATTAGCTTTATTACTTTTGGGACAAATTACTAAGAGTGATTTGGAAAATATTAACTTATTATCAATAGATAAGGTTCTTAACAGGGCGCTAGATACTTTAATGCAGCATTGGAGGGCTGAATTGGATAATTGCGCAAATGATCTTGAGTTGGCTCAAGATCATTTGCATGATAGTGAATTACATGAAGGTAATGAATCAATGAATCAAAAGGCAAGACAGCATTTGTCTAATTCTTTGATAAAGGGAGAAAATATTATAAATAGTCTTTCTGAGACAATAGATTTAGTTCATTTATTATCATTAAGTAATCAAAAAAATATAAGAGAGGGCGCGATAAAACGTGTTCAGTTAATTCTTAATAAATT
>CETG01087390.1_pt1 | contig 11107 bp, 10 predicted proteins | sample 361471 | NCBI WGS metagenome assembly CETG01 (sample SAMEA2622696, study PRJEB7988) | marine metagenome | isolation source: saline water (ENVO:00002010), including | reverse complement strand
GGATTCGTTAGCCATCGGGTCATGTTGTTAGGAATGGGCCATAAATTGTTATTGGATAATGTCATGCCAATTTTTTTTCTTTCAGTATCAAATGTATATATATTGATGCTGCTTTTTGAGAAAATTAGTTTAAAAATTCGAAATAATTCTTTTATTATGGTTTCTTCGGAAAATAAATTAATATTAATTTGATTAATAGATTCTTCTATTCGATTTAGCATGTTACGGTTAATTTTTTATTATTTGAAATAACTCTTCAATTTCAAATGGTTTATAAATAATACCACTAATTAATGGGTTTAGGGGTTCTGTTAAAAAATAACGATAATTTTTGCTAATTGCAAGAATTATATACGGGTGGTAGTTTTTATCTTTTATGGTTTTTAGAATTAACTTTATGTAATGATCATCTAAATCTTTATCTAATATAATTAATGTATGTGGTGTAATATTGTTTGTATTTAGAGCATGATCAATATCTTCGGTTATTATATCATTGTTAGTTAATGCATATTTTATAATGTTTAAGATAGATTTATCTTGAATAATAGGAATGACGTTAAAATTTTTTTTCATATTTAGTTTAATTTTATCATAGGTTTTTTTTTTTACTAATTTTATATCTTGACTTATGCTTTGTTTTTGGTGGTATAATCCATGTTTAATTCTTATTTTATAAAGTAAGGATGTACTAGTTTCTTTTTTAGGAAATTTTACTATTTTTATTAAATTAATTTAAGTTTAATTTTTGTTGTTTAGGTGTATGATTTTGTGATGGGAGAGAGAGATATAAATCAAGGTAGTAATAGTGAGTTAGAAAAAGGTTTTTCTGACAAATCTTCGGCAAGTTTTCAATTTCCTAAATGGGTTAATAGAGTTCCTGCGCTTATTTTAATTACGGTAACGTTAGTTTTGGTATTTGTAATCCACTTATTTTGGTATTGGTTCTCCCCAAATCATTTGGAAGTAGGCTATGAGCCAGAGCAGCCTATTCCTTATAGCCATCGCTTTCATGCGGGGGAACTAGGTATTGATTGTCGATATTGTCATTATAATGTAGAGTCACAAGCTCATGCGAATATTCCGTCATCAGAACTTTGTTTAAATTGTCATAGTCAGATTAAGCAAGACAGTCCCTATATAAAGAAAATACAAGAACATGTTGATAAAAATGAGCCAATTGATTGGGTTAATGTTCACATGTTGCCAGAGTATGCTTATTTTGATCATTCTCGCCATGTAAATTCTGGTGTTTCTTGTATACAATGTCATGGAAGAGTCGATCAAATGGAGGTTGTTCAGCAAGTTGAATCCTTAAGTATGTCTTGGTGTTTGGATTGTCATCGTAATCCGGAGTCTTATATTTGGCCTAAGGAACATGTGACTAATCTTTCATGGAAGCCGGATGAAGATCAGGTTGAAATGGGAAAACGCTTAGTAGAAGAGTATCATCTTAACCCTAAGATTGAATGTAGTGTGTGTCATCGATAGGAGAATTTTATGAAAAAACAATGGCGTAGTATTGATGATTTAAATAATGATAAACAAGTTGAAAAGTTTAAATTTCAAGAGTTTCAAGAGGGAGCTTCTGAGTTAAATGAGGGGGTTTCACGTCGTGATTTTTTAAAATTTTTAGGTTCAACAGCGGCCTTAGCGGGATTATCTGGGTGTAATATTAGAAAGCCTTATTACAAAATTAAACCTTATGCCAAGAAGGTAGAACACTCAGTTCCTGGTGTTCCTACTTTTTATGCAACATCATTTCAAGTTAATTCGGCTGTTTATGGCGTTTTGGCAGAAACTCATGAGGGTAGGCCTACAAAAATTGAAGGGAATCCCACTTATCCTAATACAAATGGATCTTCAGTATTATTTCAACAATCTTCAATTATTGATTTATATGATCCGGATCGACTTAAGTATCCTTTGTATTTAACAAAGTCTAGTTCTATGGATAATTTTAAAGATTGGATGCTTGGTTTAAAAAAAGAATTAAGGCAATCATCAGGAAAAGGACTTAGGTTTTTAATGGAAAATACCTTGTCTCCTTCTACTTATAAGTTAGTGGATTCAATTCGTTCTGTTTTGCCTCATGCAACATTTTATCGTTATGAGCCTGTTAATGATGATAATCGTCAGATTGGTTTACATGCTTTGACAGGAGATTATATTAATACTAAATTTGATTTAACACGTGCTAATGTCATTGTGTCTTTATCGGATGACTTTTTATCATTTGGACATCATCAAATTCAATATTCTAGAGATTTTTCAGATCGAAGAGATCCTGATAATGACTCTGATTTAAATAGGTTATATGTTTTTGAAGAGCGTTATACGGTTACCGGAGCTAAGGCAGATCACCATTTTCCGGTTAAAAAATCTGAATTGATTCATGTTTTATCGCAGTTACTTGTTTTAATTTCTCGGAAGGTTGGGTTTAGTTTATCTAGGTTTGCTAATGTATCCTATCAAGAGCTGGAATTAGATTTTGTTGATCATAACGTTTTATCTGCTGTTGCGGATGACTTATTAGCGAATCGTGGACGTTCTTTAATTACAGCGGGGTCTTCTTTGGATGAAACGGTTCATCAGTTAGTGTTTTTATTGAATAGTATTTTGGGAAATAATTTTAAAACCGTTTTTTATCAAAAGATTCCTTTTTCTAATTATGATTTTAATCAACATTCTTCCATTCAGTCTATAACAAAGCTTATTGATGATTTAAATAATAACGAGGTTGATACGGTTATGATTATTGGAGGGGATCCTGTTTTTTCTGTTCCTCAAGAGTTGGATTTAAAGCGAGCCTTATCTAAAGCGACCAATCGGATTCACTTAACAGCTTATGATAATGAAACATCGAAGTTATGTAATTGGGTTATTCCTAAATTGCATTATTTAGAATATTGGAATGATTTGGAGTCGATTGATGGTGTTTTATCTATTGCTCAGCCTGTTATTAGACGAACGGTTGATGGTTTGTCAGAACATGAGTTATTAAATTTAGTGTATCGTGTTTATCGATCTGATTACTCTCTCATTAAGAACTCTTGGAATTCTTTGTCATCGTCTCGTTATGATAAAGCGATTCATGATGGGTATGTTTTTAGAAAAAATACTATTGTATATCCTAGTATTAAAAACAAGATTATTCTTTCGGAAGATTATAGATCTAAGCATGATATTGAAATATCGCTGTATCCAGATTATAAGGTGTTTGATGGACGGTTTTGTAATAATGGGTGGCTGCAAGAGTTATCGGACCCCATTCATAAATTAACGTGGGATAATGCAGCCTATCTTGCTCCTAAGACAGCAAAAAAATTATCATTAAAAACAGGTGACTTTGTTCGATTACAAACTGATTATGCTTATTTAGATATTCCTGTTTTTATTTCTCCAGGACATGCTTTTGATTCTATTAGTATTCCAATGGGGTATGGTAAAGCTTATCCTCATCGCATTGAGGAGGGTGTTGGTTTTAATGCGTATCATTTATTAAATAAAGATGGAAAAATTAATAATGTTACATTGATCAAGCAGTCTAAGAAACATCAATTTGCTAGTACTCAAGACCATGGTTCTATGGAGGGTAGGCCTCATGTTCGTTATGCTACGGTTTCAGAGTATCAAGAGAATCCAGAATTTGCTCAAGGTCAGGAAGAGGTTCCTCATGATAAGGCTTTGTGGGATAAGCATAAATTTGATACTGGCTACCAATGGGGAATGGTCATTGATTTAAATCGATGTTTATCATGTAATGCTTGTACGGCAAGTTGTCAGGCTGAAAATAATATTCCAATAGTTGGTAAAGAGCAGGTGTTGAATGGTAGAGAAATGCATTGGAATCGTACAGATCGTTATTATGAAGGGGATCTTGATAATCCAAAAATATTAGAACAACCGGTTTCTTGTTTGCATTGTGAAAATGCGCCTTGTGAGCAAGTATGTCCAGTTGCAGCCACTGTTCACGATGATGAAGGTTTAAATGTGATGGTTTATAATCGGTGTGTTGGAACTCGATATTGTGCCGATAATTGTCCTGTTAAGGTAAGAAAATTTAACTTTTTTGATTATCATCAACGACATCCTCAATCTGTTCCTAAAAAGAAATACCATTTATTTGACTATATGAAAGAGCCTGATAAGTCTTTAGCGAAGCAGTTTAATCCTGATGTTACGGTTCGTATGAGAGGTGTTATGGAGAAATGTACTTATTGTATTCAACGACTAAAATCAGCTACACGAAAGGCTGCTAATGAGCAACGTGTTGTTAAGGATGTTGATTTGAAAACGGCTTGTCAACAAGCATGTCCGACGAATGGAATTGCTTTTGGAAATATTTTGGATAAAGATAGTAAGGTTTATAAATGGCGTAAAAAGCAACGAAATTATTCTATTTTAGAGCAACTTTTGTTAGGGGCACGTACTACTTATTTGGCAAATGTGTTTAATCCTAATAAAGTACTTGTTGCAGAAAATACAACTTATGATAAAAAACATCATGTAAAAAAGGGGCATCATGACAGCAAGCACTAGTAGTATTGTACAGGTCAAACGACCTGATTTAGTTGTTCCTGGAGAAACATTTGAATCGGTTACAGAGATTGTAAGTAGACCTATGGAAATGAAATTGCCATCATGGTGGTTAATTACTTTTTGTGTGGCTGTTTCTGGGGTTTTGTTACTAAAATCGATGCTTGCTTATTTGATATGGGAGGGGATTGGTATATGGGGACTTAATAACCCTGTTGGTTGGGGGTATGCGATTGTAAATTTTGTTTTTTGGGTAGGTATTGGTCATGCGGGCACCTTGATATCGGCTATTTTATTTTTATTTCGTCAAAAATGGCGTACTGCTATTAATCGCTTTGCTGAAGCAATGACTATTTTTGCCGTCATATGTGCTGGTATTTTTCCAGGTGTTCATATCGGTAGGCAATGGTTAGCATATTGGTTGTTTCCAATACCAAACTCGATGGGAATGTGGCCTAATTTTAAAAGTCCTTTATTATGGGATGTATTTGCAGTTAGTACATATTTTACTGTATCGTTGATGTTTTGGTATGTAGGGTTAGTGCCTGATTTAGCTACTGTTAGAGATAGAGCTAAAAGTAAAGTGCGGCAAATGATTTATGGTATTTTTTCATTGGGCTGGAGAGGCTCTAATCGTCATTGGCAAAATTATGAAAAAGCGTATTTATTATTAGCAGCTTTAGCAACTCCGTTAGTTTTATCGGTACATTCTATTGTAAGTTTTGATTTTGCTGTTTCTCAGTTACCAGGATGGCATACGACAATATTTCCTCCTTATTTTGTTGCAGGTGCTATTTTTTCTGGTTTTGCTATGGTTGTTACATTAATGGTATTAGCTAGACAACTTTTTAATTTAAAGGCGTTGGTTACCATTGGGCATCTTGAGAGAATGAATAAGATTATTTTATTGACAGGTATGTTAGTAGGCTATGCCTATGGTATGGAGTTTTTTATGGCTTGGTATTCGGGATATCAGTATGAAACATTTGCGTTTATTAATAGAGCAACAGGACCTTATGCTTGGGCGTATTGGATTATGGTTTCTTGTAATGTTATATCTCCACAATTATTTTGGTTTAAGAAATGTAGGACGAGTATTCCTATTATGTTTATTGTTAGTATTTTTGTGAATATTGGTATGTGGTTTGAACGCTTTGTTATTACGGTTACATCACTTCATCGGGATTTTTTACCATCATCATGGGGATATTATTCACCAACCTGGGTGGATGTGTGTACATTTATTGGGTCATTTGGGTTATTTTTTACTTTGTTTTTATTGTTTTTACGGTTTTTGCCTGTTATTTCTATTTCTGAGATTAAAAATGTTATGCCTGAAGCAGACCCTCATTATGGTGAGGAGCATTAGTTATGAATGAAATTTTGTTAGCAGAGTTTTCGACACCAGGTAAATTATTAAAAGCAGCAGAAAAATTATCAAATTGTGGGTATACAACGTATGAAACATATTCTCCTTTTCCAATTCATGGGATGGATGATGCTATGAGGTTGAAGCATTCAAAGTTAGGGTGGATTGTTTTATGTGGTGGAGCTACAGGTTTAATTGCTGGTTTTTCTTTACAAACTTGGGTTTCGTTACATTATCCCCTTATTATTAGTGGAAAGCCATTTTTTAGTTATCAAGCATTTATTCCTGTAACTTTTGAGCTAATGGTTTTGTTTTCAGCGTTTTCTGCTGTTTTTGGTATGTTTGCGTTAAATAAATTGCCTCAACATTATAACCCTATATTTAAAAGTGATTATTTTAGAAAAGTAACGAGTCATGGTTTTTTTATTGGTATTGATTCTAATGAAAAAGGTTATGATCGAGATAAGTTACGTGATTTATTTGCTACATTAGATGTTAAGCATATTGAAGTTATTGAGGATGATGAATGAGACTGTTAGTAGTGATTTTTATTTTATTTTGTTTGGGAGGATGTCGTGGATGGCGTTCTGAAAAACCTCCGGTTCATTTGAATCCTAATATGGATTTTCAAGCGAGTATTAAGCCACAAGAAAATCCTCAGTTAATGCCAGATCATACGATTGCCTGGGGTATGGAATCAGATATTTCATATCCTGAACATCGTGATGCAATTATTAAACAAAAAAATATCAGGTTTTATACTGGGAAAAATAAGGAAGGCTTATGGGTGAAGACGGTTCCTATAGATGTTACAAATGCTGTTTTAAAGCGTGGGCAGGAGCGTTATGATATTTATTGCTCGATGTGTCATGGTAAGGATGGGTCTGGTAATGGCATTATTATGGAGTATGGATGGTTTAAGCCAAAACCCTATTGGGATGATGCGATTGTTTCTTATACGGATGGACAGCTGTTTGATATTATTACACATGGTATTCGCACGATGCCTTCTTATTCTCAGCAAATTAAAGAATCAGATCGTTGGGCTATTGTTACTTATATCAGAGCATTGCAGGTTTCAAATAAAATGAATTTTCAGGATGTTCCATTAGAATATCAACAAAAACTTAAATCACTTTGAGAGGTATGTTATGAGTACAAAACAATTAATTGAGAATGATATTGATGCTTTTGATAAATTTGGATCTATTACTCGGACTCTTTTTGTTATTGGTGGGATTTTTTCTTTTATTTCCTTTATTTTATTTTTCTTTGATACACATTATTTTTATTTTTCTTATCTAACTACCTATATGTTTTTTCTTACGTTAACGCTAGGTGCTATGTTTATTGTTTTATTGCAATATCTTACTACAGCGGGGTGGAGTGTTGTTATTCGTCGAGTTCCTGAAGTTTTGATGAGAAATATACCCTTAATGTTGGTTTTATTTATTCCGATTATATTTGGTATGCATGATTTATATCATTGGACTCATTTGGATGCTGTTGCTCATGATCATTTATTACAGATTAAGCGGCCTTGGTTAAATCAGGTTTTCTTTTTTATTAGGATAATTTTATATTTTTTTATATGGTCTTGGATATCTAAAACATTTTTTAAAAAATCGGTTTTACAAGATGAAACAGGCGATCATCAACTTACTTTAGATTTAGAACGATCTGCAAGTTATAGTATGATTTTGTTTGCTTTAACGTTAACATTTGCTGCTGTTGATTTAGTAATGTCTATAACACCTCATTGGTATTCAACTATTTTTGGCGTCTATATATTTGCCGGAGCGGTATTAATTGCTTTTTCTGTTACATCGTTAATGTATATGTATCTTAGACGAAAAAATTTGCTTAAGGATATTGTGACGGTAGAGCATTATCATGATTTGGGTAAGTTAATATATGGCTTTAATATTTTTTGGAGTTATATTGCTTTTTGCCAGTTTTTTTTGATTTGGTATGCTAGTGTTCCTGAAGAAACTGATTTTTATCTTAAACATTTTGAAGGATCTTGGACGTTTGTAACTATTTTATTGTGTGTTGGTCATTTTGGTATTCCATTTGTATTTTTTATTTCACGTTGGTTAAAGCGGCATTTGGTTTATCATGCTTGTATGGTTTTATGGATTTGTTTTATGCACTTTGTCGATTTATATTGGATTATTATACCTAATGTTGCTCCAGATGGTTTAGATATCCATTTTATGGATATTACCTTATTTATTGGCTTTTCTTGTATTTACTTTGCTATGTTTTTTAAGAACCTTAATAAGGTTTGTTTGATTCCAAAAAAGGATCCACGTTTATCTGAATCCTTAAATTTTGTTAATTTTTAGGAGGGATTATAATGTCTGATGTAGAAATTAAATATTACGAAGATGAACCCCAAGCATTTAATGTTAGCTTAGGTATTTTGATTACGGCTGTATTTTTACTGATTGTCGTTATTTTTAGTTATTTCTTGTTTACTTCGATGTTGTCACATGATAAAAATCAAAAACGTGATCTGGTTAAAACGCCTAAATTGGATGTATTAAATCAAGAATATGAATTTCAATTAGATGATTTGCGTTGGGTTGATAAATCGCAAGGTGTAGTAAAAGTTCCAATTGATGTTGGTATTCACTATGTTATTAAACGTTATAATTAGTTTTTTTCTTTTATTAACTACTTTTTCTAGTTTTTCAGCGGAGAGAATCCCTGATGAGTTTGTCAATACAAGCATTATTGAAAAGTTAGGGGATTCTGTATTGTTGGATTATGAGTTAACTAATTCTAAAGGAGAATTAGTTGCTTTATCTACTTATTTAAATCAAGGTCCTGTTATTTTAAATTTTGCATATTTTACTTGCCCACGTTTATGTCATTTAATTGTAGATGGAATGGTTAATGGCTTAAATTTGTTGCCAAATAAGGAGTTAGAAAACGTTCAAATTTTATCGATTTCATTTGATCATCGTGATACATTAAAAACAACCCAAGAGTTTGCTATGAAGCATAAACATTCATTAAAATCAGTTAATGGTAACTCTGATAATTGGGAGTTTTTGTTTGGTCCTGAAGAGGTTGTTCGAAAGTTAGCAGATAGTGTTGGGTTTCGATATTATTTTAATGAAAAATCGAATCAATATGCTCATTCATCTGCTTTAATTTTTTTATCACCCTCAGGGTTAATAACTCGCTATTTATATGGCATTACGTTTAGATCATTTGATTTGAGTATGTCAATTACTGAGTCAAAAAAGAATAATGTTATTTCTACTGTAGAATCTCTATTGTTGTTTTGTTATAATTATGATCCCAACGAACAGGGATATGTGCTAGAAGCTATCAAGTTAATGAAGTTAGCCGGTACAGTAACTATTTTTATGATGATTGGGTTGATCTATAGGCTTAATAAGGTAAAGGAACGTTAGTCAGTAAAATGAGTGAACAAGATAGCATTACGAGTTTAGTTGATTATGGAACTACATGGTTGCCAGGTTCTTATTCTACATTATCAGATATTGTTGATGTTCAATTTAATGTTATTTTATGGTTTTCTGTTTTTGGTACAATTGGAATTACGTTAGTAACGTTATATTTTTGTTTAAAATATAAACGTACTAAAAAAAATCAAGTTGCTCAAAAACAAATTGCTCACAATATGACTGTAGAAGTTATTTGGACAGTAATTCCTTTAATTATTGTTATGGGGATTTTTTATTGGGGGTTTAGAGATTATTTGCGATTAATGGTTGCTCCTGATGATGCAATGGAAATTCGCGTGGTTGGGGAAAAATGGCGTTGGTATTTTGAATATCCTGATACAGATAAACGACCTAGTGATGATTTGGTTGTTCCTGTTGGTCAGGCAGTAAAGTTAGTTATGTCTTCAAAGGATGTTTTACATAGTTTTTTTATTCCTAATTTTAGAGTCAAGCGTGATGTTCAACCAAATCGGTATTCGCATCTTTGGTTTGAAGCTACAAAAATTGGGACATTTCAAATTTTTTGCACGGAATATTGTGGTGCGCAACATTCTAATATGGATGCAAAATTAATTGTTATGTCCCGTAGTGATTTTGAAGAGTGGAAAGAAACGGGTGAAGATACAGAAACACCATTACCTATTCTTGGCAAGAGGCTTTATAAAAGTAAGGCTTGTAATGCATGTCACTCTATTGATGGCAGTCGTGTTATTGGGCCAACTTGGAAGAATGCTTATGGTACTATGCGAGAGCTAGAATCTGGAGAATCTGTTTTAATTGATGATAATTATTTAAGAGAGTCTATTGTTTATCCAGCTAATAAAATAGCGAAAGGATATCCTAATGTTATGAATTCATATGCTGGTTTATTATCAGATCGTGAAATTAATGCTTTAATTGAATATATTAAAACGCTAAAGGAGTAATTCATGTCTTCCAGAACTAATTATATTAATGCTACCAAGGGAATTAAATCATGGATTTTTACCGTTGATCATAAGCGTATTGGTATTATGTATCTGGCTTTTGTTTTATTAGCTTTTTTTCTAGGGGGTGTGTTTGCAATATTATTACGTTTAGAATTATTGACTCCGAGTGCTCTTTACCTAACAGCTAAACAATATAATCAGGCATTTACGTTACATGGAGCTATTATGGTTTTTTTATTTATAGTGCCATCTATTCCTGCTTCTTTAGGTAATTTCTTTTTACCTATTCAGTTAGGTGCTATTGATGTTGCGTTTCCTAAGTTAAATTTAGCTAGTTTGTGGATTTATGTAATAGGTGCTGTTTTTTGTTTTTATTCTATTATAGGGGGGTCTGTTGATACAGGATGGACGTTTTATACGCCATACTCATCATCAACAGATACATCCGTTATTCCTATGATTATGGGTGTTTTTATACTTGGATTTTCGTCTATTTTAACAGGTATTAACTTTATCGTTACAGTTCATAAAATGCGTGCCCCTGGCTTATCGTGGTTTAAGATGCCTTTATTTATTTGGACATTATATTCCACTGCTATTATTCAGGTTCTTGCAACACCTGTTCTTGCGATTACGGTTTTGTTGTTAATGTTGGAACGAACGATTGGTATTGGTATTTTTGATCCTGCTTTGGGTGGTGATCCTGTTTTATTTCAACATTTTTTTTGGTTTTATAGTCATCCTGCTGTTTATATTATGATTTTACCAGCGATGGGTGTTATTTCAGA
>CETG01118864.1_pt1 | contig 11110 bp, 10 predicted proteins | sample 361471 | NCBI WGS metagenome assembly CETG01 (sample SAMEA2622696, study PRJEB7988) | marine metagenome | isolation source: saline water (ENVO:00002010), including | reverse complement strand
GCAAAGCTGCAACCACTAATATAAATGAGATCCCAATATTAAATGCTTAGAAGCTGATAATATAAGAGAACGTTAAATCGAAGAAATTCTAGATAAAAATGGAGTTACTTTCTTTCCTTAATGCTAAAGAAAGAGAAATATTAGAACTCATATACAAGGCACAATATAAGGTTGAGGAGAATACTCCTCTATGTCTAATAGGAAAAGAATACTTTGGTTTTTTCAAGCGGAGTCAGAAGACAGTTGTTATATGTACTGAAAATGCAAAAAAGGAAGGTGGTTATTTTTTGACAAAAATAAAGGGGTACGAAAGCGAACTAGATCAGACAGGCATATATATACGAAGGGCACTTAGGCATGAAGCTGTACATATAGCCCAAGATTGTAACCATGGAAATTTGGTAGAAATATCAGCAAAGAAGAAGATAAAAATACATCCCTACAAAATGGAGGCATTAAAAGGTTCTTCAATTATATCTGGTAGAGAGGACAAAGAATATCAAGCCTATGCTTTAGAGGATAAACCCAAATATATAATAAGCTCACTACAAAGGTATTGCTTTTAAAAAAAATTATTTATCAGTTTGTTGATTGCATTCAAAACCAGTGCACCTTTGTTGATCAAGGTATAAAATATGCTTCCTTTCACTATAATATAGCTCTTGAAAGTTCAAAGCATCAACATTTAATTTGCTAAACATCTGATCTATTTGTATTTGCATTTCAGAAGAGCCTGAGGGATCATTTTGTTCATTTTCGATAAGGTAGGCAATACACTCCTCTAATGTCTTAAGCCGTTGAGAACTCCAAGATTCTATTAAGTGACGACATCGTTTTAGTGACTTTTGGCGTTCTAAGACAGCTGCAGCGCCTCTAAGTAGCTCTATTGGTTGAGACATTGAAGCCATTTGAAATTCACCTGGTTGCAAAAGTGGAGTTATGCGAGGCAAAAGATTATCATCATCGACAAGTAGGTGATCTACTAAAAGTTTAGGCAAATCAATTTCAGCTAATTCCTGTCCATGATCAATACCTCTACTGATATCTTCTAATCGATTCGCACCGACTTTTTTTTCTTCAAGTTCACCTACTGCTGCCCAAAGTAATCTATGGTGATGAAAAGCAAAATCATCTATTTCACGAAGTCGTAATTCTCTACGTATTGTTGGTCTATCAGTTGGACAATGAAGATAAAGTCTAAGGATTTCAGCTTCACTTCGCTCCTTTAAGCTCGATTCACCTGGTTGCTCATGTCGACGAGACTGTCCATGCCAACGTTGTCCTTTTATCTGTTTACGCAAATCCTCTTCTAACTGAATAGATAAACGAGCATGTCCTCCACTTAGTAGCTCAGAGACTTTTTGAAGATAATGAGTTCTTAATGTAGAAGGTGGAAGTTTCCCTAGTAATTGAACAACACCTGTAACAGCCGTTTGGAATTGATCTGCTTTGCTTAAATCGAGATCTTGTAAAACCTGCTCAATTTGCCAATCAAGCCACAAAGGAGATTTTTTAATAAAGGCCTTATAATCCGCTGCAGAGTTGAATTTGAGATATTCATCTGGATCTTTTCCAGAAGGAAGCTGAAGAACTCTTAGTTCTACTTGACCTTGCATCGCAAGATGCTCTACTTCAGTAATAGCTCGATTGGCTGCACGTATTCCTGCACTATCACTATCAAAATTTAAAATGATTCTCTTACTATCCGTACATCTACATAATTGAGTGATCTGAGAAGCATTTAACGCAGTTCCTAAAGAAGCAACAGAGTGAGTTATACCAGATTCATGAAGAGCAATTACATCAAAATATCCCTCAACTACAACGGCACAATCATTCTTACGAATTGAATTAGCGGCCTTATCTAATCCAAATAAATTTTTTCCCTTCTCAAAGATCTCTGTCTCTGGAGAATTCAAATATTTTGGGTCAGAACCATCAAGACTTCTACCTCCAAAACCTATAACTCTTCTTTGTCTATCGTGAATGGGAACAATAATCCGATTACGGAATCTGTCATATAAACCACTACCATTTTTGCGAGGAACTACAAGACCTGATGCTTTGATTAAGTCCAAAGGGACTTTCTCAATATTCTGAAGATGATTTAAAAGAGCATCCCACTCATTAGGCGCGTAACCAAGTTCAAATGTTTCTAAAGTACCTTCAGAAAGATTACGTTCTTTTGTTAAATACTGAAAAGCATGAATTCCATTTGAACTCTTCAGCTGGCTACGAAACCAACCCATAGCCAAGGAAAGAACACCATGAAGTTTATCTTTTCTCGAAAGCTGTTGACGTAAGCGATCTTGCTGAGGACCATCTAAGGTTTCAATAGGGAGCTGATATTTACGAGCAAGTTCAAGAACAACTTCTGAGAAACTCTGACGTTGAAACTCCATTAAAAACTTAATAGAATTTCCACCAGCACCACAAGAGAAACAGTAATAAAACTGTTTAGCTGGAGAAACAGTCATTGAGGGTTTGCTGTCGTCATGAAAAGGACAGATGCCTACAAACTCTCTACCTCTTTTCTTTAGAACAACGTGCTCTCCAACAATATCAACAATGTCAGCACGTTCCTTAACGGCATCGACAGTACTTGGATGAAAACGAGGGTTGACCATCGACTTATTTTGATGACCATATGGGAGTTGGTCTAGAAAAAAATTCTAAAAGTGATTTATAGAAATGTTGTATAAAGTTATCTAATTAAAATGCATTCCAAAAAAAATTTAAAAAGGATATTCCCAAAAAGTCATGAATAATAAAATCGAAAAACGATTATCAGGGTATTTCGCGCTAATTGGAAGTGCATTTTCATTTAGCCTAATGACAGTTTGTGTTAAACATCTTCAAGGCAGAATTCCTGTTAGCGAGATTATATTTAGTCGTGCATTAATTTCACTTGTAATAACAAGGTTGATGCTTAAAAGGGAAGGAATCAATCCATGGGGTAAAGATAAAAAGCTTCTCATAGTTAGAGGCTGTCTAGGAACATCAGCTTTGTTTTGTATATTCAAGGCATTAGAGCTGTTACCAATTGCCCACGCAACAATAATTCAATATTGCTATCCAACTTTTAGCGCTATTTCTGCCTGGATCTTTCTGAAGGAAAGTTTAAGAAAAAGAATATTTATAGCTGTAATTCTTGGATGGATTGGAATTTACCTTGTTGTGCAACCTCAATGGATAAATTCTCAATCATATGAACTACACTTAAATTCTGTTTTAATTGCTATTTGTGGAGCATTGTTAACTGCTCTAGCATATACATGTGTAAGAAAACTATCTAAAAACGAGCATTCCTTAGTGATTGTTCATTATTTCCCACTTATTTCACTACCATTAACTCTGCCAATAGTCATATCAAAAGGTGTAATCCCTATAGGAATTGAATGGCTTTGGTTAATTGGGATAGGCCTTGCAACTCAAATAGGCCAAGTATGGATAACTACAGGTTTAAAGATTCTTCCCACTGCTGAGGCAAGCTCAGTGAATTACACACAAGTATTTTTTGCAACTTTATGGGGAATAATTATTTTCGATGAGCTAATAAATGAGTATGTTGCTATAGGAGGGATAATTATTCTTGGTGCAACCTTAATAAGTGTTAGCACCAAAACAAGAAATTCTCTAAAATTAAATTGATCCAGGAAAAGCCATGAAACTCTTACTTGCAATTTTGATAGCTGTTAGTGCGAGTTATCCTGCAAATTCAGAAGGAATTCCATCTTATAGGCGAATTAATGGGCGGAGTGCTACAAGCATGAGAACCTGCACAAGAAGAGAGTACAGAGAGGAATTCATTCCAGGGACTCCCGACACACCAGGATATGTAAAGAATTGGTATGAATACGTGGAAGTTCCTTGCAATGGCCAACAAGCAGAAACTGATACGAATGACTGCAAAGAAGGAACACTTATTGGAGGACTCCTTGGAGGCGGATTAGCAGCTTCAGGCTCAAGAGGAAAAGGGAGACTATGGGCTGTCCCAGCGGGCGTAGTAGGAGGAGCAATGATTGGCTGTCAAATTGATGGTGGTTGATTAAATTTACTTATACAGAACACATAAATTTTTTAAGAGAATAAAAATTCCACTTTATTAATTATAAATATTATATAAATTAAAATAATGAGTGATATTTGCCCAATAAGAAATAATGTTACTTCATGGAAATCTCAATGATTGGTTGGCTTGAGGGCACTATTATTGAATACATTAATAAAGGCGTAGGGAAAGCATTAATAATTGCTTGTGGAGGTGTAGGGTATGAAGTTAATTTACTAACAAGACATCCCGAAAAAATACTACCTTTAGAGAAATACTCAATATGGGTACATCAATTACAACGAGAAGATTCTACAGTTTTATATGGATTTGAAAAAAAAATAGAAAGAGATTTATTTCGAAGATTAATTGCTGTTAATGGTATTGGACCTAAAGTTGCAATGTCACTTCTTGATAATTTATCTCCTCAAGAGTTAGTTAATTCTATTATCAACAAACAAATAGATAACTTGAAAAGATCACCAGGAGTTGGAAAAAAAATGGCTGAGAGACTAAGCATTGAATTAAAAGACAAGCTTACCGAATTTCAGAATTTGAATTTAAATAAGGATTTAAGTCAAATAACAATTAAAGGTTTTAAAACAAACTCAAAACTAATCCCATTGCAAAATGAACTCATAGATACACTACGCTCACTTGAATATGACGAGAACGAAATCACTAATGCAATAAGCCTGCTCTTCGAGACTACCCCAACACCAACAGGACTCAACAAGGAGGATTCTCTAGAAGAAAATAATAACTTCGAGGCATTGCTTAAATCAGCAGTTATATTACTAAGTCAAGATCATTCATAAAATGGTACTTGAGGAGTTAAATTAAGAGGATATATTCCTAAGCAATCCACAAAAAATGCCTCTAGAGACTGAAGAAAAGCAAAAACTAATCAATGATCATCAGAATCATGCTACTGATACAGGTTCTGTTGAAGTCCAAGTGGCGATGCTAAGTAAAAGAATTTCAAATCTGAGTGATCATCTTCAAAGCAATAGCCATGATTTTTCATCAAGGCAAGGTCTTCTAAAAATGATTGGCCAAAGAAAACGCTTGCTAAATTATGTAAGAGGTAAAAGCGAGAAAAGATATAATGAACTTATAACCAAACTTTCTCTAAGGGGATGATGCCAACAACAACAAAATACATAAAAATTTCTAACTGAAAAAATTGTATTTAAAAGTATGGTTAATCAAACTGGTTTCAAAAAAATAGAAGACAAAGAAGAAGGATTGGAATCAAATAAAGAAAGAAAAATAAAAAAGAAGGAGTCAGGTATCCCAAAACATATTGCCAATAGAATGGCTAGAAGAGTTTTATTTACAACAGGTCTTCCAACTATATGTGGGATGGGTGTTTTCGTTATTAGTTATGTTCTCATAACTAGAGGCATTGCAGAAATAGCACCAACATTAACTTTACTTTTATCAGGATCATTCTTCCTTTTAGGTTTAGTTGGACTTAGTTATGGAATATTATCAGCAAGTTGGGAAAATGAGAAAGGAAGTTTTCTAGGTATTGAAAATGTCGGTCCTAATATAAAAAGAATGAAAGCTGCATTTAACTCAAAAGAGACTAGTTAAAACAAGCCTATTGGAGTAAAAGACTATCGCTACATGATGCTTTAAAAGAATTTTCTTGTAAAAAATCAGCCGCAATAGTTACATCTCGAACGCAAAACTGATGACCAAAACGAACAAACCTTGTATTAGATTCATCCCGAATGGTTGCCACAACAGGAACACTAACTCCTAATTCGCCTTTGGCTGGACGATGCTTAAATAAACATTCCCTAAGCTTATGAAAATAGCCAATATCATTTACTTGATCTGGTTGAATATCAACCATTAAAAAACGTAAGTTATCTATCGCTCTACAATCATCAATAATTAATTGAACCGTATCATCTCTCCAGTCAACAGAACCCCATACAAGCAAGCGAGTCTCTTCAATCAAATGCTCTGAGAGCTTAGTGTAAAACTTTGGGAAAACTACAGCATCACATGAACCTGTTAGGTCTTCTAATTTAATAATAGCCATCAAATCACCCTTACGAGTAGTAACTTGACGTATCTCTTGGATCATAGCGATACAACTCACTTTAGATTTATCAGATTGCTCAGATAAATCTCCTAAACTAATAGGAGCTATTAATTTTGCTGGAGTAGAGAGTTGTTTTAAAGGGTGATCTGAAAGATAAAAACCAACAATATCTTTTTCAAGCTTCAACTTTTCTGAAGGTGAATAATCTTTAACGGAAGGAGCGGAAGGTGCAGACGATAAATTTGATTGATTATCTTCTAGTTCATCATCAGCACCAAGTAAATCTAAAAGATTACCTTGACCAATTGATCGATCTTTAGCTCGAGAAGTTGCCCAATCAAGAATATAATTCAAATCAGCTATTAATTGAGCCCTATTAGAATTAGGGTCCAGGCTATCTAGAGCTCCACAATGTATTAAAGATTCTAATCCACGACGATTTAAAGAAGATATAGGGATTCGATCGCATATATCAGGCAAAGAAAGAAAAGGTCCATCTTTTTCTCTGGAAACTATCAAATTATTAATAGCAGTATCACCTAAATTTCTTATTGCAGACAAGCCAAAAAGAATACAATTACCCTTAGGAGTAAAATCAAATCCAGAGGAATTTACATCAGGGGGAACAACATCTATTCCAATAGAATTACAATTAGATATATAACGCTGAACCTTATCACTAGATCCTGAATTAACAGTCAATAAAGACGCCATATATGCAACGGGATAATGAGCCTTTAAATATGCTGTTTGATAAGTAACTGCTCCATAAGCTGTCGAATGACTTTTATTAAAACAATATTCAGCAAATAAAACCATTTGATCAAAAAGTTTATTTGCCATTGAAGTATCAACATTATGATTTACTGCACCATTTACAAAAATATCTCTATGACGTTGCATCTCTGATACTTTTTTCTTACCCATAGCTCTTCTTAATAAATCAGCTTGGCCAAGGGAATAGCCTGCTAAATCTTGAGCAATCTTCATTATCTGTTCTTGATATACCATAATCCCATAAGTATCTTTAAGTATTGGTTTTAAAAGATCGTGCTGAAAATCAATTTGCTCTTTTCCATGCTTACGGTTAATAAACTTAGGAATAAGTCCAGCATCAAGTGGACCAGGTCGATATAAAGCAAGAATCGATGAAATATCCTCCAATGATGATGGTTTTAAATCTATAACTATTTGTCTCATTCCACTAGATTCAAGTTGAAAAATACCTTCTAAATCACCTCTAGATAAAAGATCAAAAGTTTTCGAATCATCTAGGGGGAATTTATCTGGGTCTAATTTCTGACCTAGAGATTCCTCTAATATTTCTATAGTTTTATTAATCATAGTTAGATTCTTTAAACCAAGAAAATCCATCTTTAATAGTCCTAATGACTCGATATCTTCCATGAAATATTGAGTAATGATTTGGCCGTCATTGTTCCTTTGAAGAGGCACTAGTTCATCGAGAGGGTCTGATGCAATAACTACGCCTGCTGCATGAACGCCAAAAGTTTTATTTGTGCCCTCAATTCTCATAGCCATATCTACCCATTTCTTCACATTTGGGTCTGATAAATATTTATCCCGAAATTGAACATTAGGGGATTCTTTATTAATCATTGCGGAAAGTTTTGCTGGCTTACCCCTGACTACAGGAATTAATTTTGCTAGGCGATCTGCATCTCCATATGGAATATCTAAAACACGAGCTACATCTTTTAACACGGCCTTAGAAGTCATTCTATTGAATGTAATTATTTGAGCGACTTTATCTGTCCCATATTGAGTAGTTACGTAATCTATAACTTCTCCTCTTCGTTCAATACAGAAATCAGTATCAATATCAGGCAGTGATTTCCTTTCAGGATTAAGGAAACGTTCAAAAAGTAACCCATTTTTTACTGGGTCAATATTCGTAATGCTTAATGAATAAGCAACAAGAGAACCTGCTGCTGATCCTCTACCTGGACCAACTGGAATACCTTTTTCACGTGCAAAACGAATATAATCCCAAACAACTAAAAAATAGGTTGGAAAACCCATTTGATCTATTATACCTAACTCATAATCTAATCTTCTTATATATTCTAAATCAATATCTTTTGAGTCATTAATATTAAACCTTTCCTTTAAACCATCTACTGAAACTGCTCTTAAATATTCTAATGGATTAAGACCTTGAGGTATAGGAAAACGGGGCATTTTGTATGAACCAAATAAAGAATATTCTTCAATTTTATCTGCTATTGCAATAGTATTTGATATTGATTTGGATATTATTTCATCATCTAGATGGTCTCCAAATAATCTAAACATTTCTTCTCTTGATTTTATATATTCTGTCCCTGTGTAACGAAGTCTTTTTTGATCACTTATAAGTTTTCCTGTAAGAACACATAACAATGCATCGTGCGCCTCAACATCATTTTTAGATAAATAATGAGCATCATTTGTTGCAATTAATGGAATATCTAGTTCATTAGCTATTTTTGCAATTTCAACATTAACTATTCGATCTTCTATTGATCCATGATCTTGTATTTCAAGATAAAAATCATTCTTAAAAACATTTTTATACCAGCTAGCAACATCTCTAGCAACATCAAGTCTATTTTTCAAAATTGCCTGAGGTATTTCTCCACCAAGGCAAGCAGTAGAGATTATTAATCCATCGCTATATTTCATTAATAAGTCTTTATCTACACAGGGTCTTGAAAATATCCCTCGACCACGCATACCTTTAAGGTGACTAATGGTTGTTAGTTTTACAAGGTTCTTATATCCAACTAAATTCTTTGCAAGAACTACAAGATGATATCTGCGTTCCTTTTTAGGTTGTGGGTTATCAATAGACCCATTTATCACATACATCTCATTCCCAACAATAGGTTTTATACCTGCCGACTTACAAAGCTTTAGCAATTCAACCGCCCCATACATAACACCATGATCAGTCAATGCAATTGCAGGCATTTTGAGCTCTTTAGCCCGTTCCACCATTAGTGGTAATTGACTAGCCCCATCTAAAAGGCTGTAATCACTGTGATTATGAAGAGGTACAAATCCCATTAATCAATACTAGCCCTATACACAAAATACAGGGTAAACGAAAAAACAAAACGCTATATAAAGTGTTTTAAGATTTAAGGTATAAATTCAGAGCTAGGGGCATTTTTCATAATCTGTGCTAGCTGCTCATATTGATAGGCAACCTGTAATAGTCGACATTCATCCAGAACATTACCAATCAATTGAAGCCCAATAGGCAAACCAGAAGAATCAAAACCACATGGAAGACTTATTGCTGGAAGGCCTGCTAAGTTTGCCGGAATCGTTAGTAGGTCTGACAAATACATAGATAGAGGGTCATTATTATGCTCTCCAACGTTGAAAGCGGTCGTGGGAGAAGTAGGGGTAAGCAATATATCTGCTTTCTTGAATGCTTTCTCAAAGTCAAGACGAATAAGTGTTCTCACACTTTGAGCTTTTTTATAATATGCATCAACATATCCAGCTGAAAGTGCATAGGTACCAATTAAAATTCGCCTTTTAACTTCACTACCAAAAGCCTCTGAACGACTTTTTGCGGTCATAGATGAAAGGCTATCTATATTCTCTGCTCGATAGCCATATTTAACACCATCATATCTCGCTAAATTTGCTGAAGCTTCTGATGGAGCAATTACATAATAAGTAGCAATACCTTCATTAAAAAAAGGACAATCAATTTCAACAATTTCTGCACCTAATGAAACCATTTGATCGGCTGCAATAAGAACAGAATCTTTAACTTCATTGGATAAACCTTTTTGATTAAAACATTCAGAAATAAGGCCAATTTTCATACCTTTTATAGGCAATGACAAAGATTCAGTGAAATTAGGAACAGGGACTCGCAAACACGTCGAATCGTTCTTATCAGCACCTGCTATAACTTGTAATATCTCAGCAGAGTCTTGAACTGAATTAGAGATGGGACCAACCTGGTCTAATGAACTGGCAAACGCTACTAATCCCCATCTACTAACACGTCCATAAGTTGGCTTCAAACCAACAACACCACAAAAAGAGGCCGGTTGCCGAATTGAGCCCCCTGTGTCAGAACCTAATGAACCCATACATAATCCTGAAGCAACAGCAGCTGCGCTTCCACCTGAACTACCACCAGGAACATGGTTTATATTCCATGGGTTTAACGTTGTTCCGAACGCTGAAGTCTCAGTAGAGCTTCCCATTGCAAACTCATCAAGATTTGTTTTTCCTAGTAAAATTGCCCCTGCTTTCCATAATTTATTAGTAACTGTTGATTCATATGGAGGGAGAAAACTTTCAAGCATTCGACTTGAACAAGTTGTCTTTATATCCTTAGTACATAAATTATCTTTTATAGCAAAAGGAACACCAGCTAGAGGAGGAAGATCTTCTCCAGAGGATCGAGCTTCATCTATTTCTTTTGCTTTAGATCGTGCTAATTCAAAAGTAGGCGTCAAATAAGAATTAATCTTTTTATCAACATCAGTAATTCTTTTTATATAAGAATCAACCAATTCTAGAGATGAAACTTCACCTGATTCTAATTGATTGCGCCATTTAGCTATTGACATTATTTTAATTTATTTTTGAGAAAGCATAAAAAATAAATTAGATTTAGGTAGTAAGAGGTTCGCAACGATTACCGCGAATAAAAGTATGAGTGATCGATTGAGTTCCTTCAGAAGACAACTCTTGTTCAAAAATAGAAAGTTGTCCTTTAAGACTTCTTCTTGTAAGGAAAGGACCAAACCAATAGGTTACATTAGGTTCCCGAGTTTGAACTTTTGCCCACCAAGCAAACCCAAAACTGTTTCCTAGGCTGCGAAGCACCCTAATGGGGCCCATGTCAACAAAGCGTATTTAGGTAAATGTTACTTTCATTATTGGAATAATGAAAGAGAAATTATGAGTAATTGTCATGAGAATCTTGAATTCAAAACTGAATTATCGAAAATTTAGCGTCAGCA
>CETG01022818.1_pt1 | contig 11114 bp, 8 predicted proteins | sample 361471 | NCBI WGS metagenome assembly CETG01 (sample SAMEA2622696, study PRJEB7988) | marine metagenome | isolation source: saline water (ENVO:00002010), including | reverse complement strand
ATTTTATTTGTAAAGAACTTGAAAATGAAAAACTAAAAATAGATAAATTTTTCTGGGAAAAGTTAAGTAATATAATTAGAGATCTTGAAAAACGAAGAATTAAGTTAATTGAAAAAAGACAACTTTTGCAAAATGAAGTTACAAAATGGCATAGAAAGAATAAAGGGGAATTTTTTAATAAAACTAGTTATAAAAATTTTCTCTATGACATTGGCTACCTAGTTAAAGAAAATGAAGATTTTAAAATTCAAACCTCTAATGTAGATTGTGAAATCTCATCAATACCCGGTCCACAATTAGTTGTTCCACTCTCAAATAAAAGATATGCAATAAATGCTGCAAATAGTAGATGGGGCAGTTTATACGATGCACTATATGGCACAGATATTATTCCAAACAAGGGTAGATATAAAATTACTAAAGATTATAATAAATGCCGTGGAAAAGAAGTAATAAAGTTTGCCAAAAATCACCTTAATAATTTCTTCCCAGTAAAAAATTTTCCTTATGAAGAGATCACAAAAATACAGATTATTAAAACTCAGCTAATTTTTTATGATAAAAATTCCAATACTAGTAAATTATTAAACCCTAATCAGTTTAAAGGTTACATCGGGAGTGAAACTTATCCTAAAGAAATAATCTTAAGTCACAATAATCTTCGTATTAGATTAAAACTAGATAAAACGCACCCAATTGGCAAATCAGATAGCTTTCATCTGTGTGATGTCATTGTTGAGTCAGCACCCTCAGTTATTATGGATTGTGAAGATTCAATTGTTTCTGTTGATACTAATGATAAAATTTCAACTTTTAGAAATTGGCTTGGATTATTAGATGGGTCAATTAAAGTTGAAATCTATAAAGATAAAGTTTCTTCTATAAGAAGACTCTCTAAAAATATATCTTATAAAAAGCCGGACGGCAAAACTCATTTCATGAAGGGGTTATCACTCCTTTTGATAAGAAATGTTGGGCACCTTATGAGTTCATCTTCAATTATCGATGAAAATAAAAATGAAATTGGTGAAGGAATTTTAGATACTCTTCTTTCTGCACTCTGTTTTTTAAAGACAATAAATATTTCCAATAACTCTGAATATAAATCTCTTTATATAGTAAAACCTAAAATGCATGGTCCGGAAGAAGTGGAGTTTGCAATTGATACATTTACAAAAATAGAGGAACTTTTAACAATTCCAAAAAATACTATTAAAATTGGGATAATGGACGAAGAAAGAAGAACAACTCTAAACTTAAAAGAATGTATTAGAGCAGCTAAAGATAGAGTTTTTTTTATAAATACTGGCTTCCTTGACAGAACAGGAGATGAAATTCATACCTCTATGGAAGCAGGTACTATGATTAAAAAAACTGAAATGAAGAATGTAGGTTGGATAAAAGCATATGAAAATTGGAATGTAGAAATTGGTTTAAATTGTGGTTTTTCTGGATTAGCACAAATTGGAAAAGGTATGTGGGCTATGCCTGATATGATGTCAAAAATGATGGAAGAAAAGATTATACATTGTCGGTCAGGAGCAAATACAGCTTGGGTTCCTTCACCTACAGCAGCAACACTTCATGCGTTACATTATCATAGAGTAGGTATAATGGAACTACATAAAAAAAGTATTAAAAAAAGAATTGTTACAATAGATGATTTAATAGATTTACCAATTGTTAATAATCCAAACTGGACAGAAAAAGAAGTTAAAACTGAACTTGAAAATAATATTCAGGGTATTCTTGGATATGTTGTTAAGTGGATTAATAATGGAATTGGATGTTCAAAGGTCCCTGATATTAATAATATTGGCTTAATGGAGGATAGAGCAACTCTTAGAATTTCATCACAGCATATATCCAATTGGTTATATCAAGGAGTTTGTAAGGAATCCCAAGTTCTTGAAACTTTTAAAAAAATGGCTGTAGTTGTTGATGAACAAAATAAACATGATGATAAATACATTCCTATGTCTAAAGATTTTGATAATTCAATTGCATTCAATACAGCTATTGAATTGATTTTGAAAGGTAAAGAACAACCGTCTGGTTATACTGAACCTATTTTGCATAAAGGGCGCTTAAATTATAAGAAAAGTTTAAATATAAATTAACTTTTCTTATAATTTAAATTAGAAAGGTATATTAACTTTGAGTATTAAATCAAATGACAACTACTGAAATATCTTCAGATAAATTTGACTGGAAAGGTGTTTTAGGTTATGCACTGTATGATTGGGCTAGTTCGCCTGTTCCAACATTGCATGCCACATTTATATTTGCAGTTTACTTCACTACCCAAATTGCTCCTGAAAATGGAACGTCATATTGGGGTTATATGACTGCTCTTGCATCCCTTTCAGTTGCAATAATTGCCCCTATTCTTGGAGGCATTGCTGATGCACGATCTATCAGAAAATTAATGCTATTTATTTTTACACTTATCGGAGGTTTAAGTACTATATTTTTATGGAATATTCTTCCTGAAAATTCATATATTATGCAAGCCTTAATTATTTCATTTATTTCGATTTTTGCAATGGAGTTAACATTTGTGTTCTATAATTCACTTTTATCCTCTGTAGCCAAACCTAATCAAATGGGCATTATCTCAGGAGTTTCTTGGGGATTTGGGTATTTTGGAGCGATTGCGTGTCTTTTATTAGCACTATTTATTTTTATTCAGGCTAAAGAACCTCCTTTTGGGCTATCTTGGGATAATTCAGGTCCTGTTAGAGCAACGATGATTTTAGCAGCAGTATGGCTTTTTATTTTCAGCATCCCTTCGTTTATATTTATACCTGAAAAGAAAACTAGTATTCAGAAAATAAGCTCATTTAAAAGGTTGATTAATGGGTTTAACATCATAAAGAGTATTCCTGGCTTATTGAGATTTATGATTGCAAGAATGCTTTATACCGATGGATTAACTGTTGTTTTTGCTTTTGCAGGAATTTATGCTGCAAAAGTATTTGAATTCCCACAAGATAAAGTAATCATATTTGCAATTTCTGTAAATATTTTTTGTGGAATTGGAGCAATTGTAGGAGGTTTTATTGAAGACAAAATAGGTGCATTTAAAACTGTTAGATTATCTCTTTTTTCTTTATTACTGCTTGGAACAGGAATCTTACTTGCACCAACTGAAATTTGGTTTTGGATTTTTGCTTTATTAGTTGGTATTTTTATCGGTCCAGTTCAGTCCTCTAGTAGGTCTTTAGTTGCAAAATATGCACCCAATGAACATAAAGCACAAATTTTTGGCTTTTATATGTTTGCTGGAAAATCTACTTCTTTTATAGGTCCTGCAATATATGGATGGTTAGTTATGTATACTGGAATTGAACGTGCAGGAATGTTAGTTGTTTTAGCATTTTTTATTTTGGGCATTATAGTTTTGGGTTCAAAAAGTCCTAAATTATCAATGCAAAATTAGAGTTAATTATTTTGAGTTATGAATTTTTCTGAATTTCCTATTTCTTGTTATATTCGAACTTTGAATGAAGAAAGGATGATAGGTGACGTAATATCTTCAGCAAAAAAAATTTGTAGTGAAGTTGTAATAATAGATAGCCTTTCTATAGATAAAACAAAAAGTATTGCATTGTCATTAGGTGCATCAGTTTATGAACAACCGTGGCTAGGGTGGGGAAACCAAAAAAGAGTTGGAGAAGAAAGAACAAAAAATAATTGGGTTTTAGATATTGATGCTGATGAATTAGTAACAGATGAATTGGCAAATGAAATTAGAATGCATTTTAAAAATGGTGAGCCCGACTGTGATGGATTTTTAACGCCAATAATTACTGTCCCACCTTTTGGAAAACCATGGTATAATTTTTCACGGGCTTACAGAGTAAAATTATACAATAAATCAAAAATTAGAATCCCAAAGCATAAAGCTTGGGACCAATTTAAACTTGATAATTTAAATATTAAAAAGTTAAAAAATGGTTTATTGCACCCTTCTTTTACTGGAATTCATATGCACTTAGATAAATATAATAAGTATAGTACGATGTTAGCCAATCTTCCGTCTAAAAAAACTTTATTAGAGATAGTTTTGAGAGTTTGGCTAGGTTTACCTTTTTATTTTATTCATAAATTTATTTTTAGAGGAATGTTCAGAGCTGGAACTTATGGTTTTGCTCTCTCATTTTCTTCGGCTATTGGGCGATGGTTAAAAGATGTTAAACAATTTGAAATCTTAATGAAGAATAGAAATAAATAGTTTGAAAATATTTATAGTAACACAAAATTTTCCTCCAAAAATTGGAGGTATCCAAACTGTAATGTTTTCAATTGCAACAGATATCTCTTTAATGGGTTATGAAGTAAATGTTTTTCCAGATCATTGGTATAAAGGAGAAGATAATTTTAAAGTTAAAAATATTTTCTCACCCAAAATTTTTAGACAATATATAAAAAAATTTTTTTTAAATTTAAGAACCCATGAAGAGACTATAATTATATGTGACACATGGAAATCAGTTAATGCAATACCAAAAAAGTTCAAAAATATTGTACTTTTTGCGCATGGACAGGAGTATTTAAAATTTAAAAATAAAAAAAGAATTCTTTCTAGCATGCTTAGGGCAAAAATTTTAATTACATCTTCAAAATATACTCTTAATTTAATAAAAAATAATTGGATTATTTCACACTTAAACTCAGAGGTTATATATCCTACTTATCATCTAAAGAAACAAACTTTTAAAAATAGACCATCCAATAATGTAACTAAGTTTATTTCGATATGCAGGGTAGAAAAAAGAAAAGGATTACTCCAAAGTTTGATTGCATTAAATAAAATCCAGCATAAAGGCTATAATTTTTTTTGGGACATAATTGGCGAAGGACCTCAATTAAATGAGCTAAAACAAAAATGCTATGAGTTAAATTTAGATAAAAAAGTTAAATTCCATGGAATGATTAAAAGTAATGAAATAAAAAATGATTTTTTACAAAGCTCTGATGTTTTTCTTATGCCAACTTATCAAGATGAATATTCTATTGAGGGTTTTGGTTTAACTTATATTGAGGCTGCAAGTTTTGGAATTCCATCAGTGGCAGGTGTTTTTGGTGGTGCTCCCGAAGCAGTTATAAATAATAAGACAGGGTGGTGTATTGATCCAAATAATGATGAAATGATCATAAACATTCTTGAAAAGACTATAGTTGATAAAAAAGAAAGACAGCAATTTAGTAAAAATGCTTTAAAAAGATTTGAAGCCGAACTAATTGGTGAGACAGCAGTCAAAAAACTAGTTAATACCATAAATAAAAAATTTAATACAATTTAGGTCAAGAATGCGAATAATTAAAAAAATTTTGAATAGTTCTTACAAAAGAATAAATACTTTTTTTGGTTCTGGTTTTTCTGTTGAAAGAAGCTACGACCTCAAATGGCTTATTGATTGGTCTAATAGAGTTGACAAAAAAATGACTTTCAAACTTTTTGAAGATGATCAAATCTCATATTTTATCAATAATTATAAAAAATATAAGCCTGAATATTTTTTAGATATAGGTGCTCATGGAGGACTATATTCCATAATTTTGAAAAATAAGTTTCCTAAATTAAACGTATGGGCTTTTGAACCAGATCGACAGAATAGATATCAATTTTATGGAAATCTTTTTTTAAATAATTTTGAGAGAGAGATTGAAGTTTATAATTTTGGTTTATCCAGCAATAATAAAGAAGTAGCGTTTGGAATTGTAAAGGATGGTAACAGAGGCGGAAAAACAATCATGGAATCTGGAGAACTAAAAATAAACGTAAAACCCCTTGATGAAGTTTTTTTAGAAAAAAGTAAAATTTGTTTTGTAAAAATTGATGTTGAAGGTCATGAACTAGACGTTATTAAAGGTTCAATAAAATTTCTAAAAAATAATTTTTGCCTTATACAAGTAGAAATTTCTCATGAAGATTCACTTAAAGAATTTGATATTGTTATGAATAAATTAGGATATTCATTAGTTAAAAAAATTGATGATTACTATTATTCTAATATAAATTAATAATAAATAATAAATATAGAAATAATTATTTAAATTTAGACTTATTAAAATATTTCTATAATATATTTATTGGAATAGTTTTATTTTGGTTTTTAAGTGCATAATTTTTTTTTATTTTGAAATGGTATTTTCTTGGTCGACTTCGAATAGGAAGAAAAACTAGAAAGAAAAAATCAATTATTAAGTTTTATAATTTACTAGACAAACTGCCTAGAGGGTCATTTGTAATAGATGTTGGTGCAAATATTGGAGAGGTTTCAAAGATTTTTCTTGATAGAGGTTTTGTAGTTGAGGCTTTTGAGCCAGACCCCGTAGCAATAGAAGAATTAACGAATAAACTATCAGGATATAAAAAATTTTCACTATTTAAATTTGCAGTTGGTCTAAGCCCAAGCAAACAAAAACTTTACAGAACAAATGAATTTAATAAAAACAATCCATTTACAACTAATAGTTCATCATTGCTTAGTTTCAGAAGTGGAATAAATAAACCATTTGTGTCAATTAATGTAATGGATTTTATTAGATATTTAGAAGAAAAAAAAGTTAATATCTCTTTACTTAAAATGGATATTGAAGGAAGTGAAATCCCTATTTTAAATAGAATGATTGATTTGAATTTGCATGAAAAAATTCAGAATATATTTGTAGAAACACATGAGGTATTTTCACATAAGCTTGGATTAGAAACAGCAAAGCTAAAACTTAGAATTAAAAAACTCAACATTGATAATATAAATCTAGATTGGGTTTAAATCTAAATATATTTATCTATAAAAAATTTATTTTTTTGCAATGTAAACGTTCTCATCAATCAAACCATGCAGCTTCTGTTTTTCTAATGATGGTTTATATTTTTTAACCTTAAATCCGACGTCGTTTAACTTTTTTTCAAAGTCTTGTCCATAAATTCTTTTATGGTCCCACCCACAGATCCTTTCAACTTCTTGTCTTGGCATATTTGATGGTGGTGTCCATGTTTCTTTATCACTAGATATTGGAACTGTGAAAATACCAACTGACCCTTTTTTCATTACTCTAAAACATTCTTTCATAGCTAAAGTATCCTGAACCACATGTTCTAATACATGATTACAAATCAGAAGGTCAAAATAGTTATCTTCAAAGTTAATCGAGGTTATATCTAATATACAATTTGAATTTCTACGTTTTATAATGTCTCCACCAACGTAATGAGGTTGATATTTAAGTTTTCTAAAAAGAGGCCACTCTGGTGCAAAATGAATTATTTTTTTTTCTTTTAGAGAAATTTTTTTTTCATTTAACCAAAGAGTTATTTGTCTATCTCTTGGGCGACTTTCACAATTTGGGCATCTAAAAGGGGGGTGGAAGTGTTTTTTCTTGGCTGTAACAAAAAAACCTTTATAGTTACAAACGCTACACTCACAAATACTCCTTTTTCGAAAAAATTGACCAGGGTCTCGTATGGAGGCTTTCAGCCAAACCTTCGAGAGAATTGAAAAGTTATATTTCATAATTCATTATTATATATAATTATCAATAAATTAAAAATTATAATTTCTTTATGAGTAATAATCTAAGTCATAAATTAGTATAAATGTGTGTGTTTTTTTACTCTAGTTTTTAGAAAAATTAATTTGAAAAACTTTTATTTTAGAAATTGCCAAATAAAGATTAATATAAAATTAAATAATATTTTAGGTTTACATTATGTATGGACAATTTAATGAAGTTAAAATTTTAAACAAGTTAACTAAAAGTTTTAATATTCCAAAAACATGTATTGAATTTGGTGCACATGATGGAATTACAAATTCAAATACTTTTTATTTTTGGAAAAAAAAGAAATTTAGTGCATTGTTGATAGAACCAGATTTAAAACTTTTTACAATTTTGAAAAAAAATGCCAATTCTTTATGCACTCTTGTAAATGAATTTGTATCAAAAGAAAATAATTTAAACAATATTATTAAAAAATATAAATTCCCAAAAAAAATTGGTATTTTATCAATTGATATTGATTCAAATGATTTAGAGATTTTCAGACAAGTAGACCATTCATCAACATTTATTGTTTTAATTGAGTTTAATAACCAGCTGCCAGTTTGGGTAGATTACGAAGATCCTGAAGGCTGTATTGTATTTAGACATTCTGCTTTAGCTGTCCTAAACTTTGCAATAAAAAAAGGATATAAATTACTTGATGTAAAAGGTGCAAACTTAATACTCATAAACCATAATAATTTATGTTTACCAGAAAGTTTTTATCCTAAAAAAATTGAAGATTGTTTTGACTATGAAGAGCAAGCAAGAGCATGTAAAGATATAAGAATTATTGGCTCCAAATTTACGACTAATGCAAAAATTTTTTCAATAAAACCAAATATTTTTTTGAGAGTTAAGAAATATTGTTTCCAGATAAATGTAATAATAAATTATTTTTTAAGGCGAAAGCCTTTGCCAAGCAATGACATACCAGAAAGTTGTAAAAAGAGAATTATCAAATCTGGTTTATATCTTTAAGATTTAAAACTAGTTTTAAATTTATATTTTTCTTAGTACATTATGGGAAACAAGAATTATACTTATAACATACCATAAATATGCATTCTGTTGCTGTCCAAATAGATCATGATTGTTAGCAAGAGGCCACAATACACAAATAGAAGTAATAAAGACAGCCTGACTGATCAAACAATCAAAAGAATTATTTTGATAGGTAGTTTTTTTAAAGCTTGATAAAATTATAATTAAAAACATAAGGACGTACGAGATCCCCCCTATAATACCTGTTTCAGCAAAAGCTTGTATAAAATGATTGTGTGGATGTTCACCTGGGTCACCAGAGGGATCAAAGCTTACCAATAAATTTTCAACTACATAATTTTGAACATTTGTTGGACCAATTCCTATAATATTAGGGTTTTCTAGAAAAACAAATAATCCAGTTTTCCAAAGACCTACATATTGTAAAAGTGATGAATTATTATAATTATAAATACTAAAAAGATATCTATCTAAATGATCATAATTATATAAAAAATACAAAAATAAAAACATACAACTTGATGTAGTAATCACTAAGGATCTTTTTAGATTAAATTTAGGCCAAAAACATAAAACAACAATAATTATAATAAATGAAAAGTTTCCTAAACGATGCTCTGTTAAAAGTGAAAAAAAAGCACTAATAAAAAGAAATATTGATGCCTCTAGTTTATAGTTTAGTTCTGAAAACAAAATTAAAAAGGCAATTGAGAAAAATATAATCCCTATTCTATGAATAAAGGGTCCATTTAATTCATTTCTGAATGGCCACTCAAAATTTGCATGGTCAGTAAAGATAGTCTCTAGACCCATTAGAGAAAAAATAAATATTAAGGAAAAAAAGTTTACCATTAAAGTAAAGTAGAAAATTTCTTTTTCTTTAATTAACCAAAACGAAATAGCTGCTGCAAATAATGGAAATCTTATCCAAGCCAAACCATTACTAAGTGAAGTCTCAACTAAAAATGAAAAACAAGCTGATATAATTGAAAAAAAGAAAAATATAAACGCTAACCATATCCAAGTAATTTTTAACCAATTCCATGAAAATTTAAATACTGAAAAGCAAAGAAATGAGACTGCTGTTATTACAATTAATAAGTCATTTAAAGATTTACTAATCATCATAATTAACGGCATTATAGACCAAACAAATATAAGAAATCTTTCAAATATAGATTTTCTATTTAGTGATAGAAAAAAATTTTGTGTAATGAGTTTTGCGCCAAAGATATTCAAATTAAAACCAATATTAGTTTATAATCACATATATAAAAACATTATAGCTCAGATACCAGCTAAAAAATAACTTATAGTGAACCAGGTACTTCTGGCAAAATTTCTTATTCCCTAGTTTATCAATTAAATTCATGTTAAACAATTTGTCTATTTTTGATTATTACTCTTAATTGTATAATTTAACTATTAGAGGAATAATGATTTTAAAGTCAAACTTACTTAAAGCTAACTCTCTACCAGATTTTCCCATTTTTTTCCTAATATTAATATTCTCAATCAAAAACTGAATTGCATTTGCCAAAGCAGTTGGATTTTTTAATGGGACCAAAATACCAGTTTTTTTATCAACTATGGCATTTCTACATCCAGGGACATCAGTTGTAATAGTTGGTAGGCCACACGCAGCTGCTTCCATTAGAACTTTTGGGAAACCCTCTCTCCATGAGGGCAAACAAATTATTGACATTTTACTGTATAAATTTTTCATGTCTTCTTGATGACCAAGATATTCAACTATACCCTCTTCAACCCATGAATTAATTTTTTCATTTGGAATACGTGACGGATTGACACTAATATTATCACCAGCAAGATAAAAATTTCCCTCTACATTTCTTTTTTTTAGAATTCTTGCAGCTTCAATAAATTCATTTATTCCTTTTTCATATAGCAATCTGGCTGGAAGTAAAATATTTGATTCTTCAAAATCAACTTTGGATGGTGATAGAAATTCTGTATCAACACCCGACCCTGGAACAAATTTGATATTTTCAGATTTAGTTTTAATAATAGATTGAAATTGTTTAAAGTCATCCTGATTTTGAAAAATTATATTATAATTAATTCTTAATAAAAAAATTCTTAAAATTAATTTATATATAAATAAAAAAAATTTTTTTTTGAGATTAATGTTGCCAGTAAACATTGTTCCTAATCCTGATACTGACATTATAAGTTTAGTCTTTTTGATAAAGTTTATAGATATAACAGCCATAAAGTTTCCCTTGGGGGTTACTGAATGAACTGTTGTAGGTTTAAAATAATAAAGAAAAAAAATTAACTGAAAAAGACCTATTATCTCAAAAATTGGATTTTTAAAACTTTGGGTAAACAGACATGATTTGTGTGAAATGTTATATCTCTCTAGTGTACTTATAGCTTCATCTTCCAAAGCCTTATTGATATTTTTCCCAGTAATTACAACTACCTCTCCACCCTGTTTGATTACTGATAAAGCAAGTGGAAGCCTATGACTTACAAAAAAAGCAGCATCATTTAAAATATATGCAATTTTCATTTTAGACAAAGATAAAACC